>JRYH01000757.1_pt1 | contig 43042 bp, 37 predicted proteins | sample 235351 | NCBI WGS metagenome assembly JRYH01 (sample SAMN03074221, study PRJNA261480) | activated sludge metagenome | biome: Wastewater Treatment Plant; feature: Wastewater; material: Activated sludge; isolation source: activated biomass of a wastewater treatment plant treating wastewater... ...
TTTTCCTGCTAATAGCGACATACTTATATGATTTCACTGTGAATTTGATAAAATCGAGCAAAATTTATGCAACTATTGGGTCGAGTATACGCCTTCTTGTGGACTTGATTTTTTGACTGGATGCGCGTCGTCCTGGCGCGCCCCCCTTCCTAACCTTCCCCCGCAAGCGGGGGAAGGGACCAGGCAGGTTCCTAACCTTCCCCCGCAAGCGGGGGCAGGGACAAGGCGGGTTCCAGCAAGCGGGGGAAACAAGGTGGGTTCCCGACGGCGGGGGACAAGGCGGGTTCCCGCGTTCGCCTGTCTGCCGTGCGGGCACAGGCAAGCAGGAATGACGGAGGGGGTATGAAGAATAGGTGGGACTAGCAGCCTGTCAGACTTTCGTTGCCGCCATGCAGCCAAACGCAGTGACCGCCGGATTCTTTTTCGATGGCGGCGAGGAGGGCCTCGTGGGCGGCGATTTCGTCAGCGCTGGCGGGCAGCACCGGAATGTCACGGGTATCTGGCATCGGGACGGGTGCCGCGGCCGGGGCGGCCACGCCCAGTTGCAGGCTTTTCTGCTCGCTGGTCATCGCCAGGTAAACGGCGGCCAGCAGTTCGGCGTCGAGCAGGGCGCCGTGCCGGTGGCGGCGCTTGAGGTCGATGTCGTAGCGCTGGCACAGGGCATCGAGCGAGTTGTGTTGTCCGGGGTGCAGGTGGCGGGCGAGGGGCAGCGTGTCGGTGATCACGCCGGCGAGCGCCGCTACCGACGGCGGTTGATGGCCGGCGCGCGCCAGTTCGGCGTCGAGAAAACCGACATCGAATTCGGCGTTGTGAATGATCAGTTCGGCGCCGGCGATGAAGTCGATGAATTCCGGCAGGATGTCGGCAAACCGGGGCTTCTCGGCCAGTTGTTCGAGCGTGATGCCGTGGACCGCGGCGGCGGCGCTGTCGATTTCGCGGTCGGGATTGAGGAAGTGCTGAAAAACCCGGCCGCTCGGCCGCCGGTCGAGCAGCTCCAGCGCGCCGATTTCGATGACGCGGTGGTCGGCGGTCACTTCCAAGCCAGTGGTTTCGGTGTCGAGAACGATCTGTCGCATCAAATGGGCATGGGGCTCAAGGGTTCGGTATGGCGCGGCGCGCCAGGCGGTCGGCTTCTTCGTTGCCGCGGTCGCCGCGGTGGCCGCGCAGCCAGTGCCAGCGAACCGTATGGCGCGCCGCGGCCGCCTCCAGGCGGCGCCACAGGTCGGCGTTTTTCACCGGCAGGCGGCTGGCGGTTCGCCAGCCGTTGGTCTTCCAGCGCGCCAGCCACTCGGTCACCCCTTTTTTGACGTATTGCGAATCGGTGTAAAGATCGACGCGGCACGGTCGTTTCAGGATTTCGAGTGCGACGATCGCGGCCATCAATTCCATCCGGTTGTTGGTCGTCGATGGCTCACCGCCCGATAAGCGGCGCTCACGGCCGCCGGCTTGCAATAACACCCCCCAGCCGCCGGGCCCCGGATTGCCGCGACAGGCACCGTCGGTGTGGATCACGACCTCGTCCGGGGCCGTTGCGTTACCCGCCGTCGTCATACCGGCCGCCGTATCCGATCCGTCATGCCGCCCGCCGCCAACCGGCGGCAAACCAGGCAGTGCGCGTTGCCGCGGTTTGCGGCACCGCTGCCAACTTGCCGTTCCGCCGTGGTAACGGCAGCACGATGCGCGGGTCACCGCTTTTGATCAGCAACTGGACGCGCACTGGCTGGAGTGGCCGCCGCCCGCCGGTGCTGCGGCTGGCCTGCACATGCAGGCCGGCGATACCGAAAGGCCAGCCGGGATCGGGCGTCTGGCGGGCCAGTTCGCGCCAGCCGATGGCGCGCCAACAGGTCGGTTGCAAAGGGTTGATCGTACTGACCAGCAACCGCCCGCCGGGCTTGAGGCAACGCGCCACCTCGCCGGCCAGGCGCCACCAGGCGCGGCGCGGCAGCGGCAAATAGCGCCACAGGACGATATCGAGGCATTGATCGCAGACCGGCAGCCGGTCGATCCCGGCCTGCACCGGAAGCGCCCAACGGCCGGTGACCGGATCGAGGCCGAGGCGTGTCCCGATGCCGGCGGCCGGCAGTCCGGCGGGGGCCAGTTCGAGAATCTGAAAGGCGGTGAGCGGGCCGAGTATATGCGCCGCCAGCGCCGCCTCGGCGGCCAGCCATTCCCGGGCGCGGGCCTTGGCCCACCAGGGCGTAGGCGGCATTGTTGTTACCATGGCGCTAGTGTACCAAGTCACCCCCATCGCAGCCTTTACCGACAACTACATCTGGGCGATCCACGATGAACAGTTCGCGTGGGTGGTCGATCCGGGCGACGCGGCGCCGGTGCTCGCCTGGCTGCAACGCAGCGGGCGGCTACTCGCCGGCATGTTGTTGACTCACCACCACGCCGACCACATCGGTGGCGTTGCGGCGCTGCTCGGCCGTTGCGGACCGCTGCCGGTTTACGGCCCGGCCGACCGGCGCCTGCCGGCAACCGTCGCGGCGCTGGCGGATGGCGATCACCTCGATATCGAATGGTCCGGCGCCGGCGGCCGCCTCGCTCTCGAGGTGATGGCCGTGCCCGGCCATACCGCGACGCATATCGCTTTTTACGCCGCAGCGCCGGGCTGGTTGTTCTGCGGCGATACCTTGTTTTCAGTCGGTTGCGGCCGGCTGTTCGAAGGCACGGCGGCCGAGATGCAGACGTCCCTCGACCGTCTCGCCGCTTTGCCCGCCGCGACCCGAGTTTATTGCGCCCATGAATACACCGCCGCCAATTGCCGTTTCGCCCTTGCCGTCGAGCCGGACAACCCGGCGTTAAGGGCGCGCGCCACCGAGGTCGAAACGTTGCGCGCCGCCGGCCAGCCGACCTTGCCGAGCACGATCGGCTGCGAACGGGACTGTAATCCGTTTCTGCGCAGCCGCGAACCGGCCGTGGTCGCTGCCGCCCGGCGGCATGAACCGGATGCGCCGGCCACGGCGCCGGCCGAAGTGTTGGCGGTGATTCGCCGCTGGAAAGACCGTTTTTAGCTGCACCGACGCGATCGAGCACGGCGCCGTGCCGCGTTTGCAATCGCCCGGCGATGGGCGATAATGGCACGATTGCCGGTGGCTGAAGCGAGTCAGGCTGCCGGTCACGTCACGAGGAGTACCGTGCCCGATGCCGCCAAAATTATGCCGCGAATATGACAAGATCATTGTTCCACTCATTGCCTTGCTGATCCTGCCGGCCTGCGTCCCGCAAGCGCCGCGGCCGGAGCCGGTCCCGGCGCTCGAACCGCTGTCCCCGGCGCCGGTCGAGCCGCCATCGCCGGCGCCCGATCCTTTCGCCGTTTTGGATGATGCCGCCGCGCGGCTGGCCGGACCACCGCCCCCGGCCGATCCGCCGGCGCCCAGCATCTGGCCGCGGCTGCGGGCCGGGTTCAGTTTTGCCGACTGTCCCGCGGACTCGCCCGAAGCACAATGGGCGGCCTGGTACGGCGCGCGGCAGGAATACATGGATCGGGTTTTCACGCGCGCCGCGCCGTGGCTGCCCGACATCGTCAATCAGATCGAGGCGCGCGGCCTGCCCATCGAATTTGCGCTGCTACCGGTCGTCGAAAGCGCTTTCGACCCATTCGCCACGTCCTATGCCCGTGCCGCCGGCGCCTGGCAATTCATCCCCGGCACCGCCCGGCGTTTTGGCCTGGAGATGTACGACGGCTACGACGGCCGGCGCGATGTACCGGCGGCGACGCGCGCCGCGCTCGATTATCTGCAAGCCCTGATGGCCGAATTCAACGGCGATTGGCGGCTGGCGCTGGCCGCGTACAACTCAGGAGAGCGCCGCGTGCAACGCGCTCTGGCGGCGTACCGCGGCAGCGCCGCAAACCCGCGGCCGCGGGATCTGAAACTGCCGCGCGAGACCCGCGGTTACGCCGTCAAACTCCACGGCCTGGTCTGCCTGGTCCGTGCCCCTGCAGCTCACGGCCTGGTGCTGCGCGATCTCCCGGACCGCCCGGCGGTCGCCGCCGCGGCCCTGGATGCGCCGCTCGATCTGGTGGTCGCGGCGGCGCTGGCCGGCGTGGATATCGCCGATCTCTATGCCCTGAATCCGGCGCTTACCCGCGCCGCGACGCCGCGGCCGCGGCGGGCGGACACCCCGTTCCAGCTCTATCTACCGGCGGATAGGACCGCCGACTTTCAACGGGCCCTCGAGGCCCTCGATCCCGCTCTGTGGATCCGCTGGCGACGGCTCGAAGTCCGGCCGGGCGACAGCCTGGCGCGCATCGCCGCGCGCGAAGGCACGACGGTCAGCGAGCTGATGCGCGCCAACCAGCTCACCAGGACGTTGATCCATCCGGGGCAGGAATTGGCCATCCCGGTACCCGGCGGGAACGGCGCTGGACTCGATGGCATCGTCAGCGCTCAGGCTTACGCCGCGATGCATAAAGAACTCGAACGCTTGCAGCGCCGCACCCTGCCGGCCGCGGCCTTCAGCCACACCGTGCGGTCGGGCGAGAATCTGTGGACCATCTCACGCCGTTACCGTGTCTCGACCGGCGATCTGGCGCGCTGGAACGGGATCCGTGAAGGGGCCTTGATCCATCCCGGGCAAAAGCTGCTCGTCGCCCAGCGGGCCGCAGCCCCGGGTGTGAAACAGAATGCGACGGCCGCACCGGTACCGGCGGTATACAAAGTCCGGCGCGGTGATTCGTTGTGGACCATCGCCCGGCGTTACCGCCTCAAGCTCGGCGATCTTTTGAACTGGAATGAACTCGATGCCGGTGCCGTGCTGCGCCCGGGCCAGATCTTGCAGTTGAGCGGCCGCGGACGAGGGTAACCCACGCGATGCGAGCCGCCTGCTGCCCGGTCCCTGTTTCCCCCAGCGCCCGGACGCGGCGCTGGGGGGTGGTCATCGCCGCGCTCCTGGCTGCCGAGGGAGGCGCGGTGGAAACAGCGGTCGAAATCCACTTCGATCGCGGGGCCGAACAGGGGGCGTTGTTGCGCGGCCGGGTACCGCCGGGCAGCCGGGTCGAATTCGCCGGAGCACACCTGCCGCTGACCGCCGACGGCCGCTTTCTCATCGGCTTCGACCGCGACGCGGGCCCACTCGAACCGTTGACTGTGACTTTACCCGACGGCCGCCAACTCGACCGGCCGCTTCACATCCGGGAGCGGGACTATCGCGTCGATCGGGTCGAGGGTGTGCCACCGGAGACCGTCACACCGCCGCCCGAAGTCCTGGAGCGGATCCGCCGCGAGGCGGTGCTGGTCACCGCGGCGCGGCAAAGGATCGACTCCCGGGCCGACTGGGCCGCGGGTTTTGTCTGGCCGGCGGCCGGCCGGCTGAGCGGCGAATACGGCAGCCAGCGCGTATACAACGGCGTCCCGTCTCGGCCGCACTACGGCGTCGATATCGCCGCGCCGACCGGCGATCCGGCCCATGCCCCGGCCGCCGGGCGGGTGACGCTCGCCGAACCCGACCTGTACTATTCCGGCGGTACGGTGATCATCGATCACGGCCACGGTCTGACCTCGACGCTGATGCACCTCAGCCGGGTGCTGGTCACCGCTGGCGAGCGGGTCGAGCAAGGCCAAACCATCGGCCTGATCGGCGCCGGTGGGCGGGCCAACGGTCCGCACCTCGATTGGCGGATGAATTGGCGGGGACGGCGGGTCGATCCCGCCAGCCTGTTCGCGGCCGGCGCCCGGCCGCCCGCCCGACCCGTTGCGGCGGCGGAAGAATGAGACACCCCGCGCTCCGGTTGCCGGCATTCGCGCTCGCGGCGGCGCTGCTCGCCGGTTGTGTCGTTGCCGAGCAAAAAAACCGGCGTGCAGTCGATGCCCAGGTCGCCGCCGCCAATCGGCAATTGGCGCAGATTGCTCGGCTGCTTCCTGGCCGGTGGAACAATTTCGCGCAGCATCAAGACGCCCCCGACACCACAGCGCTGCTCGATTTGACCGTCACGGCGCAGCCGGCGGCCGGTTCGGCGGCGGGTTATCTACTGACCCAGACCCGCCGCCAGGCAGAGGGCCCGGCCCGCAGTTTTTTGTGGCAATTGAGCCCGATACCGACCGGCCTGCTGCTCGACATTCGGCCCGCCGACCGCCCCGGCGCGCCGCCGTGCCGGTTGCCGCTCGGGCCGACGGCGAACGGTTTTGCCGGGCAGGGCGTTTGCACCATCGGCGGCGGCGCATCAGCGGCGCAGTTGGAAAAAGAAGTGGTCATCGCCCCGGGACAGTTGCAGGTCGCCGACCGGCTGGCCGGCGGCGAAGCCACGGCGCTCGATTTTCGGCGGACGTTCGAATATCGCGGTTGGGCCGGTGTGCGCGGCGCCGGCGGTGAGTGGCAGCTCGCCGCACCTTACGTGCTGGCCAGCGACGGCGGTGAATTGTCCTTGACCGATCGCACCGCCGCACCGCTCGGTTACCGCCTGCAGCTCGGCTTGCACCGCTACCGCGACGACCAACCGGCCATCCTCCGCCTGGCGGTGATCGACGAAGCAAACGGCAAAATGATCGCTTACGCCTGGGCCGACCCGCTGTCGCCGCAACTCGGTCTCAATCTCGACTGGTTTCAAGCCGGCCTGCGTTTCGCCCCGCCTGAGAATTGAAAATCCCGGCAATTGAAGATTAGCGAAATTGAAGGTTTCGACAATGGCGGGAAATCCGCGATCGAAGATCCTGGCAATTGAAGATATTGACAATTGAAGAAATTGGCAATGGCAAGTTTCTTTAATTGAGGCTGGCGGCAATTGAAGGTTTTGACAATGGCCGAGATCCTCCGCTTGCGGGGGAAGCCCCCGTTTATTCACTCCCCCGCTTGCGGGGAAGTCCACGTTTATTCACCCTCCGCTTGCGGGGAAGTTCCCGTTTATTCACCCTTGCTCCCCCGCTTGCGGGGGAGGGCGGGGAGGGGGAAATCGAATTCGGTAATCGTACCCCCTTCCTAACCTTCCCCCGCAAGCGGGGGCAGGGACAAGGCGGGCTCCCGTCAGCATGCGAACGGGTCAGGGATAATCTGGGATAATGCGCCGCTGATTATCTTTTCGGATGATCGAGCGATGATCTATCTGGCCGGCCAGCCGGCGTTTTCGCCTTTTCGGCTGGCGGCGCTGGCCGCGCGGCTTGGCGCTGCCGGCGATGCGGTCGAGACGTTGCGGGCAGATTACTTTTATCTGGTGGTCGCCGCGCGCTCCCCCGATGCCGCCGCGCGGCAGCGTTTGGAAACTCTGCTCGAAGCAGTGGTCGTTGCGCCGCCTGCGGCGGAACGGGCGCGGCGCTGGTTGATGCCGCGGCCGGGGACGATTTCGCCATGGTCGAGCAAGGCGGGCGAGATCCTGCACCATTGCGGCCTGACCTGTATCGAACGCGTCGAGCGCGGCATCGTCTATCACGCACGACCGGATCGGGTTCTGCACGGCGCTGGCCTTGCGGCGCTTTACGACCGGATGACCCAATGCCTGCTCGATTCGGCGCAGGCGGCGGCAGCTACATTGGCCCCGGCGCCACCCCGGGCGTTGCGCCACCTGCCGCTCGGCGACGACCCGGTGGCCGCACTGGCGGCGCTCGACCGCGACATGGGCCTGGCCCTCGAGCGGCGCGAGATCGAAGAACTCGCCGCGTTCTACACGGCGCTCGGCCGGCCGCCGACCGATGCCGAGTTGATGATGTATGCGCAGGCCAATTCCGAACACTGCCGGCACAAGATATTTCGCAGCACCTGGAGCATCGACGGCGCCGAGCAGCCCTACGGCCTGTTCGAGATGATCCGCGAGACGCACCGCCGGCATCCGGAGCATGTGCTCGGCGCTTACGCCGACAATGCGGCGGTGATCGAAGGCGGAGCGGGCGAGCTTTTGATCGCCGGCCAGGATGGCGAATATCGCTGGCAGGCGGGCGATATCCATCTGCAGATCAAAGCCGAAACGCACAACCATCCGACCGCGATCGCGCCGTTTCCCGGCGCCGCGACCGGTTCCGGCGGCGAGATCCGCGACGAAGCGGCGACCGGCCGCGGCGCCCGGACAAAAGCGGCGTTCAGCGGCTTTTGGGTGGCCGATCTCGAATGGCCCGGCGTTCGGCTGCCGGGGGCCAGCTCGGTTGCCGCCGGACCGCCCGACCTCGCGCCGGCGCTGGAGATCATGACCGCCGGTCCGCTCGGTGCCGCGGCGTATAACAACGAATTCGGCCGCGCCGCGCTGGCCGGCTGTTTCCGGACCTTGAACGTGCGCCACGACGGGCGCTGGTGGAGCTATCACAAACCGATCATGCTGGCCGGCGGCTTTGGCAATATCACGCCCGAACAGGTCCAGAAAAAGGCGCTGGCGCCGGGGGTGCGCATCGCGGTGATCGGCGGCCCGGCGATGCTGATCGGTCTCGGCGGTGGAGCCGCCTCTTCGGCGCGCCGCGGCACTGGCGGCAGCGAACTCGATTACGCCTCGGTGCAGCGCGATAACCCCGAGATGCAGCGTCGCTGCCAGCAGGTGATCGAGGGGTGTCTGGCGCGCGGCGCCGACAACCCGATCCTGGCGATCCACGACGTCGGAGCCGGCGGCCTGGCCAACGCCATTCCCGAATTGCTCCATGCCGGTGGCTGCGGCGGCCATATCGACCTCGCGGCGATCCCGCGCGCCGACCCCGGTTTGTCGCCGATGGAACTGTGGTGCAACGAAGCGCAGGAGCGCTATGTGCTGGCCCTCGCCCAGCCGGATCTCGAATGGTTCGAGGCCGTCTGCCGCCGCGAAAACTGCCCGCTGGCGATCGTCGGCCGGGCCACCAGCGGCGACCGCCTGATCGTTGATACGCCATGTCCGGCGGCTCCCGCCCATTCCGACCCCGAGGACCGTCCTCCAACGGCCGGCGGGGCGGGGGCGGCGGTCGTCGATCTCGACCTCGAGTTTGTCGTCGGTGGCCGCCCCGGGCTCAAGCGCGCGGCGGTCCGCCAGCCCAGTGTGGCGCTGCCCGAACCGGACTGGGCGGCGCTGCCGCTTGCAGAGTCGATCGAACGGGTGTTGCGTCTGCCGGCGGTCGGGTCGAAACAATTCCTGGTGACGATCGCCGACCGGTCGATCGGCGGCTTGACGGCGCGCGAGCAGATGGTCGGCCGCTGGCAGGTGCCGGTGGCCGATGTCGCGGTGACGTTGCGCGACTTCAACGGACCGGCCGGGGAGGCAGTAGCGTTAGGCGAGCGCCCGCCGCTCGCGATCGTCGATGCGCCGGCCGCGGGGCGCATGGCGGTCGGTGAGGCACTGACCAACCTCGCCGCGGCACGGATCGAAGATCTCAGCCGCGTCAAACTGTCCGCCAATTGGATGGCCGCCGCCGGCGAGCCCGGCGTCGATGCCGCGCTGTATGACACGGTGCGCGCCGTGGCCCTCGACCTGTGCCCGGCCCTCGGCTTGGCCATTCCGGTCGGCAAGGATTCGCTGTCGATGCAGGCGCGCTGGCAGCAAGATGGGGAGCCGCGGCACAGCCTGGCACCGGTGTCGCTGGTCATCAGCGCCTTCGCCCCGGTGCTCGACGCGGCTGCAACGCTGACGCCCGAATTGCAGCTCGACGAACCCGGCGAGTTGTGGTTGATCGATCTGGGTGGCGGTCGCCGGCGTCTGGCGTTGTCGGCGCTGGCCCAGGTCTGGGAGCTGACCGGCGGTGCGGTGCCCGACGTCGATGAACCCGATCGGCTCCGCCGTTTCTTCGCGGCCCTCCAGGACCCCGCCGTGCGCCGCCGGCTGGTGGCGTATCACGACCGCGCCGACGGTGGCCTGCTGGTGACGGTCCTCGAAATGGCGTTTACGGCACGGGCCGGGATCGTCCTCGAGATTCCGGCCGGCGAGTCGCCGCTGCCGTGGTTGTTCAATGAGGAACTCGGTGCGGTCGTGCAGATCGCCGCCGGTGAGAGTGCCGCATTCCAAAAGGCGCTGACCGCCCACGGCCTGGCCGGCTCGGCAATGCGGATCGCGACCCTCGGCGGCGCCCCGGAATTGCGGCTCGAACACCACGGCGCGCCCTTGTACCGCGCGCCGCTCAGCCGCCTGCAAGGGTTATGGAGCGAGACCAGCCGCCGGATTGCCGCGGGGCGCGACGACCCCGAATCGGTGGCCGAGGAATACGCCCGGATCGACGATGTCAACGATCCGGGGCTCGTCCCCCGTCTGACGTTCGATACCGCCTCGCCGCCGGCCGTGCTGGCGGCTCGGCCGCAGGTCGCGATCTTGCGCGAGCAGGGCGTCAACGGCCATCTCGAAATGGCCGCGGCCTTTACGCTGGCCGGGTTTACCGCGGTCGATGTCCATATGAACGACTTGCGGGCCGGCCGCCGCCGGCTCGATGAATTTCAGGGCTTGACCGCCTGCGGCGGGTTTTCGTATGGCGACGTGCTCGGCGCCGGCCGCGGGTGGGCACAGTCGATTCTGTACGACGAACGCCTGCGCCCGATGTTCGCGGCGTTTTTCGCCGCCGGCGACCGATTCGCCCTCGGCGTCTGCAATGGTTGCCAGATGTTGGCCGAATTGGCGTCGCTGATCCCTGGCGCCGGGCACTGGCCGCATTTTGGCCACAATCGCTCCGAACAGTTCGAGGCGCGCTTGAGCCTGGTCGAGATCGTTCCGTCGCCGTCGTTGTTTTTCGCCGGGATGGCCGGCTCGCGGTTGCCGGTCGCGGTGGCGCACGGCGAAGGGCGGGCCGAATTCTCGTCCGCCGGTCCGCCTGCCCATGTCTGCTTGCGCTACATCGAGGGCGACGGCGCGCCGGCCGAGCGTTATCCGGCCAATCCCAACGGCTCGCCGGGTGGCGTGACCGGCGTGTGCAACGATGACGGGCGGATCATGCTGTTGATGCCGCACCCGGAACGCATGCAGCGGCTGGAGAACTTTTCCTGGGCGCCACGCGGCTGGGCCGGCCGTTCGCCGTGGCGGAAAATGTTCGACAATGCCCGTCAATGGTGCCGGTCGGTTTGAAGAGAAAGAAGGAGTAAAATCGGCGGCAGGGCTGCCGCCTGCCACTCAAACTGAAACCTCATGTCGGATCACGAAAAAAACACTGACCCACCCGTCGCTCCGGCCGCGGCGGCGACGCCGGAACCGCCCCAGGACCGGCACACCGCGAACCGTCTGATCCGCGAGTTGTTCATACTCGCCGCGCTGTGGTTGCCGCTCGGTTTTTTCCTGTGGTTCTTTTTCGGATCGTTTTTGATCCGCCCGGCGGTGCTGGTCGGCAACGGCGTGTTCGCGCTGTTTGCGCCGGAGGTGGTCAGTGGATTGGTGCAAAACGGTTTTCAGATCGACGTCAACACGCCGATCCGGCTCGAACGCATGGTCGAGGGCCGGTTTGCGCTGCTCAGTTTCACGATCAATCCCCTGATTTATGCCTACGGCGTCCCGCTGCTGTTCGGCCTGGTGATGGCCACGCCGCGGTTGAGCGCCGGCCGGCGCGTGGCCCAGATCCTGGGCGGTTATCTGGTGCTGTTGCTGGTTCAGGTGTGGGGTATTTTCTGGGAAATCCTGAAGGACATGTCTTTTTCTTATGGTTCGTTGGCCGCCGGCGCGGTGGCCGATACGGGTATCCCGCTGTCGGTGATCGCTTTGTGCTATCAACTCGGCTACCTGATCCTGCCGGCCGTCGTGCCGATCGTGCTGTGGATTTTGATGAACCGCCCGTTTCTGGAATCGATCGCCCTTACCCGCCGCCGGCCATAATGCTCGGCGCCGATTCCCGGCAGTGATGATCGTCGTTCTCGGAGCGAGCGGCCAGGTGGGGGCAGCCCTTTTGCCGCTGCTGGCCGCCGGCCGCGCCGCCTGTCCCGAGACCTCGAACGCGCCGGTCATTGCCGTCTCCCGCCGGCCGCCGCCGGCACCGCCGGCACCCGCTGGCGTCCTGTGGATCGAACACGACCTCGAGCACGGGCCCTGGCCGAGCGATGCCGGCGCCTTGATCAGTTTAGGCCCGTTAGCCTATGCTAACGCGGCACTCGACGCGATGCCGCGGCTCGAACGAGTGATCGCGCTGAGTTCAGCCAGCGTGCTGTTCAAAACCGCCTCGCCGGATGCTGACGAACGGCGCGCGATACTGCGCTTGCAGGAGACCGAGCAGACCCTCATCGCACGCTGCCGCGCCGCGGGTCTGCCGCTCGTGCTGCTGCGCCCGGCGCTGATCTACGGCGGTACCGGCGAGGCGAGCATCAGCCGCGCCGTCGATTGGCTCGGCCGTTATCGTGTTCTGCCACTCGCCGGGCGCGCCACCGGGCGCCGCCATCCGGTCCACGCCGCCGACCTCGCCGCCACGATCGCCGACCTCATCGCCCGGCCGGCGATGCCGGAAGGGATCTATGCGCTGGGCGGCGGCGAAGTGCTGACCTTTCGCGAGATGATCGCCCGCGCGGCGCGCGCCCGGGGCATAAAACCCCGCTTCCTGCCGCTGCCGGCCGGACTGCTCGCCGGTCTCGTCCGATGGTGGGCGCCGGGCGGCGTGAACGCGGCGATGGTTGTGCGGCAAAACGCCGATCTGCTGGTCGATGACCGGCCGGCGCGCCGGGTTCTCGATTGGCAACCGCGCCCGTTCGACCCGCCTCGCCAGCGGCCCCGGCGGTCGAATCGGTTATCATAAACACCCATACGCCACTTCATCCCCGTGCCCCTGGTGCGGCCCATTTCCTGACAAAACCGGCATTGGAGTTTCGACATGCCCTGGAACGAACCAGGCAAGCCGCGCGATCCGTGGCGCGGCGGCGATCAGCAACCACCCGATCTCGACGAGGTATTCGCCTCGCTCAAGGCGCGGCTCCGCCGTTGGTTCGGCGGCGGCCGCGAGAGCGGCACTCAGAAGCGCGGCGGCGGCGGTATCTTGCCGCTCGTCATCATCGCGCTGGTGCTTTGGGTGTTGTTCAATTCGGTCCACATCATCGATCAGGCCGAGCGCGGCGTGGTGCTGACGTTCGGCAAATACAACCGGACGCTGATGCCCGGCCTGCGCCTGACGATGCCGCCGCCCTTCGAGTCGATCACCAAGGTCAACGTCAGTGAAGTCCGTTCGTTTGTCGATCGCGGCCGGATGCTGACCGGTAACGAGAACCTGATCGAAATCGGCTTCGCGGTCCAGTACCGGGTCATCGATCCCAAGGATTTTCTGTTCAACGTGCGCAGCCCGGCGGAAATGTTGGGCGAGGCGGCGGAGAGCGCGATGCGCGAAGTGGTCGGCACCAACGATATGGATTTCATCCTGGAGGCCGGCCGCGACCAGGTCGGCGCCGACACCCGGGCGTTGATGCAGACCATCCTCGATCGTTACTCGACCGGCATCGAGGTTAGTTTGTTCAACTTGCAGGAAGTCAAGCCGCCGTCCCAGGTACAGGAAGCCTTCGACGACGTGGTCAAGGCGCGCGAAGATCAGCAGCGCTTCGTCAACGAGGCCGAGGCCTATGCCAACAAGATCATCCCGGAGGCGCGCGGCCAGGCGGCACGGGTTTTGCAGGAGGCGGAAGGTTACCGCGCGGCGCAGGTGGCGCGGGCCACCGGCGCGACGCAGCGCTTCGAACTGTTGCTCGCCGCTTACCGCCAGGCGCCGGAGGTGACGCGCCAGCGGATGTATATCGAGGCCATGGAAGACGTTTTGCAGCGCACGCCCAAAGTGTTGATCGATATCGAAAAAGGCAATCCATTGATCTATCTGCCGCTCGATGAAGCGCGTTCCGGCTACGACGGCGGCCTGCGCATGCTGCCGCCGGCCGATGCCGCAAGCCGCGGCGCCGAGAGCGCCGGCCGGACACCGCCCGCCGCCGATCCGCGCAGCCGCGGCCGGGAGGGCGGGCGATGAGAAGCACAGGCGCTCTCATTTTAGGGATCCTCGTTCTGATCGCCGGCGGGTTGTCGGTGTTTGTCGTCACGGAAACCGAATATGCCGTGAAATTCCGGCTGGGCGAGATCCTGCGTTCCGATTACGGCCCCGGTCTGCACTGGAAGCTGCCGCTGATCAACAACGTCAAAAAATTCGACCGCCGCATTCTGCTGCTCGACATGCCAGTCGAACAGATGAACACCCGCGAGCAGAAGTACGTCGACGTCGATTACTACATCAATTGGCGCATTGTCGACGTCGAGCGCTATTACACCTCGACCCGCGGCGGCGACGAACGCATCGCCCGCGACCGGATGGCGCAAATCGTCCGCGATCGATTGCGCGGGCGCTTCGCCAGTTTGACTCTGCAAGAAGTCGTCGCCGAACGGCGCGCCGAATTGATGAGCAACCTGACGCTCACCGCTGACGAGCGCATGGCGGAATTCGGCATCAAGGTCATCGACGTGCGTATCAAGCGCATCGAGTTGACCGAAAGGGTCACCGATTCGGTATTCACGCGGATGGAGACGCAGCGCACGCAGTTCGCCAACGAACTGCGCTCGGTGGGCCGCGAGCGGGCGGAAAAAATCCGCGCCGATGCCGACCGCCAAGTGCGCGTGATCCTTGCCGAAGCCGAGCGCGACGCCGAGCGAACCCGCGGTGCGGGGGACGCCCAGGCGACGGAGATTTATGCCGCGGCCTATCGTCAGGACGACGAGTTCTATGCCTTCATGCGCAGTCTCGAAGCCTACAGCCGGACCTTCGATGGCGGCCGCGACCGACTGGTCATCGACCCGACCTTGCCGTTTTACGATTACCTGCGGTCCGGCGCCGAAAAGAAAAAATAGGCGAGGTTCGTTTCGATGCTCGAAGATTTGTGGACGGCCTTTGCGCTGCTGCTCGTCCTGGAAGGACTGCTGCCGGCGTTGGCGCCGCAGCGCTGGCAGGAGGCGATGCAGCACCTCAGCCGGATCGAGGCGCGGCACATCCGGTTGTTCGGCATCGCCAGTCTAGTGCTCGGCGCCATATTACTTAGATTCGGTACCCAGCAATGACCCGTTCGATCGTCGTACTCGGCGCCCAGTGGGGCGACGAGGGTAAAGGCAAGATCGTCGATTTGCTCAGTGCCCGCGCCGATGACGTGGTGCGCTTCCAGGGCGGGCACAACGCCGGGCACACGCTGGTCGTCGGTGACGACAAGCTGGTGCTGCACCTGGTGCCGTCCGGCATCCTGCATGCCAACACCCGCTGCCTGATCGGCAACGGCGTCGTGCTGTCGCCGTCAGCGCTGTACAGCGAAATCGAAAAACTCGAAGCGCGCGACATCGACGTGCGCCGCCGGCTCGGCGTCTCGGCCGCCTGCCCGCTGATTCTGCCCTGCCACCAGGCGATGGATCTGGCCCGTGAAAAAGCGCGCGGCAGCGGCGCGATCGGCACCACCGGCCGCGGTATCGGCCCGGCGTACGAGGACAAGGCGGCGCGGCGCGGCTTGCGCGTCGCCGATCTGCTCGACCACCGGACGCTGCCCGGCAAGCTCGCCGCGCTGCTCGATTATTATAATTTTGTGCTCACAAATTATCTGGGCGGCGAACCCCTCGACAGCGCGGCGCTGACCGACGAAGTTCTCGCACTCCGCGATTGGCTCGGACCGTTGATCGTCGATGTCGCCGATGAGCTGCACCAGGCGCGGCTGGCCGGCCGGCGGATCCTGTTCGAGGGGGCGCAAGGCAGCCTGCTCGATATCGACCAGGGGACGTACCCCTACGTCACCTCGTCGAACACCACGGTCGGCGGCGTATGTACCGGAGCCGGCATCGCGCCGCGCGATATCGATTACGTACTGGCCATTGTCAAGGCGTATACGACGCGCGTCGGCGGCGGGCCGTTTCCGACCGAACTCAACGACGCGACCGGCGAATTGCTCGGCGAGCGCGGCCACGAATTCGGCGCCACGACCGGCCGCAAGCGGCGCTGTGGTTGGCTCGACGCCGTGGCGTTGAAGCGCATGATGCGTTTGAACGGCGTCGATGGTTTGTGCATCACCAAACTCGACGTCCTCGATACGCTCGACACCATCCGCATCTGCGTCGCTTACGAAGTAGACGGCGAACGCATCGGGCATTTTCCGGTCGATGCCGAAGCCTGGTCCAGGCTGGAACCGGTATACGAAGAACTGCCCGGCTGGCGCTCGGACACCCGTGCGATCCGCGCCGTGAGCGATCTCCCGGCGGCGGCGCGGCGGTATCTCGAGCGGCTCGAGGAACTGCTCGCCACCCCGGTCCATATGCTTTCGATCGGCCCGGAGCGCAATCAGAACATCATCATCCAGGAGCCGTTCGGAGTCGGACCCTGAGTGACGCTACGCCGTTAGCTCCGCCGTTGTTGGAGCCCGATCGCCGGCGGTATCTCGATCTGTCGCTTTTCTATTTTGGTTTTCTCGGCGTTCTCGGCCTGTTCACGCCGTATTTCAGCCTGTTTCTCGACGCCCGCGGCCTGTCGCCGCTGGCCATCAGCGGGCTGCTCTCGCTGTGGTATCTGACGCGCGTCGTCACGCCCGGTGCCTGGGCCTGGCTGGTCGGCAAAAGCGCCCAGCCCATCGCCTGGCTGCGTTTTGCGTTTGCCGTTTCGGCGCTGGCCTTCATCGCCATGCAAGCGCCGCTTGGTACGGCGGGCATCGCGGTACTGCTGCTCGTTTTCAGCGCGCTCTACAACGCCATCATGCCGCAGTTCGAAACCGTCACGCTGAGCCATCTCGGGCCGGGCAGCACACGCTACAGCTCGATCCGGGTCTGGGGCTCGGTCGGTTTCGTCGTCGCCGTGATCGCCGGCGGTTGGGCGGTTGAGCACGCCTCGGCCGCCTGGCTGCCGCTGTACACCGTACCGTGGTTTGCCCTGGCGTTGGCCAGTGTCTGGCGTAACGATTACGGTCCGTGGAACCGCGAACCGGCACCGCCCGGGGGCGCGGCACTTCGCCACCTCGTCGGGCGACGCGAGGTCGCGGTGTTTCTGTTCGCCGCACTGCTGATGCAAATGAGCCACGGCCCGTACTACATCTTCTATTCGCTGCACTTGGCCGGCAGCGGTTACAGCGGGCGGGCGATCGGACTTTATTGGGCGCTTGGCGTGGTCGCCGAGATCGCCGCCTTGCTGGTGATGAGGAGTGTGTTGCAGCACCACAGCGCGGCGCGGGTGATGCAGGTCTGCCTGGCGGCCGGCTGCGGGCGCTGGCTGCTGACCGCGTTTTTGCCGTCGTCGGCGAGTGCGATGGCGCTTGCCCAACTCGCCCATGCGCTGACCTTCGGCGCCTTCCACGCCGCCAGCATGCAACTGGTCGTCCGCTTTTTCCCCGGCGCACTGGTAATCCGCGGCCAGGGATTGTTGTATGGTTTCAGCTCCGGCGTCGGCGGCGTGCTCGGCGGTCTGGCGGCCGGCGGCTTCTGGCATCTCGGTGGCGGCCGGGCGGCATTTTTGTTCGCCGCCCTGGTCTCGCTCGCCGGTTTTACACTGTCGGCGTGGGCGATCAAGCCGCGGGCCAGAAATTAGCAACGAGCAACGCAATTCTGCGTCTGGAGACGAGGCATGGGCTTCCTTGTCCATCGAGGTACAGCGGCTATCCTGGTATGGTCGTTATCGGCCTGCGCCGGAGTGCACCGGACGCCGTTACCGTGGCATGAAGCGGTGATCGGCCGGCACGCCGATGGGGTGAGCGACGATTTGCTGAGTGCCGGGCTTGGTCTCGAAGACCTGCGCGGCGGGCCGCCGGCGATCAGCGATCCGGCGTCGCCGAGCGTCGATGAATTGCGCCGTCTGGCGCTGTACCACGCCTGGCGCGGCTTGCACGATCTGAGCGCCGGCAGCGAACTGGAAGAGGAGACCAGACCCGACGGCAAGGCGCTTGTCGAGCCGATCGCCGGCATCGAGTTGCTGAGCACGGTCCGCCTTGGGCCCGAACGCGCGCCGGCGGCGCTGTTGTTGCAGATTCCCGAGGCGTTCGACTGGCAGCGACCCTGCCTGGTGGCGACCGCGAGTTCCGGCTCGCGCGGCATTTACGGCGCCCTGCCGGTGGTCGCCCCGTGGGCGCTCGGCCGGGGCTGTGCCTTGGTGACCACCGACAAAGGCGCCGGCAACGGAGTGTACTTCCCCGAATTCGATCTCGGCCTCGAACTGCAAGGGCGCTTGACGCCGCCGCCGGCCGCGCTGTTCGCCCTCGACCTTAAGGCGCCCCAAACCGCCGCCTATCTCGCCGAGCATCCGCATCGCATCGCTTTCCGCCATGCCCACTCCCAGGAAAACCCGGCGGCCGATTGGGGGCGTTACGTGCTGGCGGCCATCGACTTTGCGCTGCGCGAGATCAACCTCAGGCGCCCGGACGGCGTCCGGGTTCTGACTGCGGAGCGGACGCGAATTATCGCCGCCGGCATTTCGAACGGCGGCGGTGCGGTGCTCGCCGCGGCGGAGCAGGATACGGAGGGTCTCATCGACGGCGTCGTTGCCGCCGAGCCGAATGTCTACGTCGAAGGCGCCCGGCCGCTCGTCGATTACGCCGGCGCGTTGAATCTCTACGCCCCGTGCGCCGCCCTTGCCTTGGCCGAAGACCATCCCTTCATACTGCCGCTCGGCGCGCTGCGGCCGATGATGCAAGCTCGTTGCCGGGCCATGCACGCCGACGGTTTGCTGGCCGGCGACAACGAAGCGCAGTGGGCCGCGGCGGCCCGCCGGGCGCTGCACGAAGAGGGCCTGCCGGAAGCGGCCGACCCGCTGTTGCCCTTTGCCGTAGTCTTCGAATTGTATTCGTCAATCGCCGTCACCTACACCTCGGCCGCCGGCCGTTTTCCCTTTGCCGAACCGCCGTGCGGTCTCGGATTTGCCGCGCTCGATGCGGCCGGTCAGGCCGTCACGATCGACACGCCCGCTGCCGCCGCCCTATTCGCGGTCAGCACCGGGATTCCACCGACTTCCGGCATCGGCTTGGTGCGGACCGCCGACAGCGGCGAGGACCGGCGTGCGCAACTCGTCCCACCGGCGGCCGGCGCCGTGCCCGATTTCGATTACCGTGGCGCCCGTTGTCTGCGCCGCTTGTGGGACGGCGACGAACCGCGCGCCGCTGACGTGCGGGCCGGCGTCGAAGCGACGCGGCTCGGTGGCAATCTCGGTGGCCGGCCGGCGATCATTGTCCACGGCAGCGCCGACACCGTCGTTCCGGTGATCCACAGCTCGCGCCCGTATCGGGCCCGCAACCTTCAAGTCGAACGGGAAAATAGCCGCTTGCGCTATTTCGAAGTCGCCGGTGCGCAGCATTTCGACGCGTTGCTCGCGCTGCCCGCCTACCGCCAAAAATACCGGGCGCTATATCCTTATTTTCTCGCCGCCCTCGACGCCCTCGACGGGTACGTGCAGCGGCAAGCGCCGTTGCCGGAGCGCCTGCTGGATACCCCCGTCGAGCGAACCACGCCGCCGGTCGTCGAATAGCGCAACCGGAATCGGCACCACGATTGTTGACCGGATTCCCGCGTCCACCCCTCTGCCGTGCCGGCACAGACCTGCGGGAATGACGGAACGAGGAAAACGTGGCGCCATGGGACAGTCATGAAGAGGCGTTGCTCCATCCTTGAGGCGCAGTCATGAAGAGGCGTTGCTCCCTTGCTCGCGGGGGATCATCTCATCTCCCCCTCCCCCGCTTGCGGGGGGCCGGAGAGGGGGAGGAAGTATCGCCCGCCCCGACCGCCACGCCCAATGCCACGGCTCCCAGATCAGGCCGTATGGATTGGCGGCCGGATACGACTCGGCAAAACCGAATTTTTCGGCGTTTTGTCTAAGCCAGCGATACGCGGGGCTGGCGGCGAAGGCGCCGTCCAGCGGTGGAAGGCCCGGCGTGGTCAGATCGAGCGCCCGGCCGGTGTGGTGTTCGCTGAACCCCGGAGCGGCCGACACTTCCAAAATTCGCGCGATCGGCTGTCCGGCATCCAGCTTGCGGCGGATCAACGCCGCCTGATAGTCGATATCGCGGAACGCCGAAACCACTTCGATGACGATACCGTCGGCGGCCGCCGCGGTGCGCAGTCTGGCGAAGGCCCGCGCCGCGCCCGGCGTCAGGCGTTGCGGCCGGCCGAAACAATCCACCCCGATTTCCACCAGCGAACGCGCCTCGGGGCACAGCGGCAAACCGCGGCGGCCGGCGTAATCCGGCGGAATGCCGAGCGCCGCGTGCAGCGCTGCGATGCGACGTGGTGCCGTGTTGGACCCTGTGGCCGGCGTTGCCCGCTCCATCATTTCATGATAACGCGATGCAAAGTCCGGCACCGGTCCGGACTTTGCTTCGGGCGAAAAAAAGCCGGGCTCACTCCGAGCCCGGCGAGACAGATACTTGCGAGTCGATCTGGAATGATCCGATCGTGCGATCCGCTCAGTTAGGACCCAGCGGATTACCCGGCACGAAGTCGGTCCAGCCCAAGGTCCAGTTGTCGCTCGGGTCATCGCTGCGGAAGGCGCCGATGTAATCGACGGTATCGAAGAAACTGTCGCCTTCGATATCCGCACCGGCGTCCAGCAACGGCGAACCGGGAATCGGCTGGAAGCCGTTGCCGCCGAGTTGCAGTGGGCCGGTCGAATTGCCTTCCTGGCCGTTGAACCAGGAAGCGACGTCGAAATCGCCGTTGTCGAATTGCGTGGCACAGTCGAGTCGCGAGTGGGTCATGTTCAAAGCCCCGCTGTTGGCTAGCGGGAAAGTCGCGTCGCTGTCGATGTTCAAACACTCGGCGCCGAAGCCGGTGACCGCGAAATTGCGGATCGTGCCGGCCGTGCCGCGGCGCAGTCTGAGACCCTCACCGCCCTGGGCCGAGCCGAGCAGCGTGAAATTGGCCAGCGTAGGATTGGCGCGCGGCTCGGAGTCGTTGTCGAATTCGTTGTTGTCGGCCTCGATGCCGTGGTCGCCGCCGCCGCTGGCCTGGATCGCCAGAACGTGCTGCGCCTTGCCGCGCCAGCCGAAGCCCCAGTCGAAGCTGTCATCGCTGGCATTGGTGATGATCAGATACTTGACTTGCGCCGTGCCGCCGAAAAATTCGATACCGTCGTCGGAGCTGGTGTGGATATGGATATGATCCAGTGCCGTCGCCGAGCCGATGCCTTGCAGCGTCAAACCCTGCACTTCGCGGTTGGTCTCGACCGTGACGCCGCTGGAATAGATGTTGACGTAACGGAGCGTGCCGCTGCTTTCGGTGTCGTTATTGCCGCCGTATTTCTCGCCAGTGGCGAATTCCGAATCGAGTTCGCAAAGCTGGGTGCCGGGCGCGCAACCATTGACTCCGGCGTTGCCGGAAAGCACGACACCGCCCCACAACGATTCGGTATTCGGATCGTCTCCGGTCAGCACGATCGGTGCGAAGGGCTTGCCTTCGGCGAAGATTTTGCTGCCGCGGCGGATAAAGAACATCGCGTCGGTATCGGTCACGGCGGTGACGCGGGTGCCGGGTTCGATGGTCAGCGTGCTCTGGTCGGCGTTGTCGTTACCGACGAAGACTTCGCCGTTCAGCACCCAGTTGATGTCGTTGGTCAGAACGATGTTGCCGAGCAGCGGCGTCTGGCGCGGTGCGCTGATGGCGCAACTGCGTTCGGCGCCCGGTACCGCAGTCGAAAACGCCGGGCATGCAGTGAATTGTTTTTGGTAAACGCAGCGCTCGGGGCCGACGAAGCCGGGGGCGCCGACGGTTGAGACGCCGCGGTCCATATTGACCGAACCGGAACCGATGTCAGGTCCGCCGTTGTTACTCCACTGCCAGGCAAAATCCATGCTGTTGCAGGTGTTGAAGGTGAGTGTGACCTGGGCAAAGTTTTGCACCTGGACAATATCACCGGCCGGGCCGCCGGCGAAGCGGCCGCCGGTGATCAAATTGACCGGAAAAGTGAACTCGAAAAGCTCTGGAGTGACGGCCGCGTTGCCGCTGAACCAGAGTTGGTTGCCTTCGTTGTCGAAGAAAAATCCGACGGCGAACAATGTGCCTTGTTCCGGCCCGAGTTTGAAATATTGCAGATTCAGACCACGGCGCACGCCCGGCGTGCTGGCTTCGGCCCATTGACCGGCGAATTGTCCGTCGATGAAAATCGCGGCGGCCGGATGACTGGCGGCGGCGCCGGCCAGTAACACGATCGCGCCGAGTAAATGGCGATGAAAAGACATTGAATAATCTCCGGTGATGATGATGACGGCTTTGTGCCGCAGGTCAGTCTAAGGTGCGCTTGTTGCAGCAGCATGAAAGTTTTGTGACGGTTATGTGACAAATCCTAGCAGGATTGTCACGTTCCTGTCATTTTCCAGCGCTAGTCTGCGCGGCGGAATATCAGGTAGGTCTCCCAATGCCGTCTTCATCCGTCGCCGCTCGACGCGTGCGGGATCGTTACCTTGCCGGTGCCGCCATGAAACATCTTTTAGCTACCGTGAAACAGCTTATAGCGTTTGCCGCTATTGCCTTACTCGCCGTATCCGGTATCCATGCCCAGCCGGCCGCCGGCGAGGCGCCCGACCCGGCGCTCGGCGGTATGGTCGAACGTCTGATTGCGCTGCGCGCCGAAGTCGAACGTTTGCAGGGTGAAATCGACATCGCCCGCGAAGAGCGCCGCACGCGCCGCGGCTTTATCGCCGCCCAGCAGGCCGAAACCGAGGCGGCGATCGAGCGCGAAGGGGTGCGCCGCCGCCAGCTCGAAGAGGAACTGGCCGCGCTCGATGCGCGTCTGGCCGCCGGCGGCGCCGGCCATGAGACGCTGCTCCCCGCGGTGCAAGAGGCGCTCGGCACGGTGCGCCGCGCGGTGGCCGCGTCGCTGCCTTTTCGCCGCGCCGAACGGCTCGCCGTGATCGACGAACTGCAAACCCAGCTCGCTGCCGGCCGTGTCGTGCCGCAGCGCGCCGTCAACCGCTTGTGGGCAATCGTCGAGGACGAGTTCCGCTTGAGCCGCGAAAACGCAATCTATTCGCAGACCATCGAACTCGACGGTCAACCCGTGCTCGCCGAAGTCGCGAAACTCGGCACCGCCGCGCTCTATTTCCGGACCCGGGACGAACGCTACGGCTACGCCGTCGCGCCGTCCGGAGACTGGAGCTGGCGGGTCGCCGGCAGCCGCGACGAGCGGAGCCAGATCGCCACGTTGTTCGATTCCCTGCGCAAACAGATCCGCCAGGGCTATTTCACGCTGCCCGCCGCGCTGCCGCCGCTGCATCCGGAGTCGTCATGAGCGTCAGCAGAACCGCCCGCAGACGGCAGTGGAGGGGGCCGGCTTTGGCCGGCGGATGGTTGATCGTGCTCGTTGCCGGCGCGCAGGAGACACCGCCGGCGGAATCCGCCGCGCCGACCGCCGCCCCGGCGGCAGCGCCGGTCGTGCCGCTGGCCGATCCGGAACGCGCCAAAGCCGAACTCGAGGCCGCCTATCGCCGCGAGTTCGCCTTTCTCGCCGCCCAGCAGGCCGAACTCGAACAGCAATTGCAGCGGCTCAAAACGCAGGCCGGCGACGAGGAGCGGGCCGGAGAAAACAAGCTGGCCGCGCTGCAAAACCGGCTGCTCGCGACCCAGAACGAGGCTCGGCGCCTGGAAAAAGCCCTGGCCGAAGCCGAGCGCGGCATCGCCGATCTCGAAGACCAGCGCGGCATCCTCGACGCCAGTTATCAGCAGGCGATCGCCAGCTTGCAGTTGCAGGGCATCGCCGATGTCGGCGACGAGACGTTTGCCGCCGGCGATGATCTAGCGAAAATCGCCACGCTGTTCAACGCCGCCGCCGGCCTGATCGAACAAGGCGGGACGCGGCGCGAGACGGCGGGCCGCTTTTATCTCGCCGATGGCCGCGAAGTGGCGGGCGAGATCGTCGAAATCGGCCGCATCGCCGCCTATGGCGTCAGCCCTGCCGGGGCCGGCGTACTGGCGCCGGCCGGAGAAGGGCGGCTCAAGCTGTGGCCCGGCGACAGTGCCGAGGCGGCGCGCGCGGTGGCGGAAGGCCGCGCCCCGGATGCGTTGCCGATCTTCATTTATGAATCCCTGCTCAAACCGGTTGAAGAAAAAACCGCCAAATCGCTGCTCCGGACACTCGATGACGGCGGCGCCATCGCCTGGATCATTGCCGTCCTGGGCCTGGTTGCCCTGGTATTGATCGTCCTGCGCGTAATCTTTTTGCGCGGCGCCGGTGCCGATACCGCGAAACTGCTCGCCGAAACCGGCGAATGGGTGCGCCAAGGCCGGATGGCCGAGGCGCTGGAAGCCTGCCGCCGCCGTGCCGGGGCGACGTCACGGGTGATCGCCGCGGCGATCCGCAACCTCGACCGCGAACGGGCGCACCTCGAGGACATCGTTTCCGAGGCCATCTTGCACGAGTCGTCGCACCTCAACCGTTTCGGCGCCATCATCATCGTCATCGCCGCGGTCAGCCCGCTGCTCGGTCTGCTCGGCACGGTGACCGGCATGATCGCGACCTTCGATGTGATCACTGAATTCGGTACCGGCGATCCCAAGCTGCTATCGGGCGGCATCTCGGTCGCTCTGATCACCACCGAAGTCGGCTTGGCGGTCGCCATCCCGGCCCTGTTGTTCGGCAACCTGCTCGCCGGCTGGGCCGAGCGCATCAAAGACGACATGGAAAAAGCCGCCCTGCGTATCGTCAACCTCGACCAGGAACGCCGGCTCGGCGCGGCGTGAGGGCGTGATGGGCGACTGGCTTTTCCGGCAACTCGCCGCCCTGGCGGACTATTTCGCCGCCGGCGGTGGCGTGATGTGGCCGCTGGTTGTCCTGCTGGCCGTTTTGTGGTTCGCGCTCGGTTGGCGCTTTGCGCTACTCCGCCGCGGCAGCCGCCGCGGCGCCCGCGTCCTGCTCGAACGGATCGGTCGCGACGATCCCGTGTACCGCAGGCGCGACGGCATCCTGGTGCGCGCCGCCCGCCTGGGACTGGCGCTTCACGCCCGCGGCCTGCCCGATCTGCGCCGCTGGCTCGACGACGCCTTCGCCGCCGAGGAGAACCATCTCCGCCGCTTTCATGTGCTGATTACCACCATCGTGCTTGTCTCCCCTTTGCTCGGCCTGCTCGGTACCGTTATCGGCATGATCGAGACCTTCGATTCGCTCGCCGAAATGTCGCTGTTCAGCCAGTCGGGCGGCATCGCCGGCGGCATCTCGCAGGCGCTGTTCACGACCCAGATGGGGCTTTTGGTTTCGATTCCCGGGCTCATCGCCAACGGCGTGCTCGAGCGCCGGGCGCGCGATATCGAACTCGAGCTGAACCAGCTCAAAGACATCCTGTGCGCGGCTTAAACGATGCGTTACCGTCAGCGTCAGGAAAACATCCAGGACATCAATATCTCGCCGTTGATCGACATGGTGTTCATCTTGCTGATCTTTTTCATGGTCAGCACGACCTTTGTCAAGGATCTGAAGCTCGATCTCAACCGCCCGTCAGCGGCGACCGCCACCGTCGCCTCGACCAAGGCGATCCGGATTTACATCGATCAGGCGGGCGAAATCTATCTCGACGGCGAGCCGATCCGCGCCTGGGTGATCCAAAGCCGGCTGCGCGATCTGCTCGGCGCCGGGACCAATAAATCGGTGCTGGTCGTCACCGATGAGGGTGTGTCTTCCGGGCGCTTGGTCGAGGTCGTCGATCAAGCGCGTCTGGCCGGCGCCGAGGACGTCGGCGTCGCCACCGTTAAAGAGGCGGGAGCAGGATGATGAAACCATCGTCAAGAGCGTTGCTATGGGCCACCGGCTTTATGGTCGCCGGCAGCATTACCGTGCTCGGCACCTTGTTATTCATCAATCATTTATCGCGTCTCGCCGATCGCGACAAGCTTGCCGGCGCCACGCCGGTCACTTTCGAGCGCAAACCGCCGCCGCCGCTCAAACCCGAACCGCCGCCCAAACCTAAGCCGCGCAAGGCTAAAGCGCCGCCCAGTCCGATGCTCGATCTGGGCAGCGTGCTGGCCGGCATCGACTTCGGCCTGCCGGGTTTTTCGACCGACGACCTCGGCGGGCTGGCCGACGACCTGCTCGGCGCCGGCGAAGGTCTGGTGATGACCGACGATACCGTCGACCGCCCGCCGGCCGCGTCGTACCAGGCTCCGCTGCAGTACCCGGCGCGCGCCAAGGCGCAAGGCGTGACCGGGTACGTCGTGCTGTCGCTGTTGATCGGCGTCACCGGTGAGATCGAGCAGGTCAAGGTGGTCGAATCGTATCCGGCCGGCGTCTTCGACGACGTCGTCCTCGCCGGCATCAACCGCTGGCGCTTCGCCCCCGGCGAGTACCAGGGTAAGGCCGTGCGCGCCTGGGTCAAGCAGAAGATCCGCTTCGACCTGAGCTGAACTCGATGTTGCGCATTCTGCTGTCCCTGGTCCTGGTGGGGCTGGTCGCGGTCGCCGGCGCGGCGAAAAAAGCGGCCGAAGATCCGCTCGACCTCGCGGCGCTGATGCTGCGCGACAACCACCCCGACCGCGCGCTGGCTGTCCTCGACGGCCTCGATCCGGCGGCCGGAGAAATCGATACTGTCCGCTACCACACCCTGCGCGGCCTGGCCGCGCAGCGCCTCGCCGATTTGCCGGCGGCCAAAAGCGCACTCGCCGCCGCTGTCGCCGCCGGGGCGACCGATGCGGTGGTCTTTGTTTATCTGGCGCAGATCAGCTACGAACTCGGCGACGATCGCGCCGTCATCAAGGCGCTGTCCCAAGTCGAGGCCGAAACCGCCCGCATCCCCTCGACCTGGCACCTGCGCGCCGATGCGCTGTGGCGCCTTAGCCGCCCGATCGACGCCCTGGCCGCGCTCGATCAGGCCCGCGTGCTGTTCCCGGACGATCCTTCGTTTCCCCGCCGCCGGGTGTTCTACCTGATCGACCTCGGTCTTTACCAAGCCGCCGCCGACCAAGGCGAAGCCTACCTCGCCCGTTTCGACGGGCGGTTCGCCGACCGCGTGGCGATCGCCGATGCGTTGCGCCGCGCCGGGCAGACGGCAAAAGCCTTGCACTTTCTCGAAGCGGCGCACCTGTTGCACCCCGAATCGCTCGCCGCCACCAAGGCCCTGGCCCACGTCTATGTCGATCGGCAGGCGTACCACACCGCCGCGGCATTGATCGACGAAGCCGCGGTTTTCGACCGCTCGCTCGTCGCCGACGCCGCCGAACTGTACCGCCGCGCCGGCCAGCGCTACCGCGCCTTGCTGCTCAACGGCCAAATCGCCGACCAGGAAGCCAAACTCAAACAACGCCTGGCGCTGACCCTCGAACTCGGCCATTTCGAACAAGCCGCGGCGATGCGCGAGGATTTGTATCGCCTCAACCTGGTCGCCAACGAAGACATCCGTTACGCCCTGGCCTTCGCGCTGTTCAAAAGCGGCGACTACCCCGCCGCCGAGAACGAACTGGCGCGCTTAAGGCGCGGCGATTTGTTCCGCAAAGCGGTCGAAGTCCGCCGCGCCATCGCCGAATGCCGGGACGAACCGTGGCGTTGCCAGTGACGCCGGCCGTCACGGCCCGATGCGCCGCGGCACTCTTCCTGATCACCCTGGCCACGGCCCCCGGCGCCAGCCCGCCGATCGAGGACAGTCACGAAACGCCGATCGAGGACAGTCATGAAATCGCCGCCGGCTTGCCGGTCGCAGATGCAGCCCGCGAGAGTGCGTTCGAGGACAGTCATGAACCCGATACGCCGGCCGGCCGGGAAGGCTACAAAGGGAGCCGCCTGACCGTCGTCGTCTTCACCGCCCAGTTGCCGGTCGCCGGCATTGAAGTCGCCATCGACGGCGCGCCGGCCGGGCGGACCGACCGCAACGGCCGTTGGGCCGCGGAACTCCCGCCCGGCGCGCACCGGCTTCGAATCGAAACCCGCGACCAAACCTATCGCCGCGACCTGCACCTCGTGAGCGGCGAAATCGCCCGCCTGCTGCTCAACTTCTACCGCGATGGCCGCCCGGTCTACGCCGATTTCGAAACGTCGAATCCGGCCGCCGGGTCGTCCGCCGCCGCCCCGTCCGCACCCGTCGCGGCCGGCCCGCCGGGCACACTCGAAGGCGTCATTACCGATGCCGAAAACCACCGCCCGCTGGCCGGCGTCCGGGTCTTCGCCAGCGGCGCCGCGGAAGAAATCGTCACCGGCGAGGACGGCCGCTATCGCTTCCAATTGCCGCCCGGCCTTTACGCCGTATCGGTGCTCGCGGCGCGCTTCAACACCCGGACGCTGGACAACATCCCGATCGCCTCCGGCAAGATCACCACCCAGAACCTGGAACTCACCCCGGCCGGCGCCGAACTGCCCGAATTCGTCGTGCTCGCGCCGTATCTCGAAGGTTCGATCGCCTCGGTCGTCGAAGAGCGGCGCAATGCCACCTCGGTCACCGACGTACTCGGCGCCGAGCAGATCTCGCGTGCCGGCGACAGCGACGCCGCCTCGGCCTTGAAGCGAGTGACCGGGTTGACGCTGGTCAACGGCCGCTTCATTTTCATTCGCGGCCTCGGCGAGCGCTACACGACAACGCTGCTCAACGGCGCCAGTGTCCCCAGTCCCGACCCGACCCGCCGCGTCGTCCCGCTCGACCTGTTTCCGACCGACGTGATCGCCTCGGTGCTGGTCAACAAATCCTTCGCCGCCGAGCTGCCCGCCGAGTTCGGCGGCGGCATCGTCAATCTGCGCACCCAGGCGATGCCGGAAGACTTCTTTTTCAAAATTTCGGGCTCGCTCGGTTATCGCACCTCGACCAGTTTCAAGAAAGGCTTCACTTACGACGGCGGCGATTTCGATTTTCTCGGCTTCGACGACGGGGCGCGCGATCCGCCGCCGGCACTAGGCGCATTGATCGCCGACCGCACGCCATTTCGCCAAAGCAGCGCCTTCAACCCCGACGGCTTCACCCCCGACGAGATCCAGCGGATCGGCCGCGAGTTGAGCGGCGTTTACGACATCGAACGCCAGACCATCCGCCCCGACAGCGACCTGACGCTGGCCATCGGCGATTCGTTTCAGATCGGCGACTGGCGGGCGGGGTACGTGGCGAGCGCCAGTTGGGACGAAGGATTCGAGACCCGCGACGACGAGATCCGGCGGACGTTCAACATCCGCCGCCAGGGCGACGAGGTGATCCTGATCAACGAAACCGATCTCGTGCGGCAATTCACCAATCACGAAATCACGAGCAGCGTTTACGCCAGCGCCGGCGCCCAATGGCGCGACCTGCACGAGATCAGCGCCAACACCATTCGTTTAAGGCTCACCGACGACCTGGCCGAGATCACCTCGGGCTTCGTCGCCGAAGTCGGCGACGAATCGCAGTTTTTCGAACTCGAGTACGTCGCCAACCAGTTGTTCGCCAACCAGTTCCGCGGCCACCACGTCTTTCCGGTCCTCGGCGACCTGGCGCTCGACTGGCAGCACACGCGGGCCAACGCCAGCCGCCGCTCGCCCAACGAGCGGCTCTACCGCTTGGATCACGGACCCGACGGCCTGCTCGAACTCTCGACGCGCAGCGACAACAACGCCACGATCTTCAGCGATCTGCAAGACGACAGCGAGCAGATCACCGCCGGCCTGACGCTGCCGCTGACTTTCAGCGAGCGCTTCGCAATGAAACTCGCCGCCGGCATCGACTTCATGAACCGCAAGCGCGATTCGGTGATCCGCCGCTTCCAGTTCGTCGGCAACCGGACGACGCTCGACCCCGATATCTTCAACTCGACCTCGCTCGAGGAAATTTTCGCCGACGAAAACATCGCCCCCGATCTGTTCCGCCTGGTCGAAACGACGCGCGGCACCGACAACTACGTCGCCGAACAGGACCTGGACGGCATCTACGGCAGCATCCAGTTCGATTTGTACCAGCAGTTGACGGTCATCCTCGGCTTGCGCCAGGAGGACAACTTTCAGCAGGCCACGACCTTCAGCATCTTCAATCCTGATGCCCCGCCGATCGTCGGCCTGCTCGACACCTCGAACCTGTTGCCTTCGGCCAGCGTCACCTGGGCTTTTCGCGACGACCAGCAGTTGCGCTTCGCTTATGCCGAGACCGTTTCGCGCCCCGACTTCCGGGAAATCTCGCCGGCGCCCTTCACCGACCCGCTGCTCGACGAAATCACCATCGGCAACCCCGAACTGAGAGAAGCCAGCATCAAGCACGCCGACCTGCGCTGGGAATATTATTTTTCGCCGACCGAGGCACTGTCGGTCGCCGCCTTCTGGAAATCGTTCGACGATCCGGTCGAAAAAACCATCTTTCCCGGCGTCACGCCGATCACCAGCTTCGCCAACGCCGAAAGCGCCCGCAACATCGGCGGCGAGATCGAAGTGCGCAAACAACTCGGCTTCCTGCGCCGCCGGTTCGCCTGGCTGCCGGATGTATTCAACGCCCTGACCTTCACCGGCAACGTCCTTTTCGTCGATTCCTCGCTGACCCTGGCCGATGTCGAACTCGACCTCAGGACCAACCGCAACACCCGGATCGAAGGCCAATCGAAATACGCCATCAACTTACAGCTCGGTTACAGCGACGAGCACAACGGCATCAACGCCGACCTGCTCTACAACACCGTCGGCGCCCGCATCGTGCAGCGCGGCCTGCTCGGCGCGCCGGACATCGAAGAACAGCCCTTCCACCAGCTCGATTTCGTCATCAGCAAGGAGATCGGCGACGGCTTCCAGTTGAAATTCAAAGCCCGCAACCTGCTCAACGACACCGTCCGATTCACCCAGGGCGCGGAACTCACCCGCGCCTTCACCCGCGGCCGCGAATTCACCATCGGCTTCAGTTGGGCGCCGTGAACGGCAATAGAGGGGCGCTTTACCTGAAACAACAGGCGCCCACGGCCAGCGTCTGCACGCAGCTCATGGGTGCTGCGGGCGCAGGGTCCCACTGCACGGGGAGTGAAAACCGACTTGGGTAACCGCACCCCCTTCCTAACCTTCCCCCGCAAGCGAGGGAAGGGACAAGGCAGGTTCCCGCCAGCGGGGGAGTACTTCTTTATCCACCCTCCCCCACTCGCGGGGGAGTCCTTTATCCACCCCCCGCTCGCGGGGGAGTCCTTCTTTATCCACCCTCCCCCGCTCGCGGGGGAGGGCCGGGGAGGGGGAAATCAATGCCAGGCCGCCGGCAAAAACGACAACGCCCGCGTTGCGGCGGGCGTTGTGGTTTTCGATGAGGGCAACCGGCGGGCTCAGTGCTCGGTGTGCCTGTTGTCCTCGATTATCCGGGCCATACGGTCCTTGGTCCAGAGTTTTTCCTTCTTCAACTGGTTGAGAGCGAGATCGGCCATCGGCGCGGTACCGGTTTCGGCGGCCGCGACCCGTTTATCGAGCTGCTGGTGCTGGTTGTACAAGCGGCGGAACTCCTCATTTTCCTTGAGCAGACTCTCCATCTCAACCTGGTGGTATTCGAACATCGGAAAACCTCCTTTCATTGGATCTGATCTGTATTTTCGGGCGGCTGGGGGCCGCAAACCGGAACCCGCCTTACGGCCAGGGCCGGGCGATCGCGGCTGGACGCGACGGAGATCGGCGGGTGGGGGGTTGTCGGGCGGGAAGCCCTGATGGCAGGACGGACCGTTGAAAAAGCGTGGGGGGTGGTTAGCGTAAGTAATCTGCATGTGCCGGTGAGGCATCCTCTGGCTTATCCGGACCGTCGCCCCCGACTGTACTCCGATCGCCGCCGCCATGCAAGCCCGCAAAAGGACCCGGCAAGGTGGATCATTCCCGGGCGGTGTCCGCATCGAGCAGGATCACGTCCACCCGGCGGTTCTGGGCCCGCCCCTCGGCGGTGTCGTTGCCGGCGATCGGAAAATCTTCACCCATCCCGACCACGGTGATCCGCTGGGCGTCAATGCCGCGGGTGACCAGCGCGTCGCGCACCGCCGCGGCCCGGCGTTCGGACAGCGCGGTGTTGAACGCCGCGTCGCCGCGATCGTCGGTGTGCCCTTCGATCCGGACCCGGCGCTCGGGCTCGCCGGCGAGCAGTTCGACGACGGTATCGAGATTGCCGGCGCTCTGTGGCGTCAATGCCGCCTGGCCGGTGGCGAACAGCACATCCCCGAGGGTGACGACGACGCCGCGGTCGGTCTGGCGGAGCTGCAAGCGTTCCAGGCGGCGTTTCAGGGATTGGGCCTGCTCGGCAGCCAGTTCGGCTTCCCGGCGGGCGATTTTGGCGACCTCGCTTTGCGTTTTGGCCAGTTCGTGGGCTTTTTCGGCTTCCTGCCGGGCGGCCGCGGCCGCCGCCGCGGCTTCTTGTTCGGCACGCCGGGAGGCATCGGCCCGCGCTCGGGCCTGCTCGGCTTCTTCACTGCGCGCCAGCGACTGTAAGCGGGCACGATCGGCCTCGGCCAGCGCCTGCTCAGCCTGCAAGCGGTTGAAGCGGACCAGCAAACCGGCTTTGTCGCGTTCGAGGGCCAGGGCATAATCGGCGGCCTCGGCGCGCCGCGCTTCGGCGCGGGCGATGTCCATTCGACGGGTCGCCAGATAGGCAAGGTGTTCGCGCAGTTCGTTCTTCCCCGGCGCCTGGTCCAGGCGGCGCACGGCGCGATCGGCCTCGGCCAGCGCCAGCGGCGCATAACGCTTGACCGCTTCTTCCCGGCGCAAGTTGTCGAGGTCGGATTTGAGGCGTTCGACGAGCAGATCCTGCTTCGGGACGCTGGCACAGGCGCCGAGCAGAAAGACGGCGGCCCACCACGACAAGACGACCGTCGAACGGCGGCTCATGGTCGCTGCTCCGGACCGAAGTTTTCTTCGAGTTGGCGGCGCAACTCGGCGATTTCGGCGATCAGCTTTTCGTTCCCCAGCCGCCCGATCTCGGCCCGGCTGCGGACCAGCGCCAGTTCGGCGTCGATTTCCGCTTGCTCCAGTTGGCGGCGGGCCGGCTCGTACTCGCCGGCGGCGATCGCCGCCTCGGCGGCTTGCAATTTCTCGCGCGCGAACCGTAGCTCCAGCGGGGCGTATTGTTCGGCCTCGGCGGCTTCGGCGCGGGCGATCGCCTGGGCCGCGCTCTGATTCAGCTCCGGTGGCGGCGGCTGACCGGCGCACGCGGCGAGCGCGGGGACGGCGAGGATGAGAACAAGTTTTGCGGTTCGAAGATACACGGTCTCAGGCTTCGGCATCGGGTTGTTCGGCAGGTGCGGTTTCGACGAAAGCCGGCAAAGTCCGCAGATGCGCCGCAACGCGGCGGACCCGCGGATAAACCGTCAGATCGAAGGAAAATCGTTCGGCATTATAAACCTGCGGCAGCAGACAACAATCGGCGAGCGTCGGTTCGCCGCCCACGACGCACGGGCTGTCGTCCTCGAGCAGCGCCTCGAGCGCGGAAAACCCGGCGGCCAGCCAGTGGTGGTACCAGGCAAGACGCGCATCGTCACCCGCCCCGAGTGCGTCACGCAGGTAGTTGAGCACGCGCAGGTTGTTCAACGGGTGCAGATCGCCGGCGATGACCTGGGCGAACGCCCGGCACGCGGCTCGCGCCTGCGGATCGGCGGGCAGCAGCGGCGGCGCGGAAAACACCTCTTCGAGATATTCGATGATCGCCAGCGACTGGCGCAACACCCGGCCCTGGTGGATCAAAACCGGAACCAGATGCTGCGGCTGCAAGCGGACATAATCGGCCGCGTGTTGCTCGCCGCCGCCGCGCAGCAGATGCACCGGGCGCAGTTCGGCGCTTAAACCTTTGAGATGCAGCGCAATCCGGACCCGCCAGGCGGCGGTGCTCCGCCAGTAGGTGTAAAGAATCAACTTCGGCGCGCCGCTCATCATCGCACTTGAAAGCCTATCCCTCGACCACGGTCTGCTCGATGGCGCCGAAGATCGAACAGCCTTCGGCGTCGCGCATCTCGATACGCACGCGATTGCCGTAGCGCAAAAACGGGGTGCTGGCTTGACCGTCGCGGACGATTTCGATCACCCGTTTTTCAGCCAGGCACGAGGCACCGCGTGTTTCGTCGTCATTGGCCACGGTGCCCGAACCGATCAAGGTACCGGCGGCCAGCGGCCGGGTTTTCGCCGCGTGGGCGATCAGTTCGGCAAAGTTGAACTGCATGTTTTCGCCGGCCTCGGGGCGGCCGAATTCGGCGTCGTCGATAAAGCTGAGCAGCGGCCGGTGGACTTTGCAGTCGCGCCACGCCGGACCGAGTTCATCGGGCGTGACGAAGACCGGCGACAGCGCCGAACGCGGCTTGCTTTGCAAAAAACCGAAACCTTTGGCCAACTCGCCGGGGATCAGGTTGCGCAGCGATACGTCGTTGACCAGGCCAAGCAACTGGATGTGCGCCGCCGCGGCCGCCGCCGTAACACCACAGGGCACGTCGTCGGTGACGACAACGATTTCCGCTTCGAGGTCGATGCCCCAGGCTTCGTCAGCGGCGACGATCGGCGCGCGCGGGCCTAAAAAACCGGCGCTCGTCGCCTGGTACATCAATGGGTCGGTATAAAAACTCTCGGGCACCTCGGCGCCGCGCGCCTTGCGGACCCGCGCGACGTGCGGCAGGTAGGCGCTGCCGTCGAGAAATTCATAAGCCCGCGGCAAGGGCGCGGCCAATTCGGCGAAGCGCAGCGGCTCGGCGTTGCGGCACGCGCCGCTTTGCAACTCCTCGTATAGCGCCGCCAGGCGGGGTGCGCAATTCGACCAGTCGTCGAGCGCCGCTTGCAGATGCGGAGCGATGCCGGCGGCGACGGCGTAACAATCGAGGTCGCGGCTGACGACGATCAACGTGCCGTCGCGGCCGCCCTGTTTCAACGTGGCAAGTTTCATTCGGTGGCTTTCCAGGAATCGACGTAAGCGGTCCATTCGACGCCGTCGGCGTCGGGCAGCACTTCGAGCGCATCGCGGGTATCGATCATCACCGCGATCTCGTTGGTGCCCGGCGCTTTCTGGTGCAGCATGTTGGCCAGCGCCTTGGGGTGCGGGCCGTGCGTGAACCCGCACGGATGCAGCGTGATCATGCCGGGGTGGATGTTGTCGCGCGAGAAGAACTCACCGGCGTGGTAGAAGATGACCTCGTCGTAGTCGTCGTTGTTGTGGAAGAACGGCACTTTCAACGCCCCCGGATCGGTCTCGAACGGCCGCGGCACGAAGGTGCAGACGACGAACCGGCCGGCAACGAACGTGGTGTGCGCCGACGGCGGCAAATGATAACGGTGACTCATCAACGGCCGGATGTCTTTGACGTTGAGACGCACCGGGGCCAGGTCGCCATGCCAGCCGACGGCATCGAGCGGGTTGAACGGGTAGTGGATCGTGCTCAGCGCATTGCGCCGTTTGACGATGACCGACCACGGCGTTTCACCCTGCTGGGCCTGGAAGGCGTCGTCGATTGCCGGCACATCGAGCACCGCCGGGTCGAAAATCGCATGCGGTCCAACCAGTCCTCGTTCGGGCAATTGATAACTGCTGTTCGTCGCCTCGATGAGCAGCAACTCGACCGGCGCGGCGCATTCCAGACGCCACATCGTGCCGCGCGGCAGCAGCAGGTAATCGCCGGTGGCGAGGCTCAGGTGGCCGTAATCGCAGTACAGTTCGGCGGCGCCGCAATGGACGAACACTATTTCATCGCCATCGGCGTTGCGCGCCAGGTGCGGCATGCTTGCCGTACAGCGCCAGTGGCGCAACGCGAGGTGTGGGTTGCCGAGCAGGTGCGCCGCCTGCCACGGGTCGGTGCCGGCGGCGGCGAGTTTCGTTGTATCGAAGGCGCGCGGCCGCAGCGGTCCCTCGAAGCCCGCCCAGCCGGTCGGCGGGTGGGTATGGACCATGTGACTCGCCGGACCGAAAAACCCTTCCTTGCCAAGTTCGCGCTCGAAAGTGCCGGCCGGCAGGTCGCAATGCGCCTGGCGCGAAGCTTGCCCGGCACGCAGCGGAAAGCCGATCCATTTTTTCACAGCACGCCCCGCTTTTGTTGATCGCGCTCGATGGCCTCGAACAGCGCGGTGAAATTGCCTTCACCGAAGCCCCGGTTGCCCTTGCGCTGGATGATCTCGAAAAAGATCGGGCCGATCACCGTCTGCGTGAAGATCTGCAGCAATTGCTTGCTGCGGTCCATGTTGTCGGCGTCGATCAGGATCTTGTTGGCTTGCATCCGGGCGAGGTCTTCACCGTGGCCGGGGATGCGCTCGTCCACCGCTTCGTAATAGGTGTCTGGGGTGTCGAGAAATTGGATCCCCTGGGCGCGCATCGCCTCGACGGTGGGGTAAATATCGTCGGTGTAGAGCGCGATGTGCTGCACGCCCTCGCCGCGGTACTGGTCGAGGTACTCATTGATCTGGCTTTTGGGATCGGACGATTCGTTGATCGGAATCGAAATGCGGCCGTGCGGCGCGGTCATGGCGCGCGAACGCAGGCCGGTTACCGCGCCGCGGATATCGAAATATTTTACTTCGTAAAAGCCGAAATGACGGGCGTAAAAATCGGCCCAGTGGTCCATGTTGCCGTCGTAAACGTTGTGCGTCAGGTGATCGATAAACGTCAGGCCGAAGCCGGCGGGGGCCGGCGGCACACCGGCAGCGGCCTCGAAACCGTGCTGTGTTAAATCGCTGTGCCGGCCGTCGGTGAGGTACAGCATCGAACCGCCGATGCCCCGGACCCGCGGGCAATCCACCGCCGGCCCGGGCGCCTCGCCGAGCGACGCGACCCCGTCCGCCAATAGTGTCCGGTACGCTGCCTCGGCGTCGGCGACCCGCAGGCCGAAACCGGAGCAGCACGGGCCGTGCTCAGCGGCGAACGCCGCGGCAAAGGTCTGCGGTTCGCTGTTGAGCAAAAAGACGATATCGCCCTGGCGGTACAATTCGACGGCGCGCCGCGTATGACGTGCCGTCAGCGTGAACCCCATCCGCCGGAACAGATCGCCGAGCGGCTGGGGATCGGCGGCGGCGAACTCGATAAAACTGAAACCTTCAAGGCCGAGCGGATTGGGGTGCATCTTTGATCTCCTGAGCGACAACAAGACCGGATTTCGTGCCGGCGGTGTGCATCCGGGCTATGATCCTGGATGATTCATGGTAGTTACAAATGAAACGATCGGCAAGTGCATCAGCCAAGACCGCCAGCCAGGCAGCGGGCGAGGAAGAAGCGAAACTCGACCTCGAACACTTCCTGCCTTACCGGCTGTCGCTGCTCAGCAACCGGGTCAGCGCCGGGATCGCGCGCTGCTACCGCGACCGCTTCGGCCTGAGCGTCACCGAGTGGCGCATCATCGCCGTGCTCGGCCACCATCCCGGCTTGAGCGGCAGCGAACTGGCGGCCCGCACCGGCATGGACAAAGTCGCGGTTCACCGCGCGCTGCGCGGCCTCGCCGCCCGGCGACTGGTCATCGACCGCCGGCCGGCCGGCGACCGGCGGCGGCAATACCTGCACCTCAGCGCTGCCGGCCGGCGGTTGCGCGCCCGCATCGTCCCGCTGGCGGTGGCTTATCAAAACGACCTGCTCGCCTCTGTCGATTCTGCCGGACGCCGCCAATTGGACCACCTGCTCGACCGCCTCCTCGTCCGCGCCGGCGAATTGCTGCCGCGCGAATGAAAATTGATTGACTTCCGGTCTTGCGGCATGGAATACTCGCCCGCCAACCATAACCCCATAAACAGGGAGGTGCCATGTTTCGCTCGTACCGCTCTTCGGCCGCCGCGCCGGCCGGTCATCCCTGGCTCTTGCTGTCCGCTCTGCTCCTGGCCACCGGCGCCGCAGCACAGCCATTCGATCCTGAATCCCTGGCCCTCTCGGCGCTCCGCGAGCGCGCCGCCGAAGCGGGACTGAGCGCCGCCGATCTGGCCGACGTCGAGGTCACCGCGGCCTACCGTACCCGGCACAACGGCGTGTACCACGTCTACCTGCGCCAGCGGCTCGCCGGCCTGCCTATCGTCAACGCCGTGGCCAACGTCAACATCCTGCAGGACGGCCGAATCTCCAGCGCCCACCAACGATTCGCCGCCGATGCCGCAGCGCAGGCCAACCTCCGGGCGCCACAACTGGCCGCCGCCGAGGCGCTGAACCGCTTCGCGACCGCGAAAAATATCGCCCTCGCCGTGCCCCCGCTGCCCAAATCGACGCTCGATCCGGAAAACCAGGTATTCACTGGCGGTTCGTTGTCGCGCGACGATATCCCGGTCGAACTGGTGTATTACAACGACGCGGGACGGTTACGCCTCGCCTGGTCCGTGGTGGTTCGCGCCCAGCTCAGCGCCGATTGGTGGAACGCCTGGATCGACGCCGCCGACGGCCGCCTGCTCGACGAATCGAACTGGACGGCGGAGGCCGGCTACCGGGTGTTCGCAGCGCCGAACGAATCGCCGCTCGACGGCGGCCGGACGCTCGAAACCGACCCCGCCGACCCCACCGCCTCACCGCTCGGCTGGCACGATACGGGTCTTATCGGCGGTTCATTCACCGATACGCGCGGTAACAACGTGCAAGCACAGGACGATTTCGACGCCAACAACATCGGCGGCAGCCGCCCCGACGGCGGCGCGGTATTGAACTTCGATTTCCCGCTCGACCTGACGACCCAGCAACCGCCGGACTACATCGACTTCGCGGTGACCAATCTTTTTTACTGGAACAACACCGTCCACGACGTGATGTACCGCTACGGCTTCGACGAAGCGGCGGGCAACTTCCAGCAAAACAACTTCGGCCTGGGCGGCAGCGGCAACGACGCGGTACGGGCCGACGCCCAGGACGGCTCAGGCACCAACAACGCCAATTTCGGCACCCCACCGGACGGTTCGCCCGGCCGCATGCAGATGTTCGTGTGGACCGGTGGGCTGCCGGCGATACTCCGAATCACCGCGCCGCCGGCGATCGCCGGCGATTTCACCGCCGCGCCGGCCGGTTTCGGCGCGCCGATCGATGGGATCGGCACCAGCGGTTCACTGCAACTGGTCGATGACGGCAGCGCCAATCCAACGTTGGGCTGCGGTCCGCTGGTCGGCTTCACGCCGGGCAATATCGCCGTCGTTGACCGTGGTACCTGCGAGTTCGGCGCCAAGGGTGTCAACGCGCAAACCGCCGGGGCGAGCGCGATGATCGTCGTCAACAATGCCCCTGGCAACGAGACGATTCCGATGGGCGCCGGCGCCCAGGGCGGCAACGTCACGATCCCGGCGGCGATGATCGGCAACGATGACGGCAACACGATCAAAGCCGAACTGACCGGCGGCGTCAGCGGCACGCTGCTCGACCCCAATACGGCCGTGCCCGACCGCGACAGCGACCTCGACGCCGGCGTCATCGCCCACGAATACGGCCACGGCGTCTCGACGCGCCTGACCGGCGGCCCGAACAACTCCAACTGCCTGTTCGGCGACGAACAGCAAGGCGAAGGGTGGAGCGATTTCCAGGCGCTGTTCTTCACCGCCAAGGCCGGCGACACGGCCGACCAGCCGCGCGGCGTCGGCCGCTACCTGATTTTCGCCGACGGCCAGCCGGCGGCCGGCATCCGGCCGTTTCCCTACAGCCGCGATATGGGCGTCAACCCCGAAACCTACGGCCTGATCGTCAACGCCGGCCAGCCGGGTGCGATTCTCTCCGTCCCGCACGGCGTCGGCACGGTCTGGACGTCGGCGCTGTGGGATATGTACTGGAACCTGGTCGATCTGTTCGGCTTCGATCCCGACCTGCAAAACGGCAACGGCGGCAACAACCTGGCGATGCAACTCGTCGTCGACGGCATGAAGCTGCAACCCTGCGGCCCGACCTTCGTGACCAGCCGCGACGCGATTCTCGAAGCCGATATGATCGACAACGGCGGCGCCAACGCCTGCGCCATCTGGGAGGCCTTCGCCCGGCGCGGCGTCGGATTCAGCGCCTCTGACGGCGGCGGACCGAACACGTTGAACGTCACCGAAGCCTTCGACCTGCCCGCGGCCTGCCAGGTCGACGAAATCCACAAAGACAGCTTCGAGGACCCGGCGCCCTAACCATCGATGGTGCATCCCCTACCAGCGAGCCGTCCCTCCGGGTCCGGAGGGACGGGGTCGCCAGGCCGGAACCACCCCGCCGATGGCGCCCCGAACAGCACTGGCGCAGTGTCGATTTTCCCGGTTTTGTGGTAGTCTTGTACCGCTTCGACCCCCGCTTCCATCCAGCCCAGGGTGTCGGGTTTACAGGATTGAAGAAGGTGTGACCGGTCACTCCAGGCAGACAGGGGGAATCGGGGCGTTTCAAACAAAAACAGGGGACAATCACATGCGTATCTCAGTCTTGCTGCTCCTGGCCGCCGCCGCCGCGCCGCTGGCGATGGCCCAGGAGACCCTCGTGGAGTGGGCCCAGATTCACGGCACCGGGCCGCTGCCTTCTCAGCCACCCACCGGCGAAGTACCGGCCGGCGGCATCGGCGTTTTGACGCCCTTTGCGACAAGGGCCGATTTCGACCTGGCTTTTCCCCCGGCGACCCAGACCTGCGAGGGTTTCGAAAACGGCGCCGTCGCGCCGGGTGCGATCGTCGGCTTTCCGGCGCCGCTGAACAACACCACTAACACCGCGGAATTTCCGGCCGGTTCGATCGTCCCGGGCATCCAGTTCCAGGATAACCCGCTCAACGACGCCGGCGGCGGCTCGGCAAACGGCTTGGTTGCCATCGGCGCCGGCGCCTTCGGTGTCCCGAGCACCATCGTTCTAGCCAATACGTTTATCGACTCGCTCGACATACTACTGACCGCCGGCACCGCGACGGCCGTCGCCATGGATGCCTTCTCGTTCACCTTAGGCGGTAATGTCCAGGTCGCCTTCTTCGACACCAGCGACGCCTTTCTCGGCGGCGTGACCGTTGCCGGCAGCCCGACGACCGGCGCCTTCGTCGGCGTCTCTTCGCCGGTGCCGATCGGCCGGATCAACCTTTTTTCGCAAGATGCCAATGCCGCCGACGAAGCGGAAGGTGGCGATGATATCTGCTTTGCCACCGCCGGCGGCCAGCCATTACCGCCACCCCCTTCGATTCCCGCTTTGAATCCCACCGGCCTGATCGCGCTGGCTCTTGTTTTGTTGGCACTCGGCGCTCTGGCCCTGCGCCGCAGTCTCGGCTGACCCTCGCGGTAGGACTAAACTCCACGCGCTGAGCACATCTTTTCCCACTCCCCCGCTTGCGGGGGAGGGTTGGGGAGGGGGAAATTCCGGGTATGGACACCGCACACGGCTATACTGGTCCGCTCACCGGCAGCAAAGGAGCGACGCGATGGCTGGAAACGGTTCCCCCGGGCAAGCGGCGCACGGCTCGGCATTGATCCTGGCCGTCGGTCTGGCCGCCGCCGGCTGGCTGCTCGGCGATGCGATCAAGACCTTCAAGTTCGCCGATCGTTACGTCACGGTCAAGGGGCTGGCCGAGCGCGAGGTCAAGGCCGACCTGGCGATCTGGCCTTTGACGTACACCGTCAGCGCCAACGACCTGCCCGCTCTGCAATCCGGGATCGCCAAAGCCACCGAAACCGTCACCGCCTACCTCAAACTGCACGGCTTCGGCGACGCCGAGATTTCCCGCTCGCCGCCCCGGATCACCGACCACCAGGCGCAGACCTGGGGGCGCGACCGGCCGCCCGAGCGTTACCTTGCCGAACGGTCGATGACCGTCCAGAGCGGCAACGTCGAGGCGGTGCTGGCGGCGATGGCCGGTGCCGCCGACCTGATCGGCGAAGGCGTGGTGCTGGCCAACACATACGGCCCGAACGCCCAGTTTCTGTTCACCGGACTCAATGCCATCAAGCCTGAGATGATCGCCGAGGCGACGCAAAACGCCCGCCGCGCGGCCGAACAATTCGCCCGCGACTCGCAGAGCAAAACCGGTGGCATCCGCAACGCCAACCAAGGCCTGTTCACGATCGCCGAGCGCGACAGCAACAGCCCGGAAATCAAAATCGTCCGCGTTGTTTCGACGGTCGAGTTTTACCTGGTCGATTGATGGTCAAGCCCGCCACCGGAATCGCCGCCGGCCTCCATCTGCGTCCCGCCGGCCCGGCCGACGCGGCGGTGATCCGCGATCAGATCCTGGCGCTCGCCGATTACGAGAAACTGCGTGCCGCGGCCGTTGTGACGGTCGAAGATTTACGCGCCGCACTGGCCGGCACACCGCCGGCCGTCGAGGTGACGCTCGCCGAATGGGACGGCAAGGTTGCCGGCTTCGCGCTTTATTTTCACAACTTCTCGACCTTTGCCGGCCGCCGCGGGTTGTATCTCGAAGATCTGTTCGTCCGTCCCGAATACCGCGGCCACGGCATCGGCTTGGCGCTGCTCGCCCACCTCGCACGGCTTGCCGTCGAACGCGGCTGCGCCCGGCTCGAATGGGTCGTGCTCGACTGGAATCAGCCGGCGATCGATTTTTACTGCCGCCTCGGCGCCCGGCCGCTCGCCGACTGGACCTTGTTCCGCCTCGACGGCCCGGCGCTCCCCGCTTTGGCTGATCGATATCAGTGAAAAAGTCGGCGGGCCGCCGGCGTCGGTGAGGAAATGTTCATCGACTTCACCCCATCATCGTCCAATCGTCATGGGCCGCTCGGACCGATAGGTACCCCACTGACCCGCGACAAAACCAGGCGCCCGATTTCCGGTGGCGCAGCGAGGACGGCGTAAAGTCCGGGTTGCGGCACGAGCGACCACAGCCGCGGGGTGCCCGGCCAATCGGCCGGGTGTTCGGTCACGGTCGAGACAGCCGATTCGCCGGGCCGGCATGAGGTGCCGTGGTCGATCGTAAAACGATCAAGGCCGGATGCCAGCCCGCCGCCGTGCCATTTGACGACCGCTTCTTTCGCCGTCCACAGGCGAAGCACCGCGGCGTGGCGTTCGGCGGGCGGCAACGCGGCCAAGGTTTCATACTCGGCGGCGGCGAAATAGCGCCGGGCGAGCGCCAGCGGCCGGCCGATCCGGCGGGCGGTGTTTTCCAGATCCACGCCCAGTGGGCCGCGGGCGGCGACAGCGACCAGCAGCCAGCGGCCGGTATGCGACAGATTGAAAGCCAGGCACCCGCCCTGGCCGCCAGCCAGTTCCGGCTTGCCATGCCGGCCATGGGCGAGCCGGATCGCCCGGGGCGGCAGAGCGAGGTAGGCGGCGAGCAGTAAGCGCAACAGCAGGTGACGCGCCAGGCGGCGCGCCGGGTACGGGCCAAGAGCGGCGGCCGGCGGTGGCAGATGACGGTCGAGATCGAACAACCAAAGTTCGGCCTGATGGGTCGCCGGCAGCGACCGCGCGGCAAGCGGCCAGGTGGCATTTTCGACGGCAATCTGCTGCCGGGCAAGCATAGTTACATTACCCAATTGTTGCATAAGTTCCCGGAATTCTCGGTCAAGCTGGCGAGTGCAGCTTG
>JRYH01000844.1_pt1 | contig 43009 bp, 34 predicted proteins | sample 235351 | NCBI WGS metagenome assembly JRYH01 (sample SAMN03074221, study PRJNA261480) | activated sludge metagenome | biome: Wastewater Treatment Plant; feature: Wastewater; material: Activated sludge; isolation source: activated biomass of a wastewater treatment plant treating wastewater... ...
TCTTCGTCATCAACTGCAACCTGCAGCGGCTCGACGGGCCGGTGCGGGGCAACGGCAAGATCATCCAGGAGCTCGAGGGCGGATTCCGCGGGGCCGGATGGAACGTCATCAAGGTGATCTGGGGCTCGAACTGGGATCCGCTGCTCGCACGCGACACCTCGGGACGGCTGCGCCAGCTCATGGAGGAGTGCAACGACGGGCAGTACCAGGACTTCAAGTCCAAGGATGGCGCCTACATCCGCAAGAACTTCTTCGGCCGCTACCCCGAGACGGCCGCGCTCGTCGCCGACTGGACGGACGAGCGGATCTGGTCGCTGACGCGCGGCGGGCACGACCCGAGGAAGGTCTATGCCGCCTACGACGAGGCGACCCGGCACAGCGGGCAACCCACCGTAATCCTGGCCAAGACCGTCAAGGGCTACGGCATGGGGAGCGCCGGCGAAGGGCAGATGATCGCGCACCAGCAGAAGAAGATGGCGCTCGATGCCCTCACGGTCTTTCGCAACCGCTTCAAGGTCCCGCTCACGGACGAGGATCTCGACAAGCTTCCGTTCGTCAGCTTCGCCGAGGGCAGCGAGGAGATGCGCTACCTCCAAGCGCGGCGGGCGGCGCTCGGCGGGTATCTCCCCAAGCGGCGCACCAAGACCACGTTCAAGCTCGATCCCCCTCCGCTCTCGCTGTTCGAGGCCCAGCTCAAGGGGTCGGACGGGCGCGCGATCTCGACCACCATGGTGTTCGTGCAGCTTCTGACCAAGCTGCTCCGCGACAAGGCGCTCGGGCGCCACGTCGTGCCGATCGTGCCNNACCTTCGGCATCTACAGCCAGGCCGGGCAGCTTTACCGGCCGGAGGACGCCGAGCAGCTCATGTTCTACAAGGAGGATCGCAGCGGGCAGATGCTGCAGGAGGGCATCAGCGAAGCGGGCGGCATGGCCTCGTGGATGGCGGCCGCGACCTCCTATTCCTCCTCGAACGTGCCGATGCTGCCGTTCTTCATCTACTATTCGATGTTCGGCTTCCAGCGTGTCGGCGATCTCGCGTGGGCGGCGGGCGACATGCGCGCCCGCGGCTTCCTCATCGGCGGGACCAGCGGGCGCACGACGCTCAACGGCGAAGGGTTGCAGCACCAGGACGGGCACAGCCACCTGCTGTCGTCGACGATCCCGAACTGCATCTCCTACGATCCGTCTTTCGGCTACGAGCTGGCCGTCATCGTGCAGCGGGGCCTTCAGCGCATGCTCGGCGACCAGGAGGACGTGTTCTACTACATCACCGCCCTCAACGAGAACTATGTGCACCCGGCCATGCCTGAGGGCGTCGAGGAGGGCATCGTGCGCGGCATGTATCTCCTGAAGAGCACGCAAACGGCGCCCGACGCGCCCAAGGTGCAGCTCATGGGGAGCGGCGCGATCCTCAACGAGGTGATCGCGGGCGCCGAGCTGCTGGCCCAGGACTTCGGCGTCGCTGCCGACATCTGGAGCGTCACGAGCTTTACGGAATTGCGCCGCGAGGCGCTCGCCGTCGAGCGCTGGAACCTGCTGCATCCGGCGGAGACGCCGCGCGTCCCCTACGTCACGCAATGCCTCGCGTCACGGGGAGATGCGCCGTCGGTGGCCTCGACCGACTACATCAAGCTCTTCGCCGACCAGATCCGGCCCTTCGTGCGCGGTCCCTACCAGGTGCTCGGGACCGACGGGTTCGGGCGCTCGGACACGCGGCAGCGCCTGCGCAAGCACTTCGAGGTGGACCGCCATGTCGTGGCCCTGGCCGCGCTCAAGGCGCTGGCCGACGACAACAAGCTCCCCTCGTCGAAGGCTGTCGAGGCGATCGCCAAGTACGGCATAGATCCCGAGAAGGCCGATCCGGCCCGCGCATAGCGAGGAAGACCATGTCCGTCATCGACGTGAAGGTTCCCGACATCGGCGACTACAAGGACGTCCCGGTCATCGAGGTGCACGTCAAGGCAGGCGACCGGATCAAGCCCGAGGATCCGATCGTGACGCTCGAAAGCGACAAGGCCGCCATGGAGGTGCCTGCGCCCGAGGGCGGTGAGATCGCCGAGGTGCTGGTCAAGATCGGGGACAGGGTGAGCAAGGGATCGGCGCTCGTGCGGCTCGCGTCGGAGACGGAGCGCAACGAGGCGACCTCTGCTGCCGGGGTGGATGCGCCCGCAGAGCCCAAGGCGGCCGAAGCCAAGATTGCCGAGCCAAAAGCCGGGGCGAGCGAACCGCCTGAGCCCAAACCGCCGGACGCGGCGGGAGAGGACGGCAGAGGTGGCGATGGGGCCCAGCGCGCGCCGCTGCCGCTCGGTGCCGACTTCGGGGGCGTTCACGCGAGCCCTTCCGTGCGGCGGCTCGCGCGCGAGCTCGATCTCGACCTCACGACGCTCAAGGGGACAGGCGAGAAGGGGCGCATCACCAAGGAGGATGTCAAGCGCGCGCTCGGCGGCGGCGCGGGCGGCGGCACCGGCATCCCGGAGATTCCCGTAGAGGATTTCGCCAGATACGGCCCCATCGAGACCAGGCCGCTCACGCGCCTGCAACGGCTCGGCGGACCGCACCTGCACCGCGCATGGCTCAACATCCCGCACGTGACGCACAGCGACGAGGCGGACGTCACGGACCTCGAAAGCTATCGCAAGTCGCTCGACGAGGCCGCCAAGGAAAAGGGCTACCGCGTCACCCTGCTCGCCTTCATCATGAAGGCCTGCGTGGTCGCACTCAAGGAGCACCCCGAGTTCAACGCATCTCTCGCTCCCGACAAGGAGAGCCTGATCCTCAAGCGCTTCTATCACCTCGGGATCGCGGTCGACACCAAGGACGGGCTCGTGGTGCCGGTGATCCGCGACGTGGACCGCAAGGGCATCGTCGAGCTTTCGCAGGAGCTCGGCTCCGTGTCTCAGCGGATGCGCGAGGGAAAGATCGCGCCAGCCGACATCCAGGGCGGCACGTTCTCCATCTCGAGTCTCGGCGGAATCGGCGGCACGGGCTTCACGCCGATCGTCAACGCGCCGGAGGTCGCCATTCTGGGTGTGGTGCGGGCCGAGATCAAGCCGAGGTGGGACGGCGCCGCGTTCGCGCCGCGCCTCGTGCTGCCATTGTGTGTCAGCTACGATCATCGCGTCATCGACGGGGCGCTTGCTGCGCGTTTCACGCGCCGGCTGGCTGTCATCCTGGAAGACGTACGCCAGCTCGTGCTTTAGGGGGACCATCGATGCCAGCGAGCGACATCATCCCCCGACACGTCCTGGCTGTCTCGGGAAGGGCGCCGCTGCGTCCCGTTCATGCGTGTCTGGGCACCGGCCTTCGCCGGTGTGACGCAGAGGTCGGGCAGACGGCGCACCAAAAAGGAGACGTCATCCCGGCGGAGGCCGGGATCCAGACACGTCAGGAGGATCGCACTTCGCTTTCACTCACGCAGAGGCGGGTCGCGTCGTGACACAAGAAGATACCATCGCTTGCGAGGTGGCTGTGCTCGGGGCCGGTCCGGGAGGCTATTCGGCCGCGTTCCGCGCCGCCGACCTTGGCCTCAAGACGGTGCTGATCGAGCGCGATCCCACGCTCGGCGGCGTGTGTCTCAATGTCGGATGCATTCCCTCGAAAGCGCTGCTCCACGTCGCGTCGCTCATCACCGAGGCCGCCGCGCTCGGCGACCATGGCATCGGCTTCGGAGCGCCCCGCATCGATCTCGACAAGCTGCGCGCGCACAAGGAGGCCGTCGTCGGCAAGCTCACAACCGGGCTCTCGGCGATGGCGAAAATGCGCAAGGTTACGGTCGTCCAGGGCACGGGTGCGTTCCGCGACCCCAACCGAATCGAGGTCGCGCTGGCCCAAGGCGGGACGGCAACCGTGCAGTTCGAAAAGGCGATCATCGCCGCAGGATCGGAGGCCATCGCGCTGCCGTTCCTGCCGGACGATCCGCGCATCGTCTCCTCCACCGGCGCGCTCGCGCTGCCGTCGATCCCCAAACGCATGCTGGTCATCGGCGGCGGCATCATCGGCCTCGAGATGGCGACCGTGTACGCCGCGCTCGGCAGCCGGATCGATGTGGTCGAGATGCTGGACGGCCTCATGCCGGGTGCCGACCGCGACCTCGTGCGCGTCTGGCAGAAACACAACGAGGGCCGCTTCAACCGCATCCTGCTCAAGACCAAAACGGTCGGCGCCAACGCCAAGCGCGACGGCATCCATGTACGCTTCGACGGCGAAGGGGCGCCGGACGGAGCCCAGCCCTACGATCTCGTGCTGGTGGCTGTGGGCCGCAGCCCGAACGGGCACCGCATTGGCGCCCTCAACGCGGGCGTAGCCGTCGACGGCAAGGGCTTCGTTCCCGTCGACAGACAAATGCGCACCAACGTGCCCCACATCTTCGCCATCGGCGATCTCTCTCAGCCGCCGATGCTGGCGCACAAAGCCGTGCACGAAGGGCATGTCGCGGCCGAAGCGGTGGCGGGCAAGAGATCGTTCTTCGACGCGCGCGCGATCCCGTCGGTCGCCTATACGGATCCCGAGATCGCCTGGGCCGGGCGCACGGAGGACGAGCTTACGGCGGAGGGGGCAGCGTTCGAGAAGGCGGTCTTTCCGTGGACGGCCTCGGGACGCGCCCTCGCCATGGGACGCGAGGAAGGCTTCACGAAACTGCTGTTCGACAGTGAGAGCCGGCGCGTCATCGGCGGCGGCATCGTCGGCCTCCATGCGGGCGACCTCATCAGCGAGGTCGCGCTTGCGATCGAGATGGGAGCCGACGCGGTCGACCTCGCCAAGACGATCCATCCCCATCCCACACTCTCGGAATCGATCGGCATGGCCGCCGAGGTGCTCGAGGGAACGGCCACGGATCTGCCGCCGGCCAAGCGGCCGCGGCCCTGACGCGCTTCCCGCGCGGGGCGGGCCGCAAAGAAACGCGGGAAGCGATCGCTCGCTCCCCGCGAATGGTTCGAATTCTCGGCTTGCTCACTTACTCTTCTGGGCATCCGAATAGTACTTGAACTCGGGGGCGCTATCGAGCGACTCCTTGGAGCTGGCGATCGTCACGCGCATGGCGCCGTCCGCATCGCGGTTGAGCTGAAGATCGCTGAAGGACACCGCAACCAGCTTCTCACCCATGCCGAGGAAGCCCCCGACACCGATGACGGCGTTCGAGATCTTTCCGTCCGGGGCGAGGATGAGGTCGTTGATGTCGCCGACCTTCTCATTGGCCCTGTTGTAGACGGCCATGCCGATCAGCTTGCTGGAGCGCCACTCGTCCGCTGCCTGGTTCGACGAGAAGGTGCCGCCCGTGCTCGGCGTCAACGCGCTGCGATCGCCCGGAGCCGGAGTGACGGAAGGCGCCGGATCCGTCACCGACGGCGAAGGCATTGGCGTTGGCGTTGGCACCGGTGTGGTATCGGGCATCTTCTCCGCCGGTGCCGACGGAGAAGAAGGCGACGGGGCGGGCGGCGGCGTCTGAGCGAATGCGGCCGCCGCGCCGACGGCGAGGGCCGCCGGCATGCAGATCGCAGACAGCAACTTGGATTTCATCTGATTATCTCCTTTGAGCATATCGAGGTTCGTGCCGCACCGGCCTCGGCGATATCGCGTCGGCCGTATATCCCGTGCGTCGCGCTCAAATTCAGCGCGTCCGGCGGGCCCTGGCCTGCCTGCCGGTCAAACGTCGCATTGCCCGGAATGTTCCCCGGCCCTCAGGGTGCGCGCGTCTCTCCGTCGGACGCGGCGGTGGAAGCTGGCGCTGGCGCGGCGACAGCGGCGGGCTCGACTGGGACGGACAAGGGCTCCGCCGCAGCGACGGGGGTCCTGCTCCGCTTCTCGGCCAGGAATGTCTCGACCGCCGCGCCCCAGACGTCCCAGCCCGCATGATCGTCGGCCAGGTTGTGACCCTCTGATCCGTAGGCCGGGAACACATGCAGCTCGGCCTCGCCTCCGCCCGCCTGCCAAGCGGCGGCGAGCGCGCGGGCGAGGTCGGGTCGGAAGTAGCTGTCGTTGGCCGCATAGAGCCAGAGCGTCGGCGCGCGGGCCGTCCGGCCGAAGGCGCCCGCCGCCTCGATCAGGCGCTTCTCTCCGCACACGCTGTCCGTGCGCTCGCCGAACGGACGCGCGCCGCGGCCGCCCGCGATGTTGATCACGGCGCGCACATTGCCGGAATTGCGCGAGGCGAGCGCGAGCGAGGCCCAGCCGCCGGACGAGATGCCGACGACGATCGCCTCGCCCGGCATCACGAACGGTTGCGCCGACATGAAGTCCACTGCGCCCTGGATGTCGTCGGCGGCCGCGAGACCCGAACGGGCGTGATCGGGGTCGGCGCAGGTTCCGATCGATTCCGCCATCGGGCCACCTGTCGCGCCGTGTCCGCGGCGCTGCGGCAGCACGACGACATAGCCGTGCTCGACGAACCAGCGCGAGAGCCAATAGTAGACCGGCATGGCGACGGCGACGCGCGTCGCATCCGAGGTGCCGTGGTTGATGACCACCAGAGGACGGCGGTCCCCGCCGCTTTCGCTGCCGGCGGCGCCGGCCGGGCGAAACACGGTCGCGCGCAAGGGAAAGCCGTGATCGGCGCTCGGAAGGATCCAAAGTTGCTCGCGCAGGCGCGGGCCTTCCGGACCGAAGGGGCCATAAGCGGCGGCTTCTTGCGAGACCCCGGCCGGCGCCGCCATGGCGACGAGCGGCAGGACCACCGCGAAAGCCGCGGCGGCGGCGAGGACACTCCATCGCGCAAGCCGCACGCTGAACCGCGCCGACCCGGCGCTCGCGCCGCCCATCGATCCGATCATCGACACCTGCCCCCGTCCCTGCATGTCCCTTCCCCAGTCCCGCGCATCCACGACCCCGAAGCCCTGACGTCAATCCCGTTTTCGGCTGCACCTTCGTCTCCCGGCCTAGCGCAGCCGCCATATTCCCGATTGTCTTGCGGGCCACGATGGTCATTATGGCCTTGGCGGCCTCACCTGGACCGTGCGCGACAAACGTGATGGAAACGCGGCATCATAAGGATGGCCGGCGCGCGGCGGAGCCCAGGCCGGACGCATCGAGGAGACCTCATCAACGGGGACACGTCGCCGCTTGACACTGCCTCTCCATTCTCTCGAGCAGATCCCCATGGCCGCTGAACAGCGTGCTGCTCAACCTCTTGATTTCGCCATCATCGGCAATGGCCGGGTCGCGGCGCTGCTGGACCGGTCCGCCCGCATCGTCTGGTGGTGCTTTCCCCGCTTCGACGGCGATCCCGTGTTCTCGCGCCTCCTGGCCGGGGACGAGGAGAAGGGCTTCACCGACATCGTCGTCGAAGGCGCCGTGCGGTCGCACTCGAGCTACATGCGCAACACGGCGATCGTCGAGACGACGATCGAGGACGAGCAGGGCAACGGCGTGCGCATCATCGACTTCGCGCCGCGCTATCCGCGCTTCGAGCGCATGCTGCATCCGGCGCAGATCATCCGCCGCCTCGAGCCGATCGGCCTGCCGCGCCTCAAGATCCGCGTGCGTCCAACCTTCAATTACGGAGAGCCGAGGTCCGCGCAGGTGGTGGGATCGAACCACATCCGTTTCAGCGGCGGCGACATCACCCTGCGGCTCACGACCGACGCGCCGCTCTCCTACATCGTGCACGAGACGTCGTTCGCACTGTCGCGGCCGATCACGCTCGTCTTCGGCCCGGACGAGTCGCTCGAGGCGGCGGCGGACACGGTCTCGCGCGAGGCGCTCGAACGCACGCGCGACTACTGGATGAGCTGGGTGCGCGGGCTCGCCATTCCGCTCGACTGGCAGACCGATGTCATCCGTGCGGCGATCACGCTGCAGCTCTGCACTTTTGACGAGACAGGCGCCATCGTCGCGGCGCATACGACCTCCATCCCCGAGGCGCCCGGCACGCAGCGCACCTGGGATTACCGCTACTGCTGGCTGCGGGACGCCTACTTCGTCATCATGGCGCTCAACCGCCTCGGCGCGACGCAGACGATGGAAGCCTATCTCGACTACATCACGACGGTGGTGATCGGCGCCAAGGGCGGGCTCAAGCCGGTCTACGGCATCGTGCACGACCAGCCGCTCGTCGAGAGCATCGCCATGCACCTGCCCGGCTTTCACGGCATGGGACCGGTGCGGGTCGGCAACCAGGCGGCCGAGCAGCAGCAGCACGATTCCTACGGCAGCGTCATTCTCGGCGTGTCGCAGATGTTCATCGACCAGCGCCTGCCGCGGATGGGGGACGAGGCGTTGTTCCGGCGCCTCGAGATGCTCGGCTATCATGCGTTGCGCGTGGTGCAGGAACCCGACGCGGGGCTCTGGGAATACCGTGGGCGCAAGCGCATCCACACGCACTCCGCCACCATGTGCTGGGTCGCGCTCGACCGGCTGGCGCGGATCGCGCAGATCCTCGGGCTTGCCGAGGACGCTCATCAGTGGCGGCAGAACGCGGACCGGCTACGCAGGGAGATCCTGACCAGGGCCTGGAGCGAGAAGGCGGGCGCCTTCGCCGGTGCGCTCGACCAGCACGACCTCGACGCGTGCGTGCTGCTTCTGCCCGAGCTCGGCCTCGTCTCAGCCCGGGATCCGCGCTTCGTCAGGACGCTCGACGTGGTGGGGCGCGAGCTCACCCGCAACGGTTTCATGCTGCGCTATACGAACGACGACTTCGGCGCGGCGGAGACCTCGTTCCTCGCGTGCCAGTTCTGGTACATCGATGCCCTGACGGCGGCGGAGCAGGTTTCGCAGGGGCGGGAGATGCTGAGCGACCTGCTCTCCCGGCGCAACGCGTTCGGCATCCTGTCGGAGGACATCCACCCGACCACGGGCCAGCTTTGGGGAAACCTGCCGCAGACCTACTCCATGGCCGGGATCGTCAACTCCTGCATGAACCTTTCGCGCGCCTGGGCGGAGGCTTGGCCGCACGCGCCGGCACCGGAACCGGGGGTCACTTCAAACGTTTGATCCCCGGGTGTTATTTCCGGCGCGTGGCGTGGCGGTGCCGCCGCACCGCCCGGCTTCGCGTTTCATGCGGACTGCGGAGGTCGCTTGAGACGTATCGTTGTCGTATCCAACCGCGTGATGGACCTGCGCAGGGCGGCGCAGGCCGGCGGCGTCGCCGTGGCCATCGCGGATCTGTTCCGCGCCCGCAAGGGGCTCTGGTTCGGCTGGAACGGAAAGATCGTCGATGACGCACACGCGAGCGAAGCTCCCGGGATCAAGGTCGCCCGATCCTCGGGCGGCAGCGCGCTCGCCACGCTGGCGCTGACCTCGGACGAGCACCGCGACTACTATCTCGGCTACTCGAACTCCGTCCTCTGGCCCGTCTTCCACAACCGGCTCGACCTCGCCCGCTTCGATGCCGGCTTCTATCCGCGCTACATGGGCGTCAACGAACGGTTCGCGCGGGCGCTCGCAACGCTCATCCAGCCGGACGACATCGTCTGGATCCACGATTACCACCTGATCCCGCTCGGGGCGCTGCTCCGGCGCGCTGGCGTCGCGAACCCGATCGGGTTCTATCTGCACATTCCGGTCCCCCCGTCGCAGACGTTTCTCGCCATCCCCGAGCATCAGGCGCTCGCGCTGGCGCTCACTGCCTACGATCTCGTGGGCCTGCAGACGCAGGCGGATGTGGCGAACCTCATCCAGTTCCTCGAGGACAGCGTCTCGGGGCGCATCCTCCAGGACGGGCGCATCGCGGCCTTCGATCATCGGCTCGCAATCGAGAGCTTCCCCGTGGGAATCGACGCTGCGAGCTTTGCGAGGGCCTCCCCGCAGCGGTCGTCGGTGCAGTCCGTCGACGACGCGCAGCGCATCATCGGCGTCGACCGGCTCGACTACTCGAAGGGGTTGCCCCAGAAATTCCAGGCGTTCTGCCGCTTCCTCGAGAAGTACCCCAAGTACCGGCGCAACGTCGTGCTGACCCAGATCGCGCCGCCGACGCGGGAGAGCGTCGAAGCCTACACCGACATCCGCAAGCAGCTCGAAGCGCTGTCGGGGAAGATCAACGGCATGTTCGGAGAGCTCGACTGGGTGCCCATCCATTACATCTACCGCTCGACGCCGCGCGACCGACTGCGCGACATCTATCGCTCGTCCCGCATCGGGCTCTTCACGCCGCTCCGGGACGGCATGAACCTCGTAGCGAAGGAATACATCGCCTCGCAGGATCCGGCCGACCCGGGCGTGCCGATCCTGTCCCGGTTCGCGGGAGCCGCCGAGCAACTCGTCGCTGCCCTCATCGTCAATCCCTACAACATCGAGGAGACGGCGGATGCGATCAATGCGGCGCTGCTGATGGACAAGGGAGAGCGGATCGCACGCTACGAGCGCCTGATGTCCGTCATCCGCACCTACGACAGCGCCGCCTGGGCGGCCTCGTTCCTAGCGACGCTCGAGGCGGCCGCCGAGGAGCGCGCCCATGCCGTCGATCCGCTCACGCCGTCGATCCGGGCCTCCATGGCGAGGCTCGCGCGCACGCCGCTTGCGCCCGTGGGCCTCAAGCTCGGACCGTCGCGACGGAGCGCCGGCCATAGACGCGCGAGCCACCACGAATGAGCGCGGGCGGCACAGCGGACGGCGGCCCTTCCCGGCCGCAGCGAGGCCCGGCCCTCAAGGTGCTGACGGTGGGCGGCGCCATGATCGACACCATCGCCATCATCGCCAGCTCCGCCATTGAGCGCGTGGTGCTCGACAATGCGGCCGCCTCGTTCCTGCTGCTCGAGGAAGGGCGCAAGACGGAGGCGCTCGAGGTTTCGACCCATTGCGGCGGCGGGGCCGTCAACGCGGCGGTCTCGTTCGCGCGCCTCGGCCTCGACTGCTCCGTCCTGATCAAGCTCGGCCAGGACCGGCGCGCCGAGCAGATTCTCGCCTGTCTCGACGCGGAGGGCATTTCACACCGCTGGGCGGTCCGCGATCCCAGCGAGCCGACCGGGGCCTCCGTGCTCATATCCTCCCACGAGCACAACGCGGCCGTGTTCACGTTCCGCGGGGCCAACACCCATCTCGCGCCGGCCGACTTGGCTCAAGGCGCCTTCGACGTCGATCTCGTGCATATCGCCAATCTCTCCAACGAGGCCGTGCGCTGCTTTCCCGTCATCATCGAGAAAGCCCGCGCCAGCGGCGCGCGCATCGCCGCCAATCCCGGCATCCGGCAACTGCACGGGCACGGCGAGACGTTCCACGCCTTGCTGCCGCACATCGATATCCTGGCCCTCAATCGCCGCGAGGCGGACGAGGTCGTGTCTCTGCTCGATCCCGCCGACGGCGAAGCGGGAATCGATTTTCCCGGCAACCAGGCGCCCCCGCCGCTCGCCCGGCGCGGCCTCAAGTACCAGGGCCGGCATATGGGCGTCAGGGCCTTCTGTCGCGCCCTCGTGCGCCGCGGCGTCGGAACCGTGGTGCTCACCGACGGACGCGACGGCGCGTTCGCCGCGGTGGACGGCCGCCTCCTCTACTGCCCCGCGTGCGAAGCGCCCGTGGCCGGAACGGCCGGCGCGGGGGACGCCTTCGTCTCCACGTTTGCGGCCTATCAGGCGGAGGGCCGCGCACCCGATACGGCGCTCCAGGCGGCCTCGCTCAACGCGGCGGCCGTGCTCGGCTTCGTCGATACGCAGACGGGCCTCATGCGCCGTCCCGACGTCGACAAGCGCCTTTCCGGAAAGAATGGGATACCAAATGTGATCGCATGGCCGCTCTAAGGGTCGGACAGACAGGGAACCGGGGTTTACATGAGGCCCCCACTGCGTCACGTTCAAAGAGCAGGCGCGCGATCCCCGCGGGTTACGCTTCGCCCGATCGAGCAACCCCGAAACTTTGAGGCACGAAACGCGAGATGACTGCGGAGACAATACCGACGTTCAGGCCCCGCCTCAGCGCCTGCACCTCGGCCATTCTCGCCAATCCACGTGCGTGCGCTCTGTTTCTCGATGTGGACGGGACGCTTCTGGACCTTGCCGCCACGCCGAAGGGCGTCCGCGTTCCTGATGGGCTGATCTCCATCCTGCAGCGCCTGACGCTGGCTTTCGACGGCGCGGTGGCCGTCATCACCGGACGGCTCATCGCCGACATTGATCTTCTGCTCGCGCCGCTGCGGCTGCCGGCCTCCGGCGTTCACGGCGCAGAGATCCGCACGCATGCGGACCGCGAGATCGAGCGTGTGACGGCCGTGCTGCCGCCCGATGTCGTGCAGTCGATCAGAAAGCTCGCGCTCCGGTTTCCGGGCGTGCTGGCCGAGCCCAAGGGCGCCGGCATCGCCATCCATTACCGCCTGGCGCCGGACGCGGAGGCCGACATCCTGGCCGCGCTCGAAGCCTCGCTCGGCCGGCACGCCGGCGCTTTCGAGCTTCTCTCCGGCAAGTGCCTTTTCGAGGTCGTGCCGTCCGGGCTCTCCAAGGGCACGGCGCTCGCGGCTCTTGCGACGCTGCCGGCGTTCCGCGGCCGCATGCCGATCATGATCGGCGATGACGTCGGCGACGAGGCGGCGTTCGCGGCGGCGGAGGGGCTCAACGGGTTCGCGCTCCGCGTCGCCGGCGAATATTACGAGGAGGATCTCGCGGATTTCGCAGATCCCTCCTCGGTCGTGCGGTGGCTCGATCAGCTTGGACGGCGGCTCGCCCCGCCCGCGCGGCCCGTTTCCGGCGCGCACCCCCGACCGCGCACCTGATCGAAATAGGCCCGCGCCGATGTCTCGGGCGGGCCTTCTGCGGTCGCGTCTTGCGGCGATCCGTCAACGGCGATGGTGGTGGCGCCAATGACGGTGGCGATGATGGTGGCCGTAGCGCGGCCCGAGGTAGAGCGAGAAGCCGGGCCGATAGCCATAGTCATAATAGTCGTTTCGGTAATATCCCCCGTGGCACCAGCGGCGCCCGTACCGGCCGCGGTGGCAGTGGCGATATGGACGATAGTCGACCATCTGCAGTGTGCCGGTCGCATCGGGGCTCACGGCCTTGCCGAGCGCGCTGACCGGGGCCGCGTTGGCGCTTCCTCCAAACGCCAGCGCGGCAGCCGCCAGCGTGGCCGCGAGAAACGTCGCCTTCATTGTGCTCATCTGTGCACTCCAATCGATCGTGCGTGATCATGAGACTAACGTGGACAGCGAAACCGCGGTTCCCCGGTCGCGTGCCGGCCGGCATGCAAAAATCGACGGTGCGACACATCCGAAGCGCCGCCCCACATGCGTTGACGCTCGTCTGCGTGCGCTTTAGAAGGCTCGCATTTATCGGCTGCCGGCTTGCGCCGCCTGTGCTCAGCTCGTTCGTGCCCAGCGCCCGTTGATCCGGAAACGCAGACGAAAAGCAGGGGGAATTCGTTGAGGGGATCGTCTCTGGCTCAGGGCCTGGTGCTGGCCACGGCATTGGCTGGCGCGGACGTGCGTGCGGCCGAGGCCCCGGCGCACCCGAGCCCCGCGTTCCGGCTGCTCGAGCTCGGCGGGCAGAAGGCCCGCTGGGCCGGCCCCGACGCCGGGCGTCCTGTCACGATCCGCTACGCGTTCCTGACGGAGCCCGCGGAATTCCCGGGTGCTCGCAACTGCGATGCCATGCTGCCGCCCGATGCGGCCCTTCAACCGTCGGGCATCGATCTATCCGATTTTCGAGGCGAGGTGCGCGCGGCCTTCTCGACGTGGGAGGCCGCGGCCAACATCCGGTTCGTGGAGACGCCATCGGTTGCGGACGCCGGCATTCTGATCGGCGCCGATGCCAAGGCGCGTGGACGCGCGTTCACCAATGTCGCGCTCGCGGACGGGGCGGCCGGCGCGCGGGCCACGGGCGTCGGCGCGATCCGCCAATCGCTGATCTGCCTCAATCCGCGCCGGCCGTGGAAGATCGGCTTCGACGGCAACCTCGACGTCTACGATCTGCGTTTCACGATCACGCACGAGATCGGACACGCGATCGGGCTCGACCACCCAAGTCCCGAAGGCCAGCTCATGAGCTTCCGCTATGTGGAGCACGCGCGCGGTCTTCAGCCGGGCGACGTTGCGGGCGCCGTGGCACTCTACGGCGCCAGCGGTACGATTCCGACCGTCGAAGCGGGAGCGGGGCCGGCCTCTGCCGATCGTTCGCGCGCGCCCGAGAGGGTGGCACCCAACGATGCCGCATTATTCGGCCTCGGCGAGCCGGCGCGTCCGCAAGCGGCACACTGACCGGCGGCTTGCCGCGCCTATTTTCCGAGCGGCATGTTGAGGCGCAGCTTCCCCGACCAGGTGTCGGCGGCCGCGGCACCGCCCGTCTCGACACCGCCGGTCGCCTGCAAGCTCATGCTGTCCTTCACGCCCACGGCGACGCCGGCCTCGGCCTTCCAATGCAGATCGGGATCCGTCATCGTGAGCCCGCGCGGCCCCAGGCGGTTCATGTCGTCGAACGACAGAATGCCTCCGGCTGCGAGGTGCGGCTCCACATAGGTCGAGCTGTCGAGATCGAACCGGCGCTTCAATTCGGGCAGGATGTCGAGCCGGCCCGTGCCCGCGGGCGAAGCGTCCGGCAGCACGGCGCTCAAACGCTCCGGCGTATCCTCCACGTAGCTCAGGCCGACGCTCGGCGCGACCGTCCATCCGCCGATCTGGCGGGTGCCGCGAAGCGTGCCGCGGACCAGCTTGCGGTCGGCAGACGCGGTATCCAGCACGATGCCGTTGGGAAGGTTCTCGGCGGTTCCCCAGGCGGCCCGCCCGTCGAAGACGACGCCTTGGCCGAAGCGAACGCTCATGTAGGGCCCCGCCATCCAGCCGCTGGCGAAGAGGCTGCCGTTGGCGCGGGTCTCCTCGCCGGCCTGATCGAACTGCGCCAGGTATCCGAGCATGATGTCGGGTCCCAGCATGTATCTGGTGCCGAAGTACATGACGCTGAAGTTGCCGTCGTCGCGGCGCTGCTCCAGGTCGTAGCTCGTGTAGCGACCCTCGAACCAGAAATCGAGAATGCTCGGGTCGTGCTTCTGCCCGAGGTTCATGGCGGCGGCCAGCTCGGACAGGCTTACCGACGTCGTGACCTCGCGCGGCAACGCGCCGTCCGCCGTCGCGGGCGTGAGCGTATCGATCGCCTTTGCGGCGGTGGACGGGCGGTCGATGCGAATGCGGTCGGGCTCGCGCGAGGCCAGGAATGCCTTGCGCCGCTCGATGAGCGCCCGCTCCGCATCGGCCTTGGGGCTTGCGGCGCAGGTCACGCCGAGGACGGCGCCGGCGTTCTGGTCCGCGTCCAGGCGGAGGCCGTAGGAGGCCGCGCCCGGCGCAACGAAGAGCACGGCGGCGGCCCGGCCGGAATGCACCGTGCGCGCCCCGGCCCCGTCGATGGAGACGGTGACGGCGGCCGCCCCTTGCGTCGCGATATCGAGTGTCAGGGTCTCCCCTTGCGAGAGCGGCACTTCGCGCGCGGCGTGCCCGCCCGCCGGCGCCGCGATGTTCAGGCCGCCGCGATTGGCGGCCTCGCAGCCTGCGCTCGCGGCCATCGCCCCGTGCGCGGGCGCCGCGATGCTCAGGGCGACGCCCCACAGCATCGCCTGCACGCATCGGGCGTGACCGGTTTGCGGCATCGTCCGCAGCCTCCTCGACACGTATTTTTGTTGCTGATCAACGCCGTCTATGGCGGCGAAAATGGACCAAAGCATGACCCGCCTGAGGCGTTGCGCGCAGGGCGGCAGGAGGTCCGTGCATACGAAAAACGAAAAAAGCCGGCAGCATCGCTACCGGCTTGGCTTCACATCCGTGACGCCTGCTACTTCTTCTGCTCGTTCGGCAGAAAGGCGCTCACCTTGCGCACCAGATCGGCGACGTTCACCGCACCCATGCGCTCCATGACCCAGGCGCGATAGGTCTCGACCGTGCGCGGGCTGATCGACAGCCTGGCTGCGATCTGCTTGTTCGACATGCCCGACGCGACGAATTCCAGCACCTCGCGCTGGCGCGGCGAGAGCGCCTTCAGACGTTCGGCGATGTCGACGCGATCGCTCGATCCGCTGTTCTGACTGCGCCCCTTCTCCACCGCGTCCGCAACGCTCGTCGCAAGGCGCTCGCCGTCATAGGGCTTCTCGAAGAAGTCGAACGCGCCTTCCTTCAAGGCCTGGACGGCCATCGATACATCCGCGTGTCCGCTGATGAGGATCAGCGGCGCATCCTCTTTGCGGTGCTTGAGCTCGCGCTGCAGCTCGAGGCCCGTCATGCCCGGCATGCGCACATCCGCCACCACGCAAGCCGGCTTCGTGCCCGGCAGATCCTCGAGAAACGCTTCCGCGGATTCGTAGCATGCAACGGAAATGTCGCGGCTCTCGATCAGAAGGCGCATCGAATGCAGCACGGCAGAATCGTCGTCGATCAAAGCTACGGTCATGCCGGCGGTCCTCTTGGCCATTTCCTCGATACGTCCGTATCAGTCCTGTAGTGATGCCGTTGGGGCAACGTATGCCGGCAACGTAAAAGAAACAGCGGCCCCGGCGCCAGTGCTTTCGACGACGAGCTGGCCGCCGTGCGTCTCCGCCATCGAGCGGGCGAGCGCCAAGCCGAGACCGAGACCCTCCTGCTTGGTCGTGGTGAACGGCGTCAGGGCGCGCGCCAGGATTTCCGGATCGAAGCCGGGACCGTTGTCGCGAACCTTGATGGACACGCGGTTCGTCTCCGTCACCTCGGCCTCCACGAGAATCCGGCCGTCGGGCCTTCCGCTGGAGAATATGGAGTCGGCGGCATTGCGTATCAAGTTGATCAGCACCTGCTGGATTTGCAATCCGTCGCAGACGACGAGCGGAAGCCCACGCGCGATCCGCGTCTCGACCTCAACCTGGTGGGTCTGAGTTTCGAGGCGGCAATGGGCGACCGCCTCGCGGATCAGCTCCGCGCAGGATTGCGGCACCATCTCGTTGCGGCCGAGCTGAATGAAGTCGCGGAGGCGGCGCACCACCTCGGCGGCGCNNGCGGTCTCGGTGTCGGCCGGCTGCTTCTCGACCGCCATCTTGGCGAGGCGCGCATAGTTGGCGATGGCCGTCAGCGGCTGGTTGATCTCATGAGCGAGGGCTGCCGCGAACGCTCCCATGCTGTCGAGCCGGGCGGCACGCTCGAGGGCCTCCTGGTTGCGCCGCAACTGCGCCTGGGTGCGGAGCTGCTCGTTCACGACAGCGCCGATCGTGAGGCCGGTGAGCGCGAGAACGATCATCAGGGCCTGATAGGCCGTGACCTCCCCGGCATCCACATCCGCATATTGCATGGCTGCCATCAGGCCGATCTGCGTCAGAACGAGGCCGCCCGTCACGCCCTCCAGGCCGAAGCGCACGGCCAACCACATCACCGGCAGGAAGAACAGGTAGAAATGCTTGACGCGAAAGGTATCGGAAAGCCCGAAAACGGCGGCGAGCGTCAGCGCGAGAACCAGGACCAGGGCTGCGAGCTCCAGCGACGGCACCAGCATCCGCCGCCGCGTGAACAGGATCAGCAGGAACGGCGTCACCACGGTGATGCCGATCATGTCGCCGACCCACTGATGCACCATCGTCATCGCCACGTCGGCCTGCGTGATGACGCCGGAAAACGCGAGCAGGCCTGCGTAGCTCAGGGCGACGATTCCGGTGCTCACGGCCGCAACCGCGATCAGCAACAGCAGCGATCGCTTGGCGCTCAGCGTGCGGTCGAACTGCAAGCGGGGACTGGTGAGCAGAAACGTGGCCGCGCCGTAGGCCATGCCGACGATGACCGCGCCGAGCAGATGCGTCCAGGCCGGATGCTCGAGGCCGAGCACGACCATACTGACGATCAGCGGCGCAACGAACAGCCACGGGATGTACGCCCGGCCGAGCAGGAGCACGAGCGCGAAGCTCAAACCGGTCGCCGGGTTCCAGGGCGTGACGCCGGCCGGCGCGATCGGGTTGATGAAGCTCACCCAATCCAGAAAGGCATAGGCCGCAACGTATCCGAGCCCGATGACGACAGGAGGGCGTGAAAACAGGAAGGCCACCGGCAGATTTCTCGCCGACGCTTCCTGGCTCCACTCATGCATGCGTCACTCCTCTCGTGCGCCTCCGGTGAACTACGCATGCGCCTTGCCCGATCCATAGCACCGCCCGTGCGCTTCCCCAATTGCCGAGACTGAAACGACCTGCTTTGCGGCGCCTTTGGTGCCCTCGACGCGCCCATGTCCCACCCGGCAATCCAGGAGCATGTGGCAAACATGCTTCCTAATGTTCCAGTTAGACTGGGAATAATTCCCTGATTTTATTGAGCTTTACTGTACTTCTACGGAGGTACCGTCCCCGAACAATGCCACCGCATGGAACCATCCCGAATTGCCGCAGGAGATCGGGATCGAGAACATGTCGAAACTTTATATCAGAACTATCCCGGTCCGAAGGGGGATCGCTCGGCAGTCAGCACTGTCTGATTGCGCGGTTTTTCGGCACCGGCATAGCGGTGGGCAAGGGGTTGCGCCCGTTTTGCGGCGCGTTGGGGGGAGGACACGAAATGACACTCAAGGTCTATTTGAAGCTCTCAGTCATGACCGGAGCGGTCGGGCTCATGGCCGGTCCCGCCTTCGGGCAGAGCGCGGCTGAGCCGGCCGACAGCGGCCTCCCCGGGGTCGAGGTCATCCAGAAAGCGTCCCCTGCCGCCAAGAAGAAGGCCTCCCCCGCGCCCCAGGCCGCCTCGCCCACGCCGCAGCCGCCTCCGGCGGCAACGGTCGCCGAAGAGGCGCCGGTGCTACAGAACTCGCCCTACGGCGCCGCGGCGAGCGGCGGCGCTGCGGCGCGCGCCGAGAGCGGGCCTTTGCCGCCCATCAATGCGAAGTCGATCATGCCGGGAGACCTGCAGAACGCGCAAGGCGCGGCCAGCCGAATCACCACGCAACAGTTGGAAGAACAGCGGCCCGCAACGACACACGAAGCGCTGGCGCGAGTTCCCGGCGTGGTCACGGTCACCGATGACGGGTTCGGCCGCCACAGCGGCATCGGCGTTCGCGGCTCACCCTTCCGGCGCTCGCGCAAGGTCCTCGTCATGGAGGACGGGGTTCCGATCAACTTCTCGACCTACCTCGACTCGTCCACCCACTACACGCCGCCGATCGAGCGCATCGAGAGCATCGAGGTGTTCCGCGGGCCGATCGTCAACTATGGTCCGCTCAACAACCACGGCGTGATCAACTTCCGCAACCTGTCGCCGTTCGGTGCCAACGAGACCGTGATCAAGGCCGGCATCGGCTACACGGAAGGCAGCGACAAGGACGTCAACAACTTCCGCCACGTGCATACGCGCCAGAACCTCGGCCACGTCGGCATCGTGGCGTCGTACTCGGGCGCCGATGCGGGCGGCGCATGGGATGTCGAGGAGCTCGGCTACAACGACTTCTACGGCGCCATCGGCTTCCGCGGCACCAACCAGGATCTCACGATCTCGGGCGGGTTCTTCAGGCAGCGCGATACCTACGACGAGGACAACTTCGAAGGTACGGCCAGCGAGTTCAATCAGTATCGCCGCAACAAGGTCCGCGCGGCCGCGGACGGCCTGTTCGCAGTTGAATGTTGCTACAATTGGAGCAACTATAATGCCGATTATTATCGGCTTCAGGTCGCCCACAACCTTTACCTCGACGAGAACACCACGATCTCGACCCGTCTCTACGGCAACGACCACGAGCGTGCGCGTTTCTATGTCGACGAGTTCACCGATAGCGACAACTTCGTGATGGCGGGTCGCGACCGTCACTATCGCAATTACGGAGCGGACTCTCGCATCGAAATCGCCAACCTGCCGCTGTTCGGCGGCCTGACGCACACCCTTCAGGCTGGCATCCGCTACGAGGAGCACTTCTTCGACAACAAGAACCGCGAAGGCGAAAACGGCCAGCGCTTGAGCTTCGGCCACCGCGGCTCTCTGGATGGCGCCATCCAGGAACTCGAGGCGCAGTCGTTCGCAGCGTTCGCGCAGTCGGCGATCAAGGTCACGCCGTCCCTGACGGTTACGCCTGGTCTGCGCTTCGAAAGCTACGAGATCGATTTCAGAGATCCGGACGAGCCCGATTTCGACGGCGGCGCGAGCTACGATCACGTTTTGCCGATGATCTCTTTCGCCTGGGAGGCCGCACCGCGCACCACCGTCTACGGCGGCTATCACCGCGGTCTCACGCCGCACATCCTTCGTGACGTCCTGGAAGATGCGGACGCCTTTGTCAGACCTGATGAAGAGATCGGCGACAACTTCGAGATCGGCGTGCGCACGACCGCCATCCGCGGCGTAACTTTGGACATGGCCTACTTCCACAACCGGATCGACAATTACCAGTTTGGTGAATCGTTCCAGTCCGCCGGCGGAGACCGCGTGTTCAGCTCACTCGAGGAAGTCACGCTCAACGGCTTCGAGATCTACTCTCGCCTCGACAGCGCAGCGTACACCGGGGGGCCGTGGAACTTCTTCGGTGAGGCCGTCTACACATACGTCGACGGCGAAATCGAGAAGGGGGTTGATGACGACGGCAATGACGTGTCCGGCAACCGCGTTCCGGAATCTATCAAGCACTTCGCGAACCTGACGGCCGGCGTCGAGTACAAGAGGCTGTGGGATGCGAGCGTGTCCTGGACGCATCGCGGCGAGTACTACACGGATGCAATCAACACCGGCTTCTCGCCGGATGCCGAAGACGGCAAGGTGGACAGCGTGTGGCTGCTTTCCGCACGCGCCAACTATCACTTCAACGATCAGCTCACACTGTGGGCTTCGGGCCAGAACCTCACGGACGAGTTCTACGTTTCCGATCGTAGCGACGGCGCAAAGCCCGGTGTCGGACGCACTCTGTGGGCAGGCTTCACGCTCAAGTTCGACTAAAGATCCGGGGTTCTAGGACCCAACTGCGCACATGCTTCGGGCCCGATGATGTTCCAACCCATCATCGGGCCCGGAGTTTTTATCTCCTCGGAAAGCCGACATTCGCGCTGCGGGAAATTTACCGGGATGCGGCGTCAAGCGCTTGGCTGAGATCGGCGAGAATGTCGTCGATGTGCTCGAGACCGATCGAAAGGCGCACGTAGCCGTCCGTGACGCCGGTGGCGGCGAGCTCATCGCCCGACAGCTGGGAGTGCGTCGTCGAAGCCGGATGGATGGCGAGGCTGCGCACGTCCCCGATGTTGGCCACATGATAGAAGAGCTTCAGCGCGTCGATGAAGCGGCGCCCGGCGTCGCGGCCGCCGGCCAGCTCGAAGCCCAAGAGGCCGCCCTCTCCACCTTTGAGATAGCGTTCCGCCCGCGCGCGGTCGGCGCCCGTCTGCTGCGAGGGGTGGATCACCCGCGTGATCTCCGGGCGCGTCGTCAGCCAGCGCACAACGGCCGCCGTGTTCTCGCAATGGCGCGCCATGCGCAGCGGAACCGTCTCGATGCCCTGGAGAAGCAGGAAGGCATTGAACGGCGAGAGCGCCGCCCCGAGGTCGCGCAGCAGCGTCACGCGCGCCTTGATGATGTAGGCGATGGGACCGAGCGGCTTCACAGCCTCGTTCCAGACGGCGCCGTGGTAGCTCGGGTCGGGAGAACTCAGCGCCGGCTGGCGCACGGGATGCGCCGCCCAGTCGAAATTACCGCCGTCCACGATCACGCCGCCGATCGAGTTGCCGTGGCCGCCGAGATATTTCGTCGACGAGTAGACGATGATCGCGGCGCCGTGCTCGAGCGGGCGACAGAGCACGGGGGCGGCAGTGTTGTCGACGATCAGCGGGATGCCAAGCGGGCGGCCGATCGCGGCCACCTCAGCGATCGGGAAGACGGTGAGCTTGGGATTGGGCAGCGTCTCGGCGTAGTAGGCGCGTGTGCGCTCGTCGGTCGCGCGGCGGAAATTCTCGGGATCTGACGGATCGACGAAGCGCACCTCGAGCCCCTGGTCCTTCAGCGTGTTGGCAAAGAGGTTCCAGGTGCCGCCATAAAGGTTGGTCGAGCTCACGATGTTGTCGCCGGCGTGGGCGATGTTCTGCAAGGCGTAGGCGGACGCGGACTGGCCGGAGGCGACGGCAAGCGCCGCAACGCCGCCTTCGAGGGCCGCGACGCGTTTTTCCAGCACGTCGGTCGTGGGGTTCATGATGCGCGTATAAATGTTGCCGAGCTCTTTCAGGGCGAACAGGCTCTCGGCGTGCGCGGTGTCGCGGAACTGGTAGGACGTTGTCTGGTAGATTGGCACGGCGACGGCGCCGGTCGCGGGATCGGCGCGCCAGCCCGCGTGAAGCGCGATCGTCTCCGGGTGCAGCGCCTTGCTCGTCTCGTCGCTCACGGTGGTCCTCCCTCAACCTCTCATGCCAGGACGGAGATCCTTAGCGCAGGTGTTTTATCCCAGCGCTTCGCTCGCGTCATGAGGGAGTTGGGTGCCGGCGCGCCCAGGAAAACCGAGCGATCTTCACTATTTGGTCAGGATCAGCCGGCCTCGCGCCGTGATGCGCAAGCGATACTCCGCCCCGTCGTGCAAGAGGATCGCCTCGCGCCCCCCGCCGAGAAGATCTGGGATGGCGTATCTCGGGATCGCACCGTCCCCCTCCTTGGGGGAGGGCTTCTTTTCGCGATCTTTTTCGTCGTCGGGCGGCATGCGCTGCATCCAGGGAAAAACGGCGATCTGCGGCGCAGGGTCGAATATCTGCTCTCGCGTGCTCTTTATTGTTGACTATATAATTCCACATTACTATGGTGCGCAAGTCCGCAGCGTCCTGCGGGCACCGCATCCAAAGGCGGACTTTCCGCCATCCGAGTCTTGGGGCCCAGTCTCCTCCCGCACTGCCTGGGACCCCCAAGTTGGCGGCGGCGCACCTCCCCGGTTGTTCTTCCGAGACCGGACCATGCGCCGCCGCCCTTCGGCTCGCCCGCTCAGCTTGCCGGCGTCCCGAGGCGACGCCTTGGAGGTCTCCGCATGTGCACCCGAGATCATGCTCTCACGGATATCCAATCGACCAACCTCGGCGAGATGGAACGCGAGTGGCTGCATCTCCTGCGGCTGCACTGCATCAGCTTCGAGCACAACCGTGCGGACGGCCTGGACCGCGCGATCGATCACGCCGAGGCGCGTTACGGCGCGGACGACGGGCCGGCGATCGCCTCACGGATCGCCGTTCTCATCCGGGCCATGCGCGCGGAGCGTCGCGGAGGGTTCGGCTATCTGTCCCCGTTCTGCCCCAATTGCCGGCGGAACGTGACGGATGATGAGTGCCAGTTGCTGACGCTCATGCAGGCCGGCTACCGCGGCATTCCGCACGAGATCGAGGAAGCCGCGGCCGGAGTTGCCCGCCGCGCCGAGGCTCCGGTGCTGACGGCGGCTGCGGCCCGGTTCGGCAAAGCCGTCGCCGCCGCCCTGTGCCCGGGCCGCGCGCCTCCTCCGGTGCGCGCCACGCTGCATTAAGCTCGATCAAGCTCGACCATCATTTGCGCGTGTTCAGGATCTAAGGTGGCGCAATCGTGCCGATTTGGCATCGCATCAGCCGCTGGACATCCCATGACCGCTATCCGTGCCTTCCTTGCCTCTTTCCTTCTCGCTCCCCTGGCCATTGCTACCGATCCCGACGCATCGCGCGCCGGGACGATCGCGCATGAGCAGGCCGGGGCGCGCGCCGGAAACGACGCCGGGCCGCTTCTGCAGCTCGCGCAGAAAATCGATGCCGTCAAAGAGGACAACAAGCGGAAGGGGAAGGGTAAGAACAAGGGCAAGGAGGCCAAGCCGAAGGGCGGCAGCCCTCCGTCCGGCGACAAGGCTGAGGGAAAGCCACGCAAGGGTAAGGACGCGCAGAAATCCAAGCCCCAAGCGCGCAAGCAGAAAGAGCCTGAGCAGAACCAGCCGAAAGACCAGGTGCAGCCGCAAAAGCAGGACGCCGAGAGGGCGCGCCGGAAGGACCTCGACGAGAGACGCCGCGAGCTTCAGCAGACGAAGGACAACGCCCGCAAGCAGAAGCAGCTCGAGGCGCAGCAGGCCAAGGAGAACGCCCTCAAGGCCAGGAAGGACGCGGAGGCGGCAAAGCAGAAAGCGATCCAAGACAAGCGCGATGCCGATGCGGCCCGCCTCAAGGCCATCAAGGACAAGCAGGAAGCGGACGCCGCGCGCCAGAAGGCTCTTCAGGACCAGAAAGGCAAGGACGGCCGGGCCAGCCCGCGCCGCCCCGGCAAGTTCGACCGCGCCAAGGCGGACCAGGAGTTCGAGCGCGCGCGCAAGGACGCGCAGCGGAAAGGCGGAAGCGGGCGCGACGAGACGTTCAAAGCTTCCAAGGCGACCAAGTTCGAGACGTTGCGGCGGGAGCGCAAGGTGCGCGAGGCGGGCTCGCGCGACATCATCGTCGAGCCCGACAAGCGCGTCATTGTCCGCGACGACAAGCGCCTCTTCATCCGCCACGACGACGGCGAACGGTTCCGGCGCAAGGGTAAGGAGGTCCGCCGCGAGCGGCGCAAGGACGGCACATGGATGGTCATCACCGCGAGTCTCGCCGGGGCCTTGATCTACTCGATCCTGGACGACAACGACCGCGTCCTGCGCCGCAGCCGGCGCGACCGGGACGGGCATGAATACGTGTTCTTCGACGACCGGCGGTCTTATCGCGATCACTACGGCCCGGAACACTATTCCTACATCGACCTGCCACCACCGATCGTGCGCATCCCGCGCGACCGCTACATCGTCGAATACGACCGTGCGTCTCCGGACGACCTCTTCGAGGCTCTCAACGCGCCGCCGATCGAGGCCCTGGACCGCGGCTACACGCTCGACGAGGTGCGGCAGAACTACAGCGTTCTCGAGCGCATGCGCCGCGTGGACCTCAATGTGATCAATTTCGAGTTCGCGTCGTGGGATGTGGCGCCCGAAGAATACTCCAAGCTCGACCGCATCGCGCACGCCATGCAGCGCGTGCTCGACCGCTCGCCGGGAGAACTCTTCCTCATCGAGGGGCATACGGATGCCGTCGGCTCGGAGATCGACAACCTCTCGCTTTCCGACCGGCGGGCGGAGGCGGTCGCCATCATCCTCACGGACGAGTTCGGCATTCCACCCGAGAACCTCACCACGCAGGGCTACGGCGAGGAGTATCTCAAGGAGCCGACGGAGGGGCCGTCCTGGGTCAACCGGCGCGTCGGCGTGCGGCGCGTCACGCCACTGCTCTCCCGCGAAGGGTGGGACGATGCGGGTTGATCAGTGCAGGGCCCCCTCACCCGCGCAGCTCACGCTATGCGACCTCTCCCCAGTGGGGAGAGGTCGCCAGCGATCGTCATGGCGGAGCCATGCTCCGCATGGACGATCGCTTACGGGTGAGGGGGACGGGCGATTCAATCCAGATAGACTTTAGCCGCTCAGATGTTTGCCGCGTCGCGGATGCGGTACCACGTCTCGACGACCGGCACGGCCTGCTTGGCGACAGAGTGCACGGGAAAGCTCGGGAAGGCGAGATCGTCGAATGCCGTGCGGCCTCCGGCGTCGCCCAGCACCTGCAGCGCGATCTTGTGCCCGAAGTAGGTGGCGCGGGAGACACCGGTTCCGCAATAGCCGATGGCGTAGTGGACACCCCGGGCGGTGCGGCCGAGGTGCGGGACCTCGTCATAGGTGTAGCCGATCCGGCCGTCCCAGACGTGCGTGACCGGCACCTCTGACAGCGCCGGGAATACGTGCAGCATGTCGCGCGCGAGATGGCGAAAGGCCTTCGGCGAGGTGTCGGCAGCCAGCCGGCCCGCGCGTCCGCCCCAGATGATGCGGCGCTCGCCGGGCGCGGTGCGGAAATAATAGAAGACCCGGTTTGTGTTCCCGTAGGCGCGGTCCTTCGGCAGCAGCCCCGAGAACACGGCCTCCCCAATCTCGCCCGTCGCGATGAGACCCGATCCGATCGGCACGATCCGCCGCCCCAGCTCGGGCACCAGCCCGTCCGTGTGGCCATTGGTGGCGATGACGACATTCCTGCACGTAATCTCGCCCAATGGCGTGCGGACGGTGAAACCCGTATCGGTATGGGATATGGCCTCTGCCGCGGCGTTGCCAATGACGTGGCCGCCCGCGTCCGCGATGCGCTGCATCAGTCCGGCATGATAGAGGCCGGGATGCAGCGTCGCATCGCCGGGCAGGACGGACCCGCCGAAAAACACGTCGGACCCGATCTCGGTCCGCTGCTCGGCACGCGGCACCATGAAGCTCTCGACGCCGGCAATGCGCTTCAGATCCTCCATGTCGCGCGCCATCGCCTCGTAGTGCTCCGGGCGGACGGCGGCCCGAAAGCGGCCGCAACGGCTGAAGTGACAGTCGATCTTTTCCGTCTCGACCAGCTGGCCGATGTAGGCGAGCATCTCGACGCCTTCGCGCAGCAGCGCCTCCGCCTTCCTTTGACCCCTGAGGGCAATCAGCGTCTTGACGCGGAATTTCTGATTGCCGCTCCCGATCTGACCGCCGTTGCGCGTGCTGGCGCCGAAGCCCGGAACGCCGCGCTCGAGAACGACCGCCGAACGACCCCGCCGCAACAGCGTCAGCGCGGCAGACAGCCCGGTGAAGCCCGAGCCGACGATGACGACATCGGCTTCGTTGGGAAGCGCGGCAGAGGACGGCGGGCGCGGTGCGGCCTCCCACCAATAGGGCTGGTAGGCAAGCTTGGCCCCCGGCGCCACCTGTCCGCGCGCGAGCTCGGCAACCGTCGGCACGTGGCTTTCTTCACCCATGGATCTCAGGCCGCTCGCAGGTTCATCCCTCGTGCTCTATCGCATGTTTCATGCGCGCAAGGCAGGGGCTGCGCCCATCGCCCCGGCCAGGCTCGGCGCCGCGGATCAGACTTTGATGGCGATCAGTTCCATTGAGCTCGGTTCGCTCGCGCCGATGTTGTAGTCCACGACCTTGAAGCCATGGCGCTCGAGAAGTCGCCCGAGCCGCTCGCGCGTGAAGTTGTGGCAATGCTCGATCTCGCCCCAATAGGGATTGGCCCCCGAGGCATCGAGCAGGCGCCATTCGATGGTGTCCATGTTCGGGAGCGACAGGAACAGCGCGCCGCCCTTGCGCATCATGCGGTGCGCGGCCGCGAGCGCGCGAGCCGGGAACGGCTCGCGCTGAAGCCCGTGCGCCATGCTGACGACGCTGAAGCGGTCGACGGATTCGATCTCCTCGATGCCGTTCCAGTAGGCCATGTAGCCGAGCCGTAGAATGAGCTCGACGTTGTCGATGCGCAGATCGGTGGCGGACACCTTGTAGCCCCACTCGGCGGCCGTAAACAGAAGTGAGGCGTTGCCGGCGGCAACGTCGAGCCACTCGCCGCCCGGCGCATGGCGCGCGACACGCTCGACGATGCGGGCTGAGAGCTTGCGTCGTCCGGCGGCGTCGTTACCCACCTCGGACCGCGGCTCGTTCGAGCCGAGAACGATCTCGCGCGCTTCGGGCGTGAAGTATCCTTCGGTGAAGACATGCCCGCAGCCGGCACAGCTCCGCCATTTCACGGTTGGCGGAAGCTCCGGCTTCCAGAGAGGGTGCGCCGTCAACCGCGCTTCGATCTGGTAAGGGATGTCGGCGCCGTCGCACAAGGGACACCGGTCATAGGGAACGCGCGCCGCGCCGGCGGAGACCGGGGGCGCAGTCACGGGCGGCTGAAGCTCGGCGACGGCGAATGGGCGTGGGGCCTCTCCGTGTCTCATGATGTCCACCATCGTCTCGTATGCGCGTTCGAGGTTGCGGGTATAGCGGGCCGTATCGAACAAAGGCGACGTTTTGCGCCCGGCGGCGATCTTTCCGCGGATCGTCTCGAGGCGGCTTCGGTCCTCGGTCAGCGCGAGCGCGATCCGCTCATAGTCGTCGAGGCTTTCGGCGATCAGCTCCGGGAGGTTCATGGCCGAGAGAAGGCTCGCGGCGACGCGGCCGGAGAACGTCTCGCCGATGCATGTGAGGACCGGCAGTCCGGCCCAGAGCGCGTCGCTCGCGGTCGTATGCGCGTTGCACGGCAGCGTATCGAGGAAGAGGTCGGCCAGCCGGTGGCGCGCCAGATGCTGCTCGATCGGCATCTTGTTGGCGAACACGAGCCGGACGGGGTCTATTCCCCGCTCCTCAGCCCTCTTTCTCAGGTTCGACCGGCAGCCCTCGTCGCCCGCAAGGATCCAGAGCACGGAGCGCGGAACACGAGCGAGCAGCCGCATCCAGACATCGAAAACCTGCGGCGTGATCTTGTAGGTGTTGTTGAACGAGCAGAAGACGAAGGCGTCCTCGGGGAGAGCGAACCCGGCGCGCGTCATCGGCTCATCCGAGATCGGGCGGCGGCGGTCGTTGGGCTGGTAGCAATTGGGAAGATGCACGATGCGCTCGGCATAGTGCTCCTGATGCTCCATCGGCGCGATCGTGCTGTCGGCGATCACGTAGTCGATGAAATCGGCACCCATGGTCCCCGGATAGCCGAGGTAGTTCACCTGGATCGGCGCCGGCCTGAAGCCCAGGATCTCCGTCCGCGCGTCACGCGTGTAGCCCTTGAGATCGACCAGGATGTCGATGCCGTCGTCATGGATCTTCGCCGCTGCATCGCGGTCCGTCATGGACTTGACGACGGTGAAATGATCGAAGGCGTCGATGACCCGGCGGCGCAGATCGCTGCCGTCGTCCTCGCTATAGCAGTACCCGAATAGCTCGAAGCGGTCGCGATCCGCGGCCTCGAGCACCTCCGCGAGCAGCATCGCCGTGGCATGCGCGTGGAAATCAGATGAGAGATAGCCGATCCGGATGCGCCGCGCGCCCGCCAGGCGCTGCGGGTCGCTGCGGACCCTCATCTCCTCCGGAGCCGCCTTCAGGGCCGCGAAGCGGCGCGCGCACGCGAGCTGGTCAGCGCGCGTCGAGGCCATGGAGATGAGAAGAAACGGCGCGACGCCGCCTCGCGTCGTCGTCCGCAGGAGCTCGAGACAACGGCCCTCCTCGTCCTCGAGGCCGTGCCAGTCGCATATCGTGCGCCGGAGATCGTTCCTCTCGAAGCGGTGAGTCAGCGCTTCGGGCGCCGCTTCGATCGCGCAGTCGAACGCGGCGCGCGCCTCCTCGAACCGGCCCAGGAGCTTGCACGTCGTGGCGAGGTTGTAGTGAGCGTCCGCAAGGCGCGGGTCCAGCTTCGCGGCGTGCTCAAAGGCCGTGATCGCGCCCGCGTACTTGCCCATCTTGCGGAGCAAGGAGCCTACGTTCTTGTAGGCCACGGCGTCGTTCGGAGCGATGGCGAGGCCGGCCTGGTAGGCCGCCAGCGCCGCCATACCCTCCGCGGCTCCGTCGAGCGCGGCGGCGAGATTGAAGTGATACTCGGCCTTGTCCGGCATGCACGACACGGCGCGACGCTGGATCGGAACTGCCTCCTTGAACAGCCGCCGGGCGCGCAGGAACGACGCCAACTCGTCGTAGAGGCGCGCCTGCCCGGCCGGGTCGCCGGTCCGCGCCGCGATCCTGGCCTCGGCCGCCTCCAGCTCCCCGGTCGCGGCAAGAACGTGCTGCTCGAGCCCTTCGGCCGCCGCGTTACCGGGATCGATGTCGAGTGCCCGGCGGCAAAGTGTTGCCGCATCCGCAGTCCTGCCCGACTGCAATCGCAGCTCTCCCAGTTTCACGAGCACCTTCGGCTGGTCGGGGTTCTCTGCGAGGGAGCGCTCGTAGGCTTCCGCCGCCTCGTCCGTCCGTCGTGCGGCCTCAAGCAGATGGCCGAGGATGGCGTTGGCCTTGGCGTCCTTCGGCACCAGAGCGAGACAGCGGCGGCACGCCTCGGTCGCCTCGTCCAGCCGGCGCTGCTCGGCCAGCATGAGCGCCAGGTTCTGCCATGCCGTCGGGGCACCGGGATCGATCGCCAGGCTCTGGCGCATGTAATCGACGGCCTGCTGCGGCGCCTTGCTCCGGAACGCGATGAGACCAAGGTTGTGCAGGCTCGGCGCGTGGCGCGGCACCCTTGCCAGCACGCGCCGGTGCGCGTCCTCCGACTGTTTCAGGCGCCCGGCCTCGAGATGCTGCACGGCCTCGCGAAATTCGCGCGCAATATCGCCGCCCGACGCCTGTGCCCTACGCGCCCCCGACTGTATAAGCGGCTGTTTCCGGGTCATCTTCCCTCGATCGCCGACGAGCGCATCGCACGGTTCGACCTGGCTTATAGGCTGCAAATCCTGCGTGAGGCTGGCGCAAAGGCCGCAGCCCCCACCGGGACGCGCCGGGTTCGCCGCGGCTCGTCAAGCCTCACTCAAGCCCGGCGATGGATAAGCGCCGGATGGCCGATTTCTGCACTCGCGCGGCGGACCGTTTCGCTGCCTTTGCGCATCGTATCGCGGGGCTCGGATGAAGCTCCTCCCGACGGCCGTGGCCGGCGCCTTCATCGTCGAGGTCACGCCGCACGCCGACGACCGCGGGCTTTTCGCCCGTACCTTCTGCGCGGACACGTTTGCGGCGCATGGGCTCCCGTCCGTCTATCCGCAGTGCAACGTCTCGCAGAACCACAAGCGCGGCACGCTGAGGGGCCTCCATTATCAGGGCGACCCGAAGCCCGAAGCCAAGCTCGTGCGGGCAACCCGGGGGCGGGCCTTCGACGTTGCGGTCGATCTCAGGCGCCAATCGGAGAGCTACCTGAAATGGGCTGCGGTCGAGCTCGACGCCGTCAGGCATAATGCGTTCTATATCCCGGCCGGATGCGCGCACGGCTTCCTCACGCTCTCGGACGACTGCGAGCTCTTCTATCAGATGTCCGAGCGCTACGTGCCGGAGTTGCAGCGCGGAGTCCGCTTCGACGACCCCGCCGTCGCCATCGCCTGGCCGTTCGCACCTGCGGTCATCAGCGCCCGGGATGCCGCCTTCGCCAGCATCGCCCCCGAGGCTGCGCGCTGACGCCGAGATAATACTGCGTGTACAGACACCTGGCTTGCGCGAGGCGCGCGAGCGCGCTGACGGCCGCCTGCCGATCGCGTGCGCTTCGCGCTTTCGCATCCGCGAAAAATCCGTGCCTGCAAGGGTTGCCTCGCCGCGAACTGGTACCAAACGGCTGCGCGCCGGTGGTGCTTTTGTCCCTCCTCAATCGGACTAGAAACGATCTCATCGGGAGTCTCCCATCGGACGGAAGGGGAGTGGCATGACAAATTTCGCCAACGTGTTGAAGCGCGTTTCCTACGGCGCAACGGCGCTCGCGGCAGGTGCAATCGCTTTGCTCGGCGTTTCGGGCCCGGGGGCGCGCGCGGATATCCCCGACGAGACCTTCAAGGCGTTGAACCTCGACCGGAGCGCCTCGCCCAAGGAACTCTATGAGGCGCTGACCAAGCGCTACAACGATCCGGCCCAAGGCGCCGGGAAAGGGTCGTTCGCCGAGTTCTGGGAGCCGATCCCGATCTCCAAGTATCTCAACCCGCGGGATTTCTACACGCCGCCCGACAGCGTCGATGTGGATGCGACGCGCGCCCAGTGCGTGGAGTGCCATACCTCGATCACGCCGGGATGGGTGCATAGCTGGCAGAAGAGCGTGCACAGCAACCTGGATGAGATCCGCAACCTGCCGGATGCCGACTCGCGCGCCTACAAGAAGAAGATGATCACCGAGGTCGAAGGCAACCTCCGCTCCATGGGTCTTCTCAAGGACGGCGAGCCCCTGAAGGAAGTCGGCTGCATCGACTGCCACATCGGCGTGGGCCGCGATCACGGGCAGCACAAGACGGAGCTGCATATGCCCGATGCCGCCGCGTGCGGGCAGTGCCATGTGAAGGAGTTTGCCGAGCGGGAATCGGAGCGCGATACATTCACCTGGCCGCAGGAGCAGTGGCCCGCCGGCCGGCCATCGCACGCGCTCTCGTACAAGGCCAACGTCGAGACGGCGATCTGGGCCGCCATGGAGCAGCGGGAGGTGGCGGAAGGCTGCACGTTCTGCCACACGATGCAAAACACCTGCAACAGCTGCCACACGCGCCATGAATTCTCCACGGTGGAGGCCCGCAAGCCGCAGGCTTGCTCGACGTGCCATAACGGCGTCGATCACAACGAGTTCGAAGGCTACATGCTCTCGAAGCATGGCGTCGTCTACCAGACGCGAGGCGACACGTGGGATTGGAACGCGCAGCTTGCCGACGCGCTCGACAAGGGCATGAACGCCCCCACCTGCCAGTTCTGCCACATGGAGTACCAGGGCCAGTTCTCGCACAACCTCGTCCGCAAGGTTCGTTGGGGATTCGAGCCGACGACGAAGATCGCGGAGAACCTCGACCATCCGTGGTTCAAGGACCGCAAGGAAGCCTGGGTCGGCACCTGCTCGAACTGCCATTCGGAGCGCTTTGCGCGCGCCTATCTCGAGTTCATCGACAAAGGTACGATCGATGGCATCAAGATCACCGAGGACGCAAAGGTCGTGCTGACGAAGCTCTACGAGGACGGCCTGCTGCCCGGACAAAAAACCAACCGGCCGGCTCCGCCGCCGCCCGAGAAAGAGGACGGTGCCGGCAACTTCTTCGGCCTCTTCTGGCACAAGGGCAACAATCCGACCGTCGTCGAGTACGAGTTCGCCGAGATGTGGGAGCACCATAAGATCAAGCACTTCAAGGGCCTCGCCCATGCTCATCCCGGCGGCTTCACTTACTCCGAGGGCTGGTCGCAACTCCTCAAGAGCGCCATCCGCATCAACGACGAGGATACGCGGCTTCGCGATGCGGCGGCGATGCGGGCCAAGCTCGAGGAGCTCGCTCCCCAGAAGCGCGGCGATCTCCTGAAGCTCGACACGCCCTTCAAGCGCGCGGCGATCGGTGGATTGGGCGGAATGCTTCTGGTCGCAGGCGTGGCGATGATCCTTCGCCGGCGGCGTGAGGAGTAGGACGCCCCCCAGGATCCGGACAGCCCGGAGGTTCGCCTCCCGCGGCTGCCCGGATCGCCTCTGTCTCGCACGAAGGTGATGCCGATGACGACCGATCGCGTAGGGCCTCTTTCCGACAAGCAATCTTTTGGAAAGCGGATTGCCGTACCGGCGCTTCTGGTCAGCGTGGGGCTTGCAGCGATCGCCTTCGCCGCGCTTCCCGTTGCGAAGCCGTCGGCGGAGGTTCCCTATACGACCAAGGTGACGTCCGTACCCGTCGCCGAGATGAAGGGAACCGAAAGGCCGCCCGAGGACGTCGGCAAGATCGACAAGCTCGAGCTCAACGTCCCCGGGTCCCATCAGCCAGTCGCACAGGCGCTGATCGCGCGCGAGGCGGACGGGCGGGCGGTCGCGCTCAACTGGCAGAACAACGTGACGGAGCCGNNCTCACGACCGCCGAGGTGGAGAAAGTCACGAAGGCGATCCACGATCACGTCCCAGCGGACGCCCCGGTGCTCAGCTGGTGGGATCACTCGCGCAAGATCCGGCTCGTATCGCAACGGAACGCGCTGCTCGACGATCCGCTCGCGCGCGGCCTTCTGGTTCCGGCGGCGTGGGCGGTCGAGCGCCCCATGATCGAGAGCAAGGAGCGCGCGTATTGGGGCGAGGCGGTGCCCGCGCAGGACGGAGACGCCTTCTCGAAGTTCATCGATGCGCTTCTCCTCGACGAGGAGAAGGGCGCTGCGTCGCTCGCCGCGCTGGCGCCGGGAAAGACGACCTACGTCGTCGTCCATCTCTCCGATATCTGGAAGCTCGCGATGGAGCGGCCCGAGAGCCTCAGCATCGCGTCGAAGGATTTCCCCGGCAGCGCCTCGCACGGAGTCATGAAAACGGTGACCCGGTGGCTCCGGGATCAAAAGCTCGATGCCTCTTACGCGGTGGAGCCCATGGGCAACGCCGTAAGGGTGCACTATCTTTCCAACCCCGCCGACGCGGACCGCCTGATCGCGAAGATGCTTCCGTTCACGTCGTCCAACCCCGTGCAGCTCACGCACCTCAAGCTGGTGTTCCAGCACAGGGGCTTCTGGATCTACAGGCTCGATGCCGGCCAGCCCGCGAGCGGCTGACTTCGGCTCTTTCCAATCCGCCTAACATCGCCGGGACATCATCCCTTGCTGTTTTGCGCACCTGCACCATGGCGATGTGCAAGTGCGTGGCCCTATCGAATGGCACCTTTGTGGACCTTTTCGCATCCACTCGGCCGACCTAGCATTTTTTAATCAGGCCACGATCTTTTTTTACAAAAAAAATCGACTTTATCGCTGGGGGAAGCGGCTCGTGCAATTGCCGTTGAAAGTCGACGCCCATCAGAAAGCGACTCTCCAGAGTCAAATCGTCGAGCAGATCCGCCTGATGATCCTCGACGGACGCCTTCGCAGCGGCGATTTTCTTCCGACGACGCGGGCGCTTAGCGAGCAGGTCGGAATATCCCGCAACACGACGATGCAGGCGTATGAGCGTCTCATGGCGGAGGGTTATATCCAGACCCGCCCGTATGTCGGGACGTTCGTTTCCGCGGAAATTCCGGAGAATGCCTTCTGCGCGAATGTCTGCACTTGCGAGGCGGACGCCGCGGAAATCAGAACCGCATTCTCGGGACCGCCGCTTTCTCCCCGCCTCGACGCTTTGCGCGCTCACGGCATCGTCAACCCCAACGCCGACCGGCTCGTTGCGGATTTCTGGGTGGGACGCCCGGCCCCCGAGGCCTTCCCGCTCAAGGAATGGTCCAACCTCGTGCGTCGCCGGCTGACGCGGTCCGGCCGGGCCCTCGCGGAGTACAGGGACCCAGCGGGCTTCATCGATCTCCGGCAGGCGATTGCCGATCATCTCGGCCCGACCCGCGGCCTCACGACCGATCCCGATCAGATCGTCATCGTGGGCGGCACCCAGGACGGCCTCAATCTCATCGCGCGGCTTCTGCTCGAATCCGAAACCCCGGTGGTCCTCGAATCGCCCTGCTATCAGGGTGCCGCCTATCTTTTTTTGAAAGCTTCGGGGCGGATCTCCTGCCCGTTCCGGTGGACGCGTGCGGGATCGACATCTCGCAGCTCCCGGACGTCGAGCGCGGTCTCATCTACGTCACGCCCTCCCACCAGTATCCGCTTGGCGTCACGATGACGCTCGAGCGGCGCCTGGCCCTCCTCAACTGGGTCAACGAGCGCAACAGCTATATTATCGAAGACGACTACGACAGCGACTTCCGCTTCGTCGGTTCGCCCGTCACCGCCCTCAAGGGCTTGGACCGGCGCGACCGGGTCTTCTATCTCGGCACGTTCTCGAAATGCATGGGCCCCTCGCTGCGGCTCGGCTTCGTCGTGCTTCCGAGCGCGTTCGTCAAGCCTGCAAAGGCGCTCAAGGCGCTCATGAACAACGGGCAGCCGTGGCTCGAGCAAGCAGCCATGGCGGATTTCATGATGAGCGGGGCCTATGCGCGTCATCTGCGACGCCTGAGGCAGATGTACCTGTCACGGCGCAACGTCGCGCTTGCGGCCTTGGAACGGCATTTCGGGCCGGTGGAGGTCGTCGGAACGGAGTCGGGAATGCATTTCGTATGGCGCCTGCCGGACGGCTTCCCCGCGGCCGGAGACATCGAGCTCCGCGCGCTCGATGTCGGTGTCGGCGTCTATACGCTCAGCACCGGCGCGGCGCATCACTTCGGAGGACGGGCGGCGAGCGACCGGCATCTCGTGCTCGGCTATGCCGCGCTCTCCGAGACGGAGATCGACCTCGGAATCGCACGACTGGCGCAATGCCTGGGCCGCAGCAACGGCTCGGTGCCGCGCGCGCCCCGCAACTTGATCTCGGGAGCGGTGCGGTGAGCGGATCCCTGATCGAGCTCGGCATGGCCGCGGCGGTTCTGGCGCTGATACTTTCGGTCGTCGCAAGCGTGCTCGCGCTCCTCGGAGAGCGCCTCGGACATCCGTCCTATGTCGTCGTCGCGCGCCAGGCACTCCTCGCCAACTTCGCCCTCGTCACGCTGTCGTGCTTCACGGTCGTCTGGTCGTTCGTGCAGAACGATTTCTCGGTGGCTTATGTAGCGCAGAACTCGAACACGCATCTGCCGCTCATCTATCGCCTCACGGCGCTGTGGGGCGCGCACGAGGGATCGCTGCTGCTCTGGCTGTGGCTTCTCACGCTCTATTCGGCGCTTGCCGTCATCTGGCATTGGGAGACGCACCCGCGCTCCATGCCGTACGTGATCGCAACGCTGGCCGTCGTGCAGTTCGGCTTCCTGGCGCTCATCGTGTTCCTGTCGAGCCCGTTCACGGAGCTCGTGCCGCCGCCGATCGAGGGACGCGAGCTCAACCCGCTTCTCCAGGATCCGGGGCTCATCATTCATCCCCCCCTGCTCTACCTCGGCTATGTCGGCTTCGTCGTTCCCTTCGCCTTCGCCATCGCCGCCCTTGCGCGCGGCTCGGCCGGCGTCGAATGGGTGCTCGCCATCCGGCGCTGGACGCTCTTTGCCTGGCTCGCGCTCACGAGCGGCATCATGCTCGGCGGCTATTGGGCCTACTACGAGCTCGGCTGGGGCGGCTACTGGGCGTGGGATCCGGTGGAGAACGCGTCGCTCCTGCCTTGGCTCACGGGGACGGCGCTCTTGCACTCGGTGATGGCGCAGGAGAAGCGCAACCTGTTTCGCGGGTGGAACGCCTCGCTCGCCATCGCGACGTTCGCCTTGTCGTTGCTCGGGACGTTCCTCGTGCGCTCGGGCGTCCTGACATCGGTTCACTCCTTCGCCGTGGATCCCTGGCGCGGCATGTATCTCCTGGGCTTCCTGGCGGCCATCACGCTCGGCGGGTTCGGTCTTCTGATTGCGCGCGTGGACACGCTGCGCACCGCGGCGCGGCTCGATGGAACGCTGTCGCGGGAATCCGCTCTTCTGTTCAACAACCTGTTCCTCATCGTGACGGCCGCGACCGTCTTCGTCGGCACGCTCTACCCGCTCGCGGTCGAAGTTTTCACGGGAACCCGTCTCACGGTCGCGGCGCCCTATTTCAACAAGGTCGTCCTGCCGATCATGGTCGCCATCATCATGCTGATGTCGATCGGCCCGGTGATCCCCTGGCGGAAGGCGAGCATGACGGAGATCCGCCGGTTCCTCGCGGTTCCGGGGCTCGCGATGGTGGCTTTCGTGGCCATCGCCGTCGCATTTGGCGTGCGCGGGCTCGTTCCGCTCGCGGCCGTCGCCGGCATGGGCCTCGTGATCGCGAGCATCGCCGCGGACGTCGCGCGCTCGGTGCGCAACCGCTCGGCGGTCTCTGGCAAATCCCACGTCTCGAGCCTGATCTGGCTGGCGCTTTGGAACCGGCGCCGCTACGGCGGCCTCATCGTCCACATCGGCGTCGTCATCGTCGCCTTCGGCATCCTCGCCTCGGGCCTCTTCCAGGAGACGAAGACGGTCGCCCTTAGTCCGAACGACCGTTTCGAGATCGGCGGCTATACGCTGGTCTTCCAGAACCTCTCCTCGGTGGAAGGCGCGAACTGGGCCGCGCGCCAAGCCAATATCGAGGTCCGCCAGGGCGACGAGAGCCTCGGCACCATACATCCGCAGCGGCGCAGCTATCCCCGCGGCGACATGGTGACCACCGAGTCCGCGATCCGCACGACGCTCGCCGGCGACCTCTACGTCGTCCTCGGCGAGGAGCTCGGCGGGGGGCGCGCCTCCATTCGCGCGTACTACATTCCGCTGGTTATCTGGATCTGGTGCGGCTGGATGGTGATCATCGCGGGGTCGCTGTTCGCGCTCTCGCAAGGGCGGCAGCAGGCGGTCTCCATGGCTGCGCAAAGCGGCCGGCGCGCGGAGCAGACGCCATGACCGAAACCCACAGCACAGAGAACGCCGTCGCGGTGCGGAGCTGGTGGAAGCCGCTGCTCCTGGGGCTGCTCTGCGCCTTGATGATCCTGTTCGGCTTGAGCCTCGGCCGCGATACCTCCACGCTACCCTCGGCGCTGGTCGGAAAGCCGGTGCCCGCATTCGCACTGCCGCGGCTCGGCGGCGGCGAGGCGGTGCGTCTCGAGGCGGACGGCGGCGGCACGGCCACCATCGTGAACTTCTGGGCCTCCTGGTGCGGCGCATGCCGCACGGAGCACGAGGTTCTCGTGGAGCTCGGAAACGGCGCCGCGCAGGACGGCGTGCGTCTCATCGGCGTGAACTACCGCGACACGGCCGCCAATGCGCAGAAATTCCTCGACGAGCGTGGCAGGTTCCCGTTCCCGTCAGGCGTCGACCCGGACGGGCGCGCCGGCATCGACTTCGGCGTTTACGGGCTCCCCGAGACATTCTTCATCGCCGCCGACGGCACGGTGCTTGCGCGGCACGTCGGCGCCCTGACGCGCGAGGATGCCCAAGGCTATCTCAGCAAACTGGGGGGGCGGCCATGAGAACCCGAGGACTCGCTCTTGCCGTGCTCATCGTATCGCTGGCGTCATCGGCCACCGCCGGCGTCGTCCGGGAGGAGGATCCAGGCGAGCAGCGCCTCAAGGCGATTGCGGCCGATCTCAGGTGCCCCGTGTGCCAAGGCGAGTCGATCTACGATTCCCATTCGACGGTTGCCGGGCAGATGAAGGCGCTGATCCGCGAGCAGGTCTCCGCCGGCAGATCGGACGATGAGATCAAATCGTTCTTCGTCGATCGTTATGGCGAGTTCATCCTGATGGAGCCGCGCGCGAGCTGGCGAACCGCCCTCGTCTGGGTCTTTCCCGGCGCGGCATTCTTCGGCGGCGCGGCGATTTTCTTTCTCCTGCTGCGTCGGCGCATGCCCGGCGCGCAGCCGGCGGCCGTCTCGGCGGCGGACGTTGACAGCGCAGATCTCATCAACCGCATCGAGCGATTGGAACCGTGACCACAGCCATTGCAACGCTGCTTCTGTGCTCTGTCGTTCTCGCCTGGACGCTGTTTCCGCTCTGGGTGAAGTCGCTCGACCGCGATCCGGGAGACGGGCTCGAGAAAGACGATCGCGTCACGAAGTGGCGTGAGGAAAAAGACCGGCTGGTCGCGGAGATGGTGTCCTTGGATATGGCGATCACCGAGCGGAAGATCGACAGGGAAAGCTACGACAACGAGAGGGCGAGAGTCATGGCCGAAGCGGAAAGTGCCGTCGAGGAGCTGCGCAAGGCGCGCGCCGGAGCGTCGGAAAGGAAGAACGCCGCGCGGACCTATCCCTTGCTCGGCGGAGCGCTGGCGGGCGTGGTCGCCATCGGCGCCATCACCCTCATCGTCGCTCTCGACTCAAACGACCTGCGCACGGACGCAAGCCCTCATGCGAGCGGCCAGATCCCGCTTTCGCCCGAGCAAATGGCCGCCGGCATGCCAGACGGGGCCAAGCCGATGCCCAATATGCCCAATCCGCATGTGGCGGCAGGCCAGGCCGGCCCGCCTCTCGGGCCCGATGGAACCCCCGACGTCGGGGCGATGGTGGCCAAGCTCGAAGCCAAGGTGCAGGCCGGCGGCGCCTCGCTGGATGAGGTCATGATGCTGGCGCGCAGCTATCGCGTGCTCGGCCGCGAAGCCGAATCGCTCGCCATGTACCGGAGAGCCAGCGACATGGCGCCGGACGAGCCCCAGCTCGCACTGGTCCTCGCCTCCGCCCTGCTGCGGTCGGACAGCGAGACGGATCGCTCGGAAGCGGAGCGGATCGTCGACAAGGCCCTCGACACGGAGCCCTCGAAACCCGAAGCGCTCTGGCTCAAGAGCATCGGCCTGATCCGCCGTCACGATATCGAGCCGGCGAAAGAGATCCTTGGAAAGTTGCAGAGTATCGTCGGCGAGAACTCCGAAGCTAGGGCTGCGGTCTCCGGCCTGCTGGCGGAGCTCAACAACGCGCAAATTCCGGCCGATGCGCCACCGTCCAAGACGGATGCCGACAGCCTCGGCGTCTCGCCGCCTCCCGCGGGCGACACCTCCCCATCGAACCCTGTCGCTCCGACAGACGCTGCGCCTTAAGCCCGGAGATGGTCATGCACGATATGCTGAAGCAAACCGCCTCGATGTCCGCCGCGCAGGCTGCTCCGTGCAAATGGAGCCGGTCGCGCGTGGACTACACCAGCGTGCTCGAATTCCAGTTGGAGGAACTGAAGCAGGAAGGGCGCTACCGCTATTTTCTCGAGAATGCACGCTGCGCCGGCGCGTTCCCGCAGTCGATGGCACGGACCGCCACGGGCGAGATGGCGATCACCGTCTGGTGCTCCAACGACTATCTCGGCATGGGGCAGCACCCGAAGGTGCGCGCGGCCATGCACGAGGCCATCGAGCGCGTGGGAGCCGGGTCGGGCGGGACGCGCAACATCTCCGGGACGACGCACTACCACGTCGAGCTCGAGAGGGAGCTTGCCGACCTGCATGGCAAGGAGACCGCGCTGGTGTTCTCGTCCGCGTTCGTCGCCAACGAGGCGGCGCTCTCGACCCTTGCCCAGCTATTGCCCGGATGCGTGATCCTTTCGGACGAGAAGAACCATGCGTCCATGATCGCCGGCATCCGCAACGGACGGGGCGCCAAGATCATCTTCCGCCACAACGATCTCGAGGATCTGGAGGAGAAGCTTGCGGCGCTGCCGCCCAAGACGCCGAAGATCATCGCGTTCGAGAGCGTTTATTCCATGGACGGCAACATCGCGACGATCGGCGCCATCTCAGATCTCGCCGATCGGTACAACGCGCTCACCTATCTCGACGAAGTGCACGCGGTTGGCCTCTACGGCCCGCGCGGCGGCGGGATCGCCGAGCGCGACGGGGTCATGCAACGGGTCGACATCATCAACGGCACGCTGGCGAAGGGGTTCGGCGTCATGGGCGGCTATATCGCGGCATCGCGGACGATCTGCGATGCTGTTCGCTCGTTCGCTCCGGGCTTCATCTTCACCACCTCGCTCTCGCCCGTCATCGTCGCAGGCGCGCTCGCCTCGATCCGCCATCTCAAGGTCTCCCAGAACGAGCGGGATACGCATCGCGACCGCGTGCGCGCGGTGAAGCAGCGCCTTGCACGCGCGAAGCTCCCCGTGATAGCGGGCCCGAGCCATATCGTGCCGGTTCTGGTCTCCGATCCCGTACGGTGCAAGGCGCTCTCGGACACGCTGCTCCGCGAGCACGGGATCTACGTGCAGCCCATCAACTACCCGACCGTGCCCAGGGGCGCGGAGCGGCTCCGTATCACGCCGGCTCCGCAGCATACGGACGCCATGATCGATGCGCTCGTCCTGGCGCTCACGGCGTCGTGGCAATCCGTTCCCGGATGAGCGGCTGCAATCGAACGGAGCGCGCGATGACGAGAAAATCGAAGCGGGGCGTCCTGGTCGCCCTGTCGGTCGGACTTCTGACGGGAGCTTTTCTTCTGCTTCTGGCCGCCATGCGGGACAACGTCGTCTTCTTTCATACGCCGACGGAGCTCGTCACGGGCAAGGTGGCGAGCGGCCAGCATGTGCGCATCGGCGGGCTCGTCGAAAAGGGGAGCATCGAGCGGTTTCCGAACGGGCTCGATGTGGCTTTCCGCGTCACGGACGGAAATCTCACCCTGCCCGTGCGCTATACCGGCATCCTTCCGGACCTCTTCCGCGAAGAGCAGGGCGTGGTTGCAGAGGGCTCGCTCGAGCGGGACGTCTTCAACGCGACCACGGTTCTGGCCAAGCACGACGAGAACTATATGCCGCGCGAGGCCGCCGCGGCCCTCGAGGCATACAAGACGAAGGTGCCGTAGCCCCTTCTGACGGCGGCGCATACCTCCCGATCCGCCGGGCGCACCTCGCAGCAGAAGCCCTTCAAAAAAGCGATCCGCGCTGCCTAGGGTCGCGGCCCGTCGAGCCTCTGGCTCCAATCTTCCGTTGCGCGCGTTTGGATCCGGCGCGACGCGAGATCTCTCCAGCCGGTTGCCAACTCCTCGAGCGCGGCCATCTGCTCGAGCTCGCCGTAGCGGTCCTTGTCGCGGTACAAAAGCGCGATGAGCCGGCTCAGCGGCCATTCGGGACGCGGCCGCGCAACGAGCGTCAGCCGATCGCCCGGCTCCGCCGCGCCCTCCTCGAGGACGCGATAATACCACCCCGTCCGGCCGCTCTCCTGGCTTCTCCGGGCGATGTCGCCGCGTCCGAAGTAGGCGTTCAGCTTCCAGCACGGCTGCCGGCCCTGGCTCACCTGGAGCAAAGCGGATCCGAAGCGGACGACGTCACCGATGTGAACCGTTCTTTCGGTCCATCCCGCGGTGGAGAGGTTCTCTCCGAACGCACCCGGGACGTCCAGCAAGGGATGCGTGCCAATCTCGTTCCGCCAGGCCCCGTAGTGGTCGCGAGGGTAGTGGTGGATCGCCTTCTCCGGTCCGCCGTGATGCTTGAGATCGGCCTGCGCATCGCCCTTGAGGCCGAGACGGGCGATCTGCCAGGGGCCGTCGATCGGGGCCTTCGCGATCGCGCTCACCTGGTCGCGTCCCGGGAGCGCTCGAATTCCGCCGCAGAGAACCACGGGTGAGACGGGAGGCAGCATGTCCAGGCTCTGTTGACGGAACGAAGAATTCCCAGAGGCGATGATCACATCATTCCGAAGCATTCGTGCATTCTCCGGATCCCGGCCGAACCACGCGCCAAATGGGAGCGTGGCTTTAGCAGATCGGCAGTCTGTGGCTGTATTCAAGAGCCATAATCTCCCTATATCATGGTGCCACAGAGCGCCACGCAATCGGTGAGCTCGGGGAGGAAATTCTCGTGTCCCTGCCACTTAAGCTCCAATCGCCGAGCCCGATCGGCCTGCAGACGCAAATCTTCGAGCAGGTGCGGGAGATGATCCTGCAAGGGCGTTTGAGACCGGGAGAGCCATTGCCGGCAACGCGCTCGCTCAGCGAGCAGCTCGGAATTTCCCGCAATACGGCGGCGCTCGCCTATGAACGCCTCGCCGCCGAAGGGTACATCGAGACGCGCCATTCCGTCGGCACGTTCGTCTCGATGCAGATCCCCGAGCATGCGCTCCATGCCGCGACACGCAAGGACATCGCGCCGGCCAGGACGGCACGACGCACGAAAGCCGTTTCGGGGCACCGGGATTTTCGTTCGCAAGCGCTCGTCAATCCGCACGGGCGACGGCTCGTGGCGGATTTCTGGGTCGGCCGCCCGGATCCGGACTCGTTTCCGCGCAAGACCTGGGCGCGCCTCATCCTTCGCCGGCTGCTGAGCGCCGGATCGGCGCTGACGGAATATCGGGATCCGTCGGGCCTGATCGATCTCAGGCAGGCGATTGCCGACCGCGTCCGCCCGACACGCAACATCGCGACCAATGCCGACGAGATCATCATCGTGGGCGGCTGTCAGGATGGCCTCAATCTCGTGAGCC
>JRYH01004753.1_pt1 | contig 42502 bp, 32 predicted proteins | sample 235351 | NCBI WGS metagenome assembly JRYH01 (sample SAMN03074221, study PRJNA261480) | activated sludge metagenome | biome: Wastewater Treatment Plant; feature: Wastewater; material: Activated sludge; isolation source: activated biomass of a wastewater treatment plant treating wastewater... ...
AGGTCGATCACCGGCTGCCCCGACGGGCCCTTGCACACGATCGGGATGTCCAGCAGCACGCGGTCGGTGAACAGCATGTTCACCGAGTCCTTGCTCTCCTGCTCGCCCGTCGAGCGGATCTCCATCTCGGGCATCACCAGCGCCAGCCGGTCGTCCCCGTACTTCTTCCAGTACACATACAGATCGCCCGCCTGCAGGCCCGCGAAGATCTCACCCCCCGAGACCGTCATCGCGAAGAAGTGCTTCTGCCGGTCGAACCCGCGCGGCAGCTCGGCCAGCATCTGGTTCGTCTCGCGGTTGACCCAGATGTTGTAGAACGACTCGCCGTCCGCCGTCGACACGACCTTGTCGAACCCCTTGCTCACGGACGCCCACTCGTCGCCCTTGCCCTTCCCGTTGCCCTCGTCGCCCCCCGAGCCCTGCATCATCCGCTGGATCGCCCCGAAGTCGATCTCGGTCGCGCCGGGCTGCGAGCCCGCCGCCGCGTCCGAACTCGGCGCCAAACCCGCCGCCATCGCCACGGTCGTCCCCGCGACCGCCGCCATCATCACCCGGGCCATCCGGGACGCGCCCGCGCCCCACATCATGCGGTTCTCTGCCATGTGCGTGCTCCAAACACCGACCGTGACCGCGCCGGGGGCGAGCGACACGCCCGCGACACGACACGGCGACTCCCAATCGCGTCGTCCCTCCACCGGGACGAAGAGAGGTTACCGGATCCACCGGGCTGTTCGAAGCCCGGATCGGCCCCGGATTCGTGATCATCCCCGGACCCGACGCGACCGCCCGCGTCCGGAAATGCCCCGACTCTGCTGTACTACACCCGCTCCACGCCCGGGATGCAACCCCTTGACACTTCTGGGCCCGAAGATTCTCGGGCCCCTAACTGGGGAGTGTCACTCGCGCCTTTGCCAATCGGTGCTGGCTCTGGTTGATAGGCGAATAGTAGGGCGTTACGCTGCACCCGTGCCGACGCCATGGGACATCTATGTGGATGAGTGCAAGGTACCCGGAGATTTTTGTCTCGGCTTCCTGGAGGTTCCAAACACGGCGTCGTTCATGCACAAGCTCTTCCGGTGCCGGCAGAGCGTCATCCGCGGCAGAACGATTACACAGGAAATCCACTGGAGCGAGTTGCGGCGAGACACCGCGCTGTTGGCCCGCCGGTGGATCGAGGTCGTGTTTCAACACCGCGGGGCGAAATTCCACCTGCGATCGTGGTCACGGCACAATACAAAAGAAGTTGAGATTGTCCAGTTTATCAGCGACTTCTGTCGCCGTAAGAAACTCGCTTCTCCACCCCACGATGTGGTGGTTTTCTTGGACTATGACTCGGGCCACGCGCGCGAAAGAACGCAGAACACGATCCGGGAAACTGCGCAGATCGCTCGGTGCTACCACCTTGACAGCGTCAAGAACGACTGCATCCAGTGCTGCGACCTTCTGCTGGGGGCGGTCCGAGCATTACCGGGTCAGTCCTTGACGGAAATGCCACCCGACTGGCCCAATGGGCTGCCAAATTCCCGAATAAAAGCCGATCTTTCGGGGTTCTTGCAGGCGAAAATTGATCAAAATTCGAGTTGTGTGTACGATCAACGAGTCGGTGCCGATCGTACACACAGACGATAGCGGGTCCATCCCGCGAGTCGTGATCAGGCGGCAGCGCGCAAGCGGGCCGCCTCTTTTTTTTCTGCTCTCGGCCTCGGTGTGAGTGCCCTCAGGCCCGCATCACGAACCACAGCGCAACCATCAGAACACCGAACACACCCGCCGCCGCCTGGAACGGGCGATCCGACACCGCCAGTTCCGTCGGGTCGTCGTACCGGCCGTGCTCGAGCAGCAGGATCGCCCGCAGCAGCCCGTAGGTCGCCGGCAGGATGCTCACCCAGAGCCAGTTGAACCCGTGCACCGCGAAGTCCGCCTCGCGGGTCGTTACATACCCCGCGTAGGTCAACAGCGTGCCGACGGCGGTCACGACCACCGCCATCCGGAGCAGTTCGTCCGAGTACTTCGCCTGCACGCCCCGCACGCTGGCCGCGTCCTCCCCCATCGACCGCCGCTCCCCGAGCCGCTTCCCGAACGCGAGGGTCATGCTCAGGAAGAGCGTCACATTCATCAGCCAGGTGGTCGGCGCGATCCCGATCGCGGCGCACCCCCCGAACACGCGGAGCACGAAGCCCATCGACAGGCTCATGACATCGGCGATGACGATGTGCTTGAGCCGGGCCGAGTACGCGATCACATTCGCCACATACCCCGCGACCAGCAGCCCCATCACCCACCACGAGTGCGAGGGCAGCAGCACGACCAGCAAGGCCGACGCGGCGAAGAGCAGCCCCGCGTACCACCGCGCCACCCGGGGAGCGATCACGCCCGAGGCGATCGGGCGGTGCTTCTTGCGGGGGTGGTTGCGGTCCTCCTCCACATCGGCGAGGTCGTTGAGCACATAGCACCCGCTCGACGCCAGCGCGAACGCCGCGCACGCCATCAGCACATCCCACGCGAACCTCAACGCGTCCTCGGGCGAGTTGTCCACCATCCAATACGCGGGACCGATGAGCACGAAGACGCTCTTGGACCACTGCGTCGGCCGGGCGAGCCTGATCAGCCCGCGCCACACCGGCACGCCCGCCTCGCCCGGGGCGCCGCCGCTCACGACCTCGCCCCGCCCGGGTGCGCCAGCACCACGAAGTAGTGCAGCGACCCCCCGAAGACCTGCTCGAACGGCGCGGGATAGACCCGCATCCCCGAACGCTCCGCCACGACCGACATCCCCAGCCGCTCCCGGAACGCCGACCATTCCGCCGGCGTGTTGTAGCGGTAAAGACAGGGCACCCCGTACGGCGCGTTCGCCGCCCAGTCGAGGAAACTGATCCGGCTCTGCGCCAGCACGCCCTTGACCTGGTGGTCCTTCACGATCAACGCTCGCGACGCGACGCGCGCGCACTCGGCGGCCAGACGGTCCGGCTCCGTCTCGTGGTGCAGCACATCCGCGACGATCACGACATGCACCGACCCGTCCCCGAGAGGAATCGCCCCCCCGTCGTACCCCAGCACCTCGATCGGCTCGCCCCCGCGGGGGGCCCGCTCCAGCCCGCGAACCCGCACGCCCGCGGGGCACCGGGGGTCGGCCAGCAAGGCCGCCCCGAGCGTCCCGTTCCCGCACCCGACATCGAGGACCTCGTCCCCGGGGCGGAGGTGGGGGAGAATCGAATCAACGAGAACCCCGAGCCGATGTCGATAGATGGGGCGGTGCAGGGCCGACATCACCGCTTTGGGGATCGAGGAAATCGGCATCGTGACTCCGGGTACGCCCAAACGGGACGGCGGGGTCGGGCAGTTTAGTCCGGGCCGAGCCCACCCCGGGCCGCACAGAAAGACAGACCTCCCCCGAAGATCGGCCATGGAGCAGGAGCGCATGAACCAACCCGCCCCGGCCCGCGACGAGGGGCGAGCCCCGTGGTGGCCCACGATCGTGGTGGTCTCGGCCTTCCTGCTGACCGCCGGGCCCCTGATCCTCACCCAGTTCGAGCGGGGGCGGGGCCGCTTCGACCAGATCAACTACCACGAGCCGGCGATCCTCCGGTTCGCCGAGCAGTTGCCGACGCCGGATGTCTCGGATTACCTGTCCGCCACCACACCCGGGTACCACCTTGTTCTGGCGGTCGCGGCCCGGCTGGTCTCGCCATCGCCCGTCCTGCTCCAGTCGCTCGGGGCCCTGTTCACGGTGGGGCTGCTCGGCGTGTTCACCCGGTGGCTGACCCCCCGGGCGGGCCCGGCGGCCTCGGCGGCGCTCGGGCTGGCCCTGGGCGCCTCGCTCTATGTCTTCTCCGCCGGGGTCTTTCTGCTGCCCGACAACGCCGCGTGGCTCGGGGTGCTCGGGGTCCTGCTGATCGCCCTGCGGCCCAGGTACGGCGCAGGAACCATGATCTGGGGGGGCCTGGCCCTGCTCGCCCTGGTGCTGACCCGCCAGAGCCACCTCTGGGCGGCGGGGCTCCTCTGGGCGGCGGCCTGGCTCGGGGGTGGGTTCTCGCCGAAACAGGGGGTCCTTGGTGAGGTCGGCTCGCTCTTCACGGACCCCGGGGCGCGGCTCCGGCGGCTGGCGCTGGCGGTGCTCGCGACGGCCCCGGCGATCCTGGTGGTGGGCTGGTTCGCCCGGCTCTGGGGGGGGCTGACGGTCCCGATCTACCACGACTACATGCAGGGTGCCAACCCGGCGACGCCGGCGATCATCCTGGCCCAGATCGGGGTGATCGCGGTGTTTCATGCGGGATTCTGGTGGCGGCCGGCGTGGGAGCTCGTGCGCACGAAGCCGGCGCTCGTCGCGGGCGTGCTGGCGCTGGGTCTGATCGTGGTGCTGGCCCCCGAGACCACCTACAGCGTGGAGGCCGGGCGGTACAGCGGGCTGTGGAACATCTCGGCCAAGGCCCCGGACCTGCTGGGGCGGACGAATTCGCTGCTTCTGCTGCTGGCGCCGGCGGGGGCGGCGGCGGTCGCGGCGTGGATGGCGGGGGTGGATGCCCGGAGCCGGTGGGTGCTGCTCGGGGCGCTCGTGGGCTTCACGGCGGCGGTCTCGATGACCCACAACGCCTGGCAGCGGTACCACGAGCCGATGCTTCTGATGCTGACTGGGGTGATGTCGGCGGGCGTCGCGGCCCGGGTCGGGGCAGGGGGCCGGCTTGAGCGCCTGGCCCGGGTCGCCGGGCCTGGGGTGCTGGCGGTGGTGCTGGCGGTGGTGACGGCGGGGAAGTTCCGGTCCGAGGCGCCGGTGACCACCCCGATCGAGCGGCAGGAATCGGTGGCGAGGCCTTTGAAGGAGCTGTGGCCCACGCGGTGGGAGCGTCTGGAGGGGACGGATCTGGATTGAATCGGGCGTGGACGGCGAACCGGCGTGTGGACAAGGCGTAAGGTTCGCTCCGGTCCCTGGGGAGGGGCAGGGAACGGTGGGTGCGTCTCAACCCGCGGAGGCGGGTGGCCGACACCGAGTGCAGCAGGCCGGGTTTCCGGCGGGCCGGCGGTCGCCGGGGCGGTGGTGTCGCCGCTTCCGGGGGGCGTGCGGGATCGCGGCGGGGCGCGCCCGAGAGGAGTCGAAGCGATGTCGCAGGCGAAGCCGAAGCGGGCGTTGGTCACGGGGATCACGGGTCAGGACGGCTCGTACCTGGCGGAGTTCCTGATCGGCAAGGGGTACGAGGTGCACGGGATCATCCGTCGCGCGTCGACCTTCAACACGCAGCGGCTGGACCACATCTACCTGGACCCGCATGTGAAGGACGGGCACCTCCGGCTTCACTACGGGGACCTGACGGACTCGAACAGCCTGACGCGGCTGCTGGACCTGATCAAGCCGCACGAGATCTACAACCTGGGTGCGCAGAGCCATGTGCGGGTGTCGTTCGACATGCCGATCTACACGGCCGAGACAGTGGCGATGGGGGCGCTCAAGCTGCTGGAGGCGACGAAGGACTACCGGGACCGGACGGGCGTGGATGTGCGTTACTACCAGGCGTCGAGTTCCGAGCAGTACGGGAAGGTGATGGAGGTGCCGCAGACGGAGACGACGCCGTTCTATCCGCGTTCTCCGTACGCGTGCGCGAAGGTGATGGGTCACTGGGCGACGGTGAATTACCGGGAGTCGTACGGGCTTCACGCGTCGTGCGGGATCCTGTTCAACCACGAGAGCCCGCGTCGGGGCGAGACCTTCGTGACGCGGAAGATCACGCGTGCGGTGGGCCGGATCAAGATGGGGCTGCAGAAGAAGGTGTTCCTCGGGAACCTGGACTCGAAGCGGGACTGGGGCTTCGCGGGGGACTATGTGAAGATGATGTGGATGATGCTGCAGCAGGAGTCTCCGGACGATTATGTGATCGCGACGGGGCGGACGATCACGGTGCGTGAGTTCGCCGACCTTGCGTTCAAGCACGCGGGCCTGAATTTCGTGGACCATGTGGAGTTCGATCCTCGGTACCTTCGTCCGGCGGAGGTGGACCTGCTGCTGGGGGACCCGGCGAAGGCGAAGGCGAAGCTGGGGTGGGTTCCGGAGACGAGCGTCGAGGAACTGGCGGCGATGATGGTGGATCACGATGTGGAGTTGGCCAAGCGTGAGAAGACGCTCCGCGACGCCGGGCATGAGATGCCCGAGTTCATTGGGCACGACCAGTAATCCTCGGGGCGGGGCCCGCCCGCCGGAGCGCTCGGGATGAACACGCTCATCTTGGTGACGGCGCTGCTGGGGCTCGGGCTCGGGTCGCTGTACACGCTGTTCAAGCCGCGGTGGGCGATCCTGTTCATCATCGTGCTGTACCCGCTGGAGCAGTTGCTGATTACCTCGTCGGGGTTCTTCGCGGCGAACGGGAAGCTGCTGAACATCCTGGTGGGCGGTCTGGCGGTGTTCGGCTCGGCGTCGGCGTTGCTGGCGGGGCGGGCTCCGTTCCGCGGGTACTTCAACGGGGTGATGTGGTTCACGCTGGCGCTGTATGTGTGGGCGGTGATGGGGATCGCGTTCACGCCGGACCAGCCGAAGGCGATCGACGACCTGACGGCGGGCCTGCCGTACCTGGTGCTGTTCCTCGCGTTCCCGGCGATGCTTGTGCAGGACCTGCCGGATTTTCGCCGGCTGATGGTGCCGGTGATGGTTGCGGGGACGGCGATCGTGGCGATGATCGTGGCGAGCCCGAACACGGCGATGTTCGGCGGGCGGCTCGGGATGGAGGGTGTCGCGGGCGGCGGCGCGATCCAGAACCCGCTGGCGCCGGCGACGCTGGGGGGGACGATCGCGATCATCGGGGTGCTGTACAAGCCGGAGCGGGGTCAGTTTCTGGTCCACATGATCCGTGGCGCGGCGGTGGCGTCGGGCCTGGCGATCGCGATGCTCTCGGGGTCACGCGGGCAGTTGCTCGCGGCGGCGGGGTGCGCGTTGCTGCTGTTCCCGTTCGCGCGCCAGATCAAGAACCTCGTGCAGTTCGTCGCGGTCGGCGCGTCGGCGATGATCGTGCTCGTGTTCGGCTACATGGTGCTCTCGCTGGTGACGACGAGCGACGCGGCGGGGCGGTGGGACAGCGAATCGCTTGGCGAGGGCCTCGGCAACCGGTTCGACATGGTGCTCACGCTGGTGGGAGAGTGGGCGTCGAGCCCGGCGAATTACCTGCAGGGGCTGGGGACCTCGTCGTTCCTGGTCTACTGGCGGAACGACAAGATCCCGTACATCCACAACATGGTGGCGCAGGTGCTGACCGAGCACGGCCTGGTCGGGATGGCGATCCTGGGCATGATCATGCTCCTGACGCTCAAGGCGAGCTTCGACCTGCTCCGGATGTTCCGTGATCGCCCGCAGGAGCTTTCGACCGCGGCGATCCTGATCGCGATCTGCCTGTATCAGTTTCTGCTCTCGCTCAAGCAGGGGAGTTTCTTCACCTCGGGGATGCCGTTCTCCTGGTTCCTGATCCTCTCGAAGATCCACGCCCGGTCGATGAAGGACGCGGCGCAGTATGGTGCGTGGCCCGTGGACGAATCGGGGTATGACGAGGAGTACGGGTACGGGGAGCTCCGCGAAGCGTCGTGAGCCGGGCGGGTCGGGACGGGTCGTCGTTGTTTGGCGCCGCGGGCGCGGGCGGGGCGGATGACGCAGCAGTCGGCGGGGATCGAGACGGTCGCGGCGGTGCCCGGGGAGCCGGTGGTTGCGCCGCCTGTTCGGGGCGGGGGCCTGGGCGACAAGGCGGCGGCGGGGTTCGCGCTGCTGGTGTTCCAGACGCTGGTGGTGCGCGCGGTGCGCATGGTCGGGAGCATCGTGCTGGCGTGGCTGTTGTTCCCGGACGACTTTGCGTTGTTCGGGACGGCGACGATCCTGCACATGTTCGTCTCGGTGCTGAAAAACGCCGGGCTGCGGGACATCCTGGTGCAGCGGCAGGCGCGGGTGCGCAAGTGGATCAACCCGGCGGTGTGGATGAGCGCGGGGCTCGGGGTCGGGGGCGGGCTGATCATGGTGGCGGCCGCGCCGGCGCTGGCGTGGTTCTTCGAGCGTCCGGACATGATCCCGCTGGTGCTGGTGCTGGCGGCGACGACGCCGGTGCAGTCGCTCGGGCAGGTTCCGACGGCGCTGCTGCACGCGCAGTTGCGGTTCAAGACGCTGGCGAACATCGAGGCGGCGAACAACATCGCGCTCATGGCGTTCCAGGTCTACTTCGCCTGGGCGGGGCTGGGGGCGCTGAGTTTCGTGCTGCCGATGCTGCTGCTGGCGTTGTTGCGGACGGCGTACACCTGGTGGCTGGTGAGGCCGGCGACGCGGTGGAACCCGCAGTTCCGGCGGTGGCGCTACCTGGTGGGCGATTCGGCGAGGCTGATCGCGGGGGACATCGCGCGGACGGTCACCTTTCAGGGCGACTATGTGGTGATGGCGCGGGCCTTCCCGGGGAGCGCGGCGGTCGGGCACTACTTCTACGCGTTCAACCTCTCGAGCCAGTTCGTGCAGTTGCTGGCGCGGAACATGGACACGGTGCTGTTCCCGGCGCTGGCGCACATCCAGTCGGACGCGAAGCGGCACTTCGCGGCGTACCTGAAGGCGCTGCACATCATGACGGTGGTGGGCATCCCGCTGTGCATGCTGCAGGCGGCGACGGCCGAGCCGGTGGTCAACGCGATCCTGCCGGAGCGGTTCCACCCGACGGTGCCCTATGTCGTGCTGCTGAGCATGGGGATGGGCCCGCGGTTCGCGATCGTGCCCGCGGTGGCGATGCTGCGCTCGGAGGGCCGGTTCAAGGCGTTCTTCACGCTGAACTGGGTGTTCGCGGCGCTGGTGGTCGGGCTCGCGGTGGTGGGCGCGCTCTTCGGGAGCCCGATCGGGGTGGCGGCGGGCGTCGTGGCGGCGATGGCGATCGCGGCGTTGGTGTTCGTGTTCGTGACGCTCAGGCCGCACGGGAAGGCGCTGCGGCGCACGCTGATGGTCTTCGCGTGGCCGACGATCCTGGGCGGGGGCGGGTGCGCGGCGGGGTGGTGGGCGTCGCAGTTGCTGCCGCAGGAGGGGATATTCTGGCAGTTGGCGCGGGCGGGGGTGGTGTGCGTCGTGGCGGCGGGCGTGTACATCCCGCTGATCCGGGTCGTTGAGCCGGAGGCGTGCAGGGAGCTCACGGGTCGTGTGATGCGGCTGGTTCGGCGTCGCGGGGCCCGGAAGGCCGCGGCGGATTGAGGGGGATCGGGGATGCCGACGGTCGCGATCTGCGGGGAGAAGTACAGCTCGAACCTGGGCGACGGGGTGATCGCGGACTGCCTGGAGTGGCTGATCGGGCACGAGCGTCCCGATGTGGCGGTCCGGACGGTGGACATGTCGCGGAAGACGGCGTTCAGCGCCGAGGCGGAGGTGACTGTCGAGGGCGCGGGGCGGCCGCGGTCACGCGCGCGGGATCTCATTCCGGGGTTCGTGCGGCGATCGATCCGGGAGGCGCAGTGGGAGCGCGGGCCCGGACCGAGGCTGCACCGGCACGCCGCGGAGATCCTGCGCGGGTGCGATGCGCTGGTCATCGGGGGCGGGCAGTTGCTGATGGACAACAACCTTCGGTTCCCGATGAAGATCCGCAGCGTGACCTCGGCGGCGCGGGCGGCGGGGGTGCCAAAGATGGCGTGCTTCGGCGTGGGCGTCGGGGGGAAGTGGTCGGGGCGGGGGCGGCAGATCCTCGCGTCGGCGCTGCGCGAGCCAACGCTGACGGCGCTGGTGGTACGGGACGAGACCTCGGGGCGGACGATCGCCCGGGAGTTCCCAACCCTGGGGCCACTCACGAGCGTGGCGGGCGACCCGGCGCTGTTTTCGGGTGAGGCGTACGGGTGCGGGGTCAGCCCCAGCACGGACGGCCCCGTGGGGCTCGGGGTGCTCGGGCTGCGGCTGCTTTCGGCGACGGCGGGGCAGCCCGGGGTGTCCGACCCGCGGGCGGCCTCGGAGGCGTTCTGGCTCGGGGTGATCGATGGGCTGCACCGCGCGGGCCGTCGCGCCGAGTTGTTCACGAACGGCGACGAGCTCGATCAGGCGTTCGCCGAGCATCTCGCGAAGGCGAACCGGGATCGGGGCGGGCCCGAGGTGGCGCTGGCGCCCCGGCCGACGGACCCGGGAGCCCTCGTGCGGCGGATCTCGGGCTACTCGGGCCTGATCGCGTACCGGCTGCACTCGAACATCATCGGGTATTCGCTGGGGATCCCCGGGGCGCTGATGACCTGGGACAGCAAGGTCAGGCACTTCGCGGAGATGACGGGGCGGGGGGAACTCGCGTTCCCGGGGCTCGGGGTTGATGCGGAGGCCGTGGTCGGGGCGGCGCTGGGGGCGATGCAGTGCGGGCTGGACCGCTCGGTGTGGGCGGCGACGCGCGAGCGGGTCCGTTCATCGCTTCGCGACACGCTCGACGGGCTGCTCGGGGCGGGGGGTCAGCGCGCCTGACGGCGGCGGAGCGTCGCGACGACGCGCTGCTTGACGCGGCGGGCGAGCGACATGGTCGACGCCGCCATCAGGAAACGGTCGCGGATCGGGCTGGCGCCGGGGATCTTCGAGAGCATCGCGACGAGTTCCTCGGTGCGGGCCTGGTCAACGACGCCCGGGATGGCGTGGAGCCTCGCGGCGAGGTCGTCGCGCGAACCTCCCTGCATGGCGGCCCCGATGACGGCGAGCATGCGATCGGTGATCGCCTTGGGGTCGCAGTGCTCGCGGATCCATCGGGCGGCGCCCTCTCCCAGCGCGGCGCGTTCCGAGGGTTGATCGACCAGCGACGCGAGCGCCCGGGCGAAATGCCTCGCATCGCCCGCGACGAGCCCGCCCCGCCCGTGCCCGACGACCTCGACCTGGGAATTGGCCCGCGCGGGCGTGCTGAGCGTGACCGTCGGCACCCGGGCGAGCCCGGCCTCGCAGATCACCATGCCGAAGGTCTCCCCGCACCGCGAGGCGTGGGCGAAGACATCGAGCGATCCGTAGCAGCGGCGGAGGGCCGCGTCGCCGTGGAGGAAATCGATGCCGACCACTCTGCGGCGGACGGGCTCTGGGAGTTCATCGCGGACGGGGTGGAGCTCCCTGGGCAGGCCCACGGTCACGAGCCAGACCCGCTCGTCGCGGGCGGCGACCTCGGCGAACGCGCGGAAGAGGACGCGGGACCAACTCGGGCGGTTGGGCTGGCCGATGCGCCCGAGGACGATCGCGTCGGCGGGCAGGCCGTGCTCGGCCCGCCATTCGTTCCGTGCGTCCGGGTCGATGGGGCCGAACTGATCGGCGCGGATGATGTGGGGCAGGGCGATGCCGACGGGGGCGGGCGAGAGGCCATGGCATCGGCGGCGCCACTGCCACAGGCACCACTTGGAGAGTTGCACATGGACAGCGATCAGGCCCCGGGCCTCGCTGCGGTCGGCGCGCGAGAAGTGGTTCGTCTCGACGACGGCCCGGACGCCGGCGGCGCGGAGCGCGGCCAGGATGGCGTCGGTCTGCGGGTCGGCCGCGCCGGGGCGGTGGACATGCACGGCGTCGGGCCCCCACGCGATCGCCCGGCGCAGGGACTCGTCGGGCCCGTCGGCCTCGGCCTGGAAGACGGGGATGCCGCGGGCGAGCAGCGGCTCGAGGCGGGGGCCGCCGGATTCGTAGGCGAAGACGGCGGAGTCGACGCCGGCGTCGTGATAGCACTCGGCGTGCGTCTGGGCGGAACGCTGCGTGCCGCCGGGGCCCAGGTTTCGGACAACCGTCAGGATTCGCATGCAGGGGCTCGGCACTGGGTTCGCGTGGGGCGCGGCTGGCCTCGGGGCGCGATTGGTGGGCCCGAGTATACGGGTGCGCCCGAATCAGGGTGGCCCGGCGCGCACGAGGTCGGCCCAGAGGCCGAGGTGGCGGATCCCGTCGCCGTGCACACGACCGGCCCGGAGCGCTTCGACGCGTGGGCCGAGCCGGGCGAGGTCGATCTCGAAGAAAGGCTGGGCGCTGGGCCAGGTCCCGGCGGGGCCGATGCCGGCGTCGGCACGGACGGGCCGGAGCCCCGGCTTGAAGCGGGAGACCGACCAGGCGTGCCCCGGGGTGTTGAAGTCGCCCACCACGAGATCGGGCTCGAAGAGGGGGTCCTCGGGCGTGATGGGCCGGGCGACCCAGCGTCCCACCGTGTCGGCCTCCATCGCGTTGTTCACCGCGGCGACGCGGTCCGCCGCCTGCTCGAAGAGGGCGCGGCGCGACGCGCCGAGGGTGCGCGGCATGTCGACTACCCAGAGGATGAACGGAGCATCGGGTCGCTCGACCTCCACCATGAGCACGCGGCCGTGCGAGGTGATGTCGCCCTCGATCCAGGTCTCCTGGGGACCGACGGTGGCGGAGGCGTATCGCCTGATGGGCCATCGCGCGTAGAGGCGGAACGGGCCGTGGCGGAGGGTGTGCGTTTCCGAGGGCGGGGAGTCGCCCGGCAGCAGGCCGATGGTGCGTTCGAGCAGGTCCGACTGGGGGAAGCCGTAGATCTCTTCGAAGGAGATCGAGTTGGGATGGACATTGGAGAAGACGGCGATGTCGGCGTCGAGCGCGAAGAAGGGCGAGAGATCCGCCGGGCGCTTCGAGGGGCTGATGTTCATGAAGGAGACGCGGAGGTCGGCGGGGCGCTGATCCGCGGCGGCGAGGCGCCAGAGGGACCACTCGCCGAACAGCAGCCAGCAGAGCACGCCCGCGACGATCGCGAGCGGGACGCGGACACGGCGGGCCCGCCGCCCGCGGAGGATGCCCTCGACGAGCACAACGCCGAGACCCGAGAGCACGATCGCCTCGGTGGGGATCCACTCAAGGTACTGCGACCAGAGAAAGCGATCGCCCACGGCGCGTCCGAGGCCCCACGCCGCCAGGGCCGCGAGCCAGGGGAGCACGACCGCCCACGCGAGCACCGACCGCATGCTGCGGGGTCGGGCGGGGCGGGCCTCGTGATCAGGAGAATCCATGGGTTTCTGTACGCCTCCGGCCCCCGTATGATCGGCCCGAACACGAGGGGAGCATCATGTCTTTCGACTGGCCGAGCAAGCGGATCGTGGTCACCGGCGGGGCCGGGTTCCTGGGGCATTTTGTGCAGGCGGGCCTGCGGGCCCGCGGGGTGAAGCCCGAGCACATCTTCGTGCCGCTGATCGAAGATTTCGACCTGACCGAGAAGGAGGCGTGCCGGCGGCTCTACCGCGACGCGTTCGGGGGGGAGAAGGTCGACCTGATGATCCACCTCGCGGCCGAGGTGGGCGGCATCGGCGCCAACCGGGACAACCCGGGGCGGTACTTCTACGCGAACATGGCGATGGCGCTGCACCTGATCGAGCAGGCGCGGGTGGACGGGTTCGCCGAGCGCGGGGCGAAGTTCCTGCAGGTGGGCACCATCTGCGCCTACCCCAAGTTCACCCCGGTTCCGTTCAAGGAGGAGAACCTCTGGGACGGGTACCCCGAGGAGACGAACGCTCCGTACGGCGTGGCGAAGAAGGCCGCGTGGCAGATGCTCGACGCCTACAAGACGCAGTACGGGATGAACGGGGTGTATGTGCTGCCCGTGAACCTGTACGGCCCGCGGGACAATTTCAACCTGCATTCGAGCCATGTGATCCCGGCGTTGATCCGCAAGTGCATCGAGGCGCAGGACCGGGGCGACGAGTTCATCGAAGTCTGGGGCACGGGCTCGGCCAGCCGGGAGTTCCTGTTCGTCGAGGACGCGGCGGACGGGATCCTGACCGCGGCCGAGAAGATGACCGACCCGACGCCGATGAACCTGGGCACGAATTTCGAGATCACGATCCGCGATCTCGTGCACCTGATCGCGAAACTGACGGGCTTTGCGGATGAGGCGACGATCGAGCAGAAGATCCGGTGGGACTCGACCAAGCCGGACGGGCAGCCGAGGCGGTGCCTGGATGTCAGCCGGGCGAAGGAACTGATGGGCTGGCGGGCGAAGGTGGGGTTCGAGGAAGGGCTGAAGCGGACGATCGAGTGGTTCCGCGCGCACCGGGGGGACCGGGACGCGCGGATGTGAGCGCAGGCGGAAGCCCGGGCCTGCGCCCGGGCCCCGTTCCGCGTCGCGCGCACCGCCTGTTGGGTCAGAAATCGCCCTTGTTCACATAGGGGTAGCTCCACAGGATCGACTGCATCAGCACGCTCTTGACCCACGCCGCGTGCATCTTCTCCACCTCCTCGGCGCTGTGCCCGCCCCGGGCGAGGAAGGGCTTGAGCGTCGTCGTCACCGGGATCGTCAGGGCGGGGATGTGGCGGAACTCGACGATGGGCGCCGCGTCCGCGGCGTCGGTCCGGTTCTTGCCCACGCGGTGGTGCCGCCGCCCGATCTCGAACTGGTACGCGAGCCAGGCCTCGTCGTAGTCCGCCGCCGCCGTGTCGAGCACCCAGCGCTCGAAGCGGGCGCGGACGCGTTCGAGGTAGGCGGCGTCGACGACCCCCTCGTTGTTGCTGAAGGATCTGAGCAGGTGCGGGTTCGACCCGACGAAGCCGTACCAGACGCCGACGAGCTCGGCGACATGCGGCTCGAGCACCGCCCGCGACATGCGGAGGTACTTGACATCCTCGTCGGTGAAGAGCAGGGATTTCTTCAACTCATCGAACTCGCTCATCGAGATCGGGGCGGGGGCGAGCGCGGGGTCGCCCAGGCGGTAGCCCGGGATGTCGGATCGGTCGGCGCCGCCGCCGATCGCGTGCGGCGAGAACAGCAGGGCGGTGGACGCGGCGATGAGGCCCGGGATGCGGTGCATGGGTGTGTCTCCTTTGGGAACGATGGGAGTCCGAACGGCGTGGGCCGCGGCGACCATCGCCGGGCCCACGGGAGCAAACGCCGCGGATCGGGCCGGGGCTTCCGCGTCGCGGCGGCGCGTCGGCGATGCGCGTTACGATCAAAGCGGAAAGCGTGGGCCGTTCGCGGGGCGTGGGCGGCGCGCGGGCCGGTCGCTCGGGAGAATGCGAAGAAATGCAGCCGCGGGTGAGCATCGATCGGGCCGAGGCGTACCACCGCATCACGGACATGCTGCGGTGCAAGTGGTCGCTCGCGGTGATCGATGCCCTCGAGGCGGGCGACAAGCGCCCCAGCGAGATCCAGCGGCGCCTGCCGGGGCTGACGAGCAAGGTGCTCAGCGACCGGCTGCGCAAACTCGAGAATTTCGGCCTGCTGGATCGGGAGGCGTTCGCGGAGGTGCCGCCCCGGGTCGAGTACACGCTCAACGACCGGGGCCGGTCGTTCGCGGCGATCGTCCGGTCCATCGGCGTGTTCGTCGATGACTGGGTCGCCCGACCCGGCGGGTGAGGCGTCGCCCGCTCCGTCGCGCCGGCGGTACAGTGCGCCGATGCCCGACGCCGACCGTCCGCCGCCCAGCCCGCACTCCCTGAAGCACCGCGTCGGCCGGGTCGCGTGGGGCGTGGTGCAGTCGACGCTCTTCCGCCCGAGCCCCCGTCCGCTCTTCGGGTGGAGGCGGTTCCTGCTGACGCTCTTCGGGGCGCGGCTCGACCCCAAGGCCCGCGTCTACCCGCGCGTGAAGGTCTGGGCGCCGTGGAACCTGGAGATGGAGGCGTACGCGACGCTCGCGGACGATGTGGATTGCTATTGCGTCGCGCGGACGGTGATCGGGCGGCGCGCGACGGTGAGCCAGTATTCCTACCTCTGCGGGGCGACGCACGACTTCGAGCGGTCGAGCCGCCCGCTGGTCCCGATGCCCATCACGATCGGGGCGCGGGCCTGGGTGGCGGCCGATGTCTTCGTCGGGCCCGGCGTGACGATCGGCGAGGGGGCGGTGGTCGGGGCGCGGTCGAGCGTGTTCGGCGATCTGCCCCCCTGGAAGGTCTGCGTGGGCTCCCCCGCAAGGCCCGTCCGCGATGTGGTGCTCAAGGACGGGCCCGAAGGGGACGCCGCGGAGAGGGGTTCCACCCCACACTGAGGCGGCCCTTGCCCGGAGGCCGAGCGAGGTCCACAATTCCCGAGCAAACACGAAACACCCGCGGGCGGCGCGCGCGCCGACCGCGGGGTCGGCGTGGGGTGAAAGGAGTGCGCGATGCTCTGCCGATCTCGGCTGGTTCTCGCCGCGTTGCTGGTCTCGCTCGCGTCGTCGTCGCTGAGCGCGGCGAGTTGGTGGGTCTATGTGGGCTCGGGCACGGGCCGGTGCGGGTGCGCCCCGACCTGGGTGCAGAACCCGCTGTGGTGGTCCGGGGGGCTCTGGATTTCTGGTTCCTCCTGGTCTGTCTGCATCGGTTCGTGCGACGAGTGGGACGGCTCCAACCGGGCGGCCTGGGACGCGCTCGACCGGGGATCGTGGCGCGTGGCGCGCGACGCCTTTCAGGCTCGGGTCAACAGCCGACCGGGAGACGGCGGGGCGTGGATCGGGCTCGCCCTGGCCCGCGGGGCCGGCGGGAACGACGCCCTTGCCGAGAGCGCGATGCGCCGTGCAATCCGGCTCGGGCTGAGCCGGTCCCTGCGTGGCGTGCCAGAGTCCCAGGTAACCCCGTTGCTGGAGCGGCTCGAGACCCGCTACGCCACACGGGCCCAGGCCCGCGGCGATCGGTGGTTCCTGGTCGCCGCGGTGCGGGCGATTTCGGGTGACCGGGGCGGTGCGCGCGCGGCGGCCGATCGGGCGCTGCGGGTGAATCGGTTCGACGCGGAGGCGCGGGCGGTGCTGGCGTTCGTTCGCGCACGGCGGTAGGTGGGTTTTGTTTGTGTTCTTCGGACCTTGGAACCGCTTTCACCGGGACAGCCGGCAGTGGCTCGGCCGCAGAACGAAGATTGCCCTTGTTCCTTCGGAACAAATCGCGTCTGATGTCGGTATCAACATGTTGAATCGGTCCCCGGCGCGTCGCCGCGGGCCGGTGCCGCACTCGGGTCTCGCGAGGAGGTTCGTCGATGCTCCGGAAGACTCGTCTTGCTCTTGCTGTGCTCGGGCCGCTCATGATCGCCGGGACCGCCAGCGCCGACCGCGACCGCCGCGATTCGCGGGATTCGTGCCCGCCGCCGCGGCCTTCGCATTCCAACTGGAACCGCGGGCATGACTGGAATCGCGGACATGACTGGGATCGCGGGCATTCCCGGTCCGGGCTGTCGATCTCGTTCAGCACGGGGTCGTACGCGCGGTACGACAGTTGGAGCCGGTGGCCGAGTCACTCGTCGCGTTCATCGAACTGGTGCGCCCCGAGCTGGGGCTCGAGTTGGCACCGTTACGACTATGCCCCCCGCACCTCGACGGTGATCGTGGAGCGCCCGGTGTACCGCGAGGTGGTGCGCGAGGTCCCGGTGTACCGCGAGGTGCCGGTCTATCGCGAGATCCCCCGCGAACCCGCGGACCCGTTCCGCGTCGGGTGGTCGGCGCTGATCGACGGGGACCTCGGGGCCGCGCGGGAGTATTTCGAGGGCAAGGCGGCGTCGTACCCCGACGACCCGGCGCCGAAGATCGGGCTGGCGCTCGCCCGGGCGGCGGGCGGGTTCGATGACCAGGCCGACTGGGCGATGCGGCGTGCGATCCGCGCGGGGCTCGACCGGGGCGTGCGTGCGGCGCCCGTGGAGCGGATGGAGGGCCTGCTCTCCGGGCTGGAGATCCGCTACGCGGAGCGCTCGTTCGCGTACCACGACCGCTGGGTGATGCTCTCGGCGATCCGTTACCTCCGGGGCGATCTCCTCGGGGCCGAGCGGGCCGCCGAGCGGGCGCTCGAGCTGGACCGGCACGACGACGACGCCCGCCGGCTCTCGCAGCTCGCGCGGCGCGCGGACTGATCACCAACGGGTTCATCCTCTCCGGGGACGCCGCACGCCGGCGTCCCTTTTTTCTGCGCCGGGCTACGCTCCGCCGACGCGATGTACCGGCTGCGCTATTACGACAACCCGATCGAGGCCGAGCAGGCGGCGCGGTGGCTCCTCCGGCACGGGGTGCTGGCGGCGGTCGCCGGCGATCATGTCTCGAGCCTGGGCCCCTACGGCGGGTTCACCCGGCGCCACGGCATGGGCTCGTTCACGCTCGCGATCGCGCTCGAGCGGCAGCGTGAGGAGGCGAGGCTGTTGCTCGATATTCTCGCCGATGAGCCCGCCGAGTACGAGGCGGGCTGGGAGGACCGCTGCGTGCCCGATCTGTCCCGGCTCGACCCGATGCTCCTGCCGCCCTGCCCCGGGTGCGGGCGGACACTCCCGGCGGACGCGGCGATCGAGGCGTGCCCGGCGTGCGGCGCGCCGGTCGATGTCGCGGGGCTCATCGCGGACCTGCACGGCCCGGAGGTGATCCAGTCGCTGCTCGATCCCGACGACGCGGAAGACTGGATCACCGACGAGATGCTCGACCTGGCCGCGGCGGACTGCCCGTCGTGCGGTTACCCGCTCGACGGGCTGGCGCACCGGGGTCGGTGCCCCGAGTGCGGGGGCGGCTACGACAAGCGATCGATGCTCGAGAACCTGCTGCACGGGGGGAAGGGCGACCCGGCCGGGGGCTGAGCGACCCGCCCGATCTCGCCCAGCGGCGTCAGGGGCACCCGTTCAGGAACGCGTTCACGAAGGTCGTGATGTCGGCGAGATCGAACAGGCCGTCGTCGTTGAAATCGACCGACGAGTCCTGTGATGTGAACCCCGAGACGAACGCGGTGATGTCCGCGAGGTCGAGCAGGCCGTACTCGGGGGCGAGGTCGGCTTCGTTGCAGCCCGGGGCGGCGTTGGTGATGGTGATCTCGTAGTTCCCGAATTGGAAGTGGAACCCGGCGAAGGCGAAGTCGCTGTACCCGGTGATGGCGATGAAGAGATCGCCGAACTCGTCCGTGGTCCCGTTGAGGACGGACAGGCAGCAGCCGACATCCGGGTCGTCATCGTTGATATCGATGAACGCACCGCCCGAGTCGAATGTCGCCAGGACGGTGTCAAAGTCGGCGCTGGTGACGCGGATCTCGTACTCGGTGTCGGGGGCCAGGCCGCCGATCTGGTAGAAGTCCACATCGTTTGAGCACTTGCACCCGCCCGGGGTGTTGTCGAGGTAGAGGTCGTAGTACCCGCCGATCGCCTCGGCCGGGGCGGTCAGCCCGCCCCCGAAGACCTCGTCGCCCGTGATGAACTCGAAGTCCCCGACATAGTCGAAGCCGATGTAGTTGAACCCTCCGTCGTACCAGTCGACCCACCCGTTCCAGAGCCCGAGCTCGCCGTGGGGGTTGGCCGTGCCGTCGTCGAAGCCGTCAAAGTCGAAGTCGTCATACCCCGAGACGAGCCAGGAGACGAGCCCGCTGGGCTCGACGGGGCGGCCGAAGACGCCCGAGGCCCGCCCGTTGCCGAGGAAGCTGTCGTCGTCGTCGGTCTCGACGATCGAGCCGAGATCGTCGTAGACGCCCAGCACGGTGTCCGGGCCGGGGCAGTCCCCACCTCCCTTGCCGTACCCGTACCCGCACCCGCGGTCTTCGAGATCGCCGGCGATCACCACGCCGTCGGGGTTTCCCTGGACGAAATCGCCCGGGAAGAAGTCGTTGGCGGGCTCGCCGACCCCGCCCATGACCGCCGCGGACATCGAGAGCACGGACGCGATCGCCGCGGCGTCGGCCGCCGAGACCTTCTTCTGGCTGGACATTCTCTGATCTCCCACTCGCCGAGTCGGGCGTGCCGCGCGGCCCACGCAGCCGGTGCGGCGGCCCCTCGGCGGGGATCATCCCGGATCGCCGCGGCGGGGTCAATGGGTCGGGCGCATGTTAGAGATCGCTCACCCCGCCCCGGGCGCTCGGGCGCGCCGAGGGGTCGGCCCCCGAGGACTCGCCCGCCCCGCCGGTGACCGAGATGAGACGGAAACGGCTGACGAGTTCGACCTCAAGGCGGTGGGTGGCTTCCATGCCGCGGCGCTGCAGGGCCCGGCGCACCGCGCCGGCGGAGGCCTCGATCTGCTCGAGCCGCTTGCCCGAGGAGATGGTGTCGGCGTGCTGGCGGTAGAGATAGAGAGGCCTCGGGAGCCGGCGGAACTCGGTGATCTCGCTGAGGCGGAGGCAGAAGTCGTAATCGCCCGCGTAGCGCATCGACTCGTCTAGCCCGCCGACGCGGTCGTAGAGCTCGCGGCGGTAGAGGCGGAAGTGGAAGGTCATGAAGTCGACGAGGAGGCGGCGGGGGGAGTAGGGGATGTCGGCGCGGTGCCCGTAGGCGAGCGGGCGGTTGTGCTCGTCGATGACCATCTGATCGGTGTAGACGCAGCCGACTTCCGGGTTGGCGCGCAGCTCGGCGGCGCAGGCGCTCAGGCAGTCGGGCAGGATGAGGTCGTCGGAATCGACCCAGCCGATGAAGCCCCCCCGGGCGTGCCGGTGGGCGAGGTTGAGGTTGGCGAACGAGCCCGCGTTCCGCTCGCGCGCGATGGCGCGGACGCGCGGGTCCTCCGCCCCGTGGCGGCGCGCCACGGCGAGCGTCCCGTCGGTGCTGGCGTCGTCGACGACGATGACCTCGAACGAGGGGTGGTCCTGGTCGCGGATCGAGCGCAGGCAGGCGTCGAGCATCCGCTCGCGGTTGAACGCGCACACGATGACGGTGATTTCTGGCGCCGGGCCGTCCGCCCCGGCCGGGTCGCTCATTCCGCGCACTCCGCGCCGGAGAACAGCTCGACGAATCGAATCAGGTCGGAGGCGTCGAGGACTCCGTCGCCACACCCGATCACGCCCTCCAGGGGCATGTCCGCCGAGAGCCGCCCGGCCTGGAAGTCGGCGATGAAGCCGTTGAAGTCGGCGAGATCGAAGGTCTCGAACGGCACGACAAGATCGGCGGCGTTGCAGGGGATGCCGATGCCGGTGCTGCCGCAGCGGGCGGTCAGCTCGGCGAGGAAGGCGCCCCGCCCGTGGGTGAAGGCGACCATCGTGTTCTTGTCGCGCAGGTCGATCGACTCGACGACAGTGCGCGGCAGCGTGCCGGGCCCGGTCATCGGGATGTTGACGAAGGTCCAGTTGACGCGGTCCTCGGGGTCGGAACCGTTGTCGGGCCCGTCGGGGTCGCAGAGCAGGTCCTCGGCCCATGCGTCGGCGCTGATGAAGACGCCGATCTCGGTGCCGACGATGACGAGGCACTCGCCCGGGTCGTCGCAGGGCCCGCTGTTGCACTTGCGGAGCGTGACCCAATGGGCGGGGACATCGGGCAGGACGGGGTCGATGCCGTCGTCGGGGTTGCAGTCCACGCCGTCGTAGACGATGAACTGGTACTCGCCGGCGGCCGACCCCTCGGTGACGGTCGAGCCGCGGAAGACATGCCCGAACGAGCCGGTGGAGGTGAACCGGGCGTTGGTGAGCCAGACGACATCGGGGTCGTAGGGGTCGACGGCGATGCTGGAGACATAGCCCGATTCGAGCGGGAGGCCGACATAGAGGACCTCCCAGACGATGTCGGCGGGGTCGTTCGCCAGGCCGTTGAGCGTGCGGAGCACCCACCCGTCCTCGGTGCCCATGTAGACGACATCGGAATCGGAGGGCGCGACCGCGATCGCGGAGACGCGGGAGATCAGGTCGAACTGCGGGGGCAGGCCCGGGAAGTTGAAGTTGGGGCCCGCGAGATCCCAGTCGACGAGGGCGGGGTCGGCGTCGTTGGCGTTGGTCGTGCGCCAGGGGCGGAGCCCGCCGGTCCAGAGGACATTCGGGTTGTTGGGGTCCATCGCGATCGGCGTGATGAACAGGCCGAAGTCGGGGCCCAGCCCGTTGTTGATGTTCTCGGGGTCTTCTGATCCCACGGGTGCGGCGGGGTTGAACCGCATGCGGTAGACCGAGCCGAAGTTCTGCGTGGAGCCGTAGATGGTGTTGTTGTCGGTCGGGTCGATCCAGGTGTAGCCCCCATCGCCGGTCAGGAGGGTGTCCCAGGATTCGGTGCAGGAGCGCCGGAAGGAGCGGACAACACCGTTGTCCTGCGTGCCGCCGGCGAACATGTCGCGCCCGTTGGGCGCGGTCGTGGTCCCGCTGTCGCCGTGGTAGAACTGGGTGACCTCGTACCCGTTGTTCAGGTCCTTCCACACGACCTGGGACTGATCGGCCCCGGGCAGGAAGGGGCAGCCGTCCTCGGCGACGGGCGCACGGGCGTTGAGGGTGCGGTGGAGCCCGCCGTCGTTTGAGACATACATCGTCTGGTTCGCGACGCCGTCGTACTGGGGGTGGAAGACGATCTCGTGCTGATCGGCGTGGACATACTGGGCGGCGCCCGGGTCGAAGTACCAGTAGGACGCGACGCCGAAGTTGGCGGCGCCGTCGTCGGAGCGGAACAGGTCGATGCCGCCGACCCAGACGATGTCCTCGTCGGCCGGGTCGACCTTGATGATGTTGTCGTACCACCCCTGGCTGAGGTTCTGGTCGATCACGCCCGCGCAGACGCCGGAGAAGAGCGGGTTGGAGAGCAGGACCTCGTGGAGAAGATTGGTGGGGTGATCGAACTCGAGGCGGGGCTCGAAGACGAGCTGCGCGTCGGTGACGACACCGTCCATGTTCGTCATTTTGACCAGGCTGGTCATGTCCGCCCGGAAGACATTGATCACGCCGCCGTACTCGAGCCCCTGCGACTCGGCGGGGACATCGAAGAAATCCCCGTTCCGGGCCATGAGGACATAGACGACGCCCTCGTCGGCCTCGCTGGTGCGCGGGCCGAAGGCGACGGTCATCCGCCCCTGCACGACGGTGTCGATGCGGTGGATGGTGTCGTCGCTGGCGCCGGTCTGGTCGACCTGGCGGAACCAGCGGTCGCCCCCGTCGACGCTGAGCCAGAGCCCGTCGTCCCGGGCCCCGCCGAAGGAGGCGAGGACGATCTCCTCCTCGGGCTCATCGGGGTTGCCCGTGCGGGGCGCGGGGCGGACCTGGACATCGAGCGCGCCCTCGATCGAGCCCCGGGCGTTCTGCTGCCCGAAGAGGTAGATCGGGTTGGCGAGCATGAGGCGCCAGATGTAGTTGTTGCCCTCCCCGTCGGTCGGCTCGCCCCGGTTGTCGTGCCGCCAGACGCCCGTCCGCGTCGCGACATAGATGCGCTTGGGATCGGCCGGGCTGATCGCGATCTTGTTGACATACTGGAACGCGAAGGAGGCGACGAAGGGGAAGAGCGTCTCCTCCATCTGCTGCCAGGACAGGCCCCCGTTGGTGCTCTTGTACATGCCCAGGCCCTGGACCGCGTCGCCGTTGAAGAAGCCCTCGCCGGTGCCGGCGTAGACGATCTGCGGGTTCTCGGGGTCCATGGCGAGCGCGGAGACGGCGATGTTCTCGAGCAGGTCCGCCACGGGGCGCCACGACGCCCCGCCGTCGTCGCTCCTGAAGATGCCGCCGGCCACGCCCGCGGCGAGCATGAACCCGGGGTCGTCCGGGTCGGTCGAGCCCGGGCCGAGCGGGTGGATCACCATCGCACGCGTGCGCCCGCCGACATTCCCCGGGCCCAGGTTGCGCCAGGTGTCGACGAAGTCCTCCGCTTTCACATCGCCCCGGAGCAGCGCCCGCTCGCGGAGCAGCGCCGCCTGACGCTCGGCCTTGCGGGCCGCCTCACGCACCTGCTCGACCGGATAGTCGACCCCCGCGGGCACGCGCTGCTCGAGCCAGTACGCCTGCCGATCGGCCTGTTTGGTCGGGCTCTTGCCCACCACCGTCCGCCGGATCTTCCCGTCCACGATCCGCTGCACCTCGGGCGGGAGCGTCTCGTACGCCACCCGCTCTCGCCAGAGCCGCTCGGCGGCCTGCTCGTGAGACCGACCCGGAGCCGGCGCCGCGCCCGCGAGCAGACCCGAGGCGATCAACCCGAGCGCCCTGAGCCCGACGCACATCCCGAACTTCCTCGGATTGCCCATGCCGTGATGTCCTTTGCGAGAACCCGCTCCACCGGCGCCGGCCGCGACGCCCGCGCCAAACCCCCGCCCGCTCAGCGTAGAGCGATACGCAGAATCAGACAATCGGGTTCTTGTTCGAGCGAGGGCCCCACCCCCTTGGACCCCGCGCGGACCGGACCGGGAGGTCCGAGAAACTCTTTCTTCCTACTTCACAGATTGCGGCTGGGGCGGATCGTCGGGATCCGTTACGCTCCCCCGAACCGGCGTCGGGGACGCCGCCCGAGGCGAAAGAGGAGAATCCCATGGCATCATCGATCGGTCCCGCCCTGCTGGGGCTCGGCGCACTCGCTCTCACCCTGCCGAACGCGGCGGCCCAGAGCATGACCCCCGCGGAGTTCAACGCCGCCCTCGCCAACGCGCGGGTCGTGGGCCCCGCGGGGCAACCCGAGTTGATCATCCCCATCGACACGCCGGGCTGGGCCCAGGGGCTGGGTGTGACCGGGGCCTTCCGCCATTACAAGGGCCTGTGCGGGCCCGACGGCGCCCTCGCCAGCATCCAGCAACTCGTGGCCCACGCCGAGCGGGACCTGACCGGCGCCTCGGTCCGGGGCATCGGGGTCCCGGCGACGCAGGTGATCGGCGACAGCCCCACGGTCAAGGTCACCTACGACGCCCTCAATCCCTTTGCGTTGATCTACCTCGGCGACTTCATCGACGCCGCCGAGTATGTCGACCTCCAGTTCCAGAACCGCGTCACCATCAGCGTCACCATGGACGCCGAGTCCATCCCGGGCAGCACCATCGGCTCGGCCGGGAGCACGCGGTTCGACATCCCCTGGTCGACCTATGTCGAAGGCCTGCGGCACCAGTCCAACCGCGAGGACGATGACTTCGCCGACGCCCTGCCCGCCGCCTCCCTCCCCGTCCGGTTCGGCTTCCCGGGCACGGGCACGACCAATGTCACGGCGATCCGCGTCACCGACGCCCAGCTCCGCGCCGCCTTCGGCGACACGGTCGTCGCCGAGGCCGAGTCGGTCAGCATCACGCTCGACACGGACAACTCCTGGTCGCTCAACGGCTGCGACAGCCTGCCCAGCGGTTCGCAGCTGAGCCTGGTGGATGTCGCGGTGCACGAGATCACCCACGGCCTGGGGTTCACCAGCGCCATCGCCGAGGGGGGCGACAACAGCAACAACCGCATCCAGGGCCTCGATGTCGCCCGGTTCTTCGAAGATCCTCTCTTCGGCGCCCTCCCCGGCGTCTCGGGCGGGCGGCCGCTCAACAACGCCCAGTTCGCCACCTTCCCGCGCCACGGCGAGGGCGCCATCCTGAGCGGGATCTCCCAGCACTGGTACGCCAACACCGCCGACGGATTCGTGACCTTGCTCGAGGAGGGCGACGCCAACCAGCCCTCACACCTCTCCCGCCGCAGCGCGTTTGAGGACAAGCTGGGCATCATGGACCCCGTGCTGAATTCGGGAACCTCCTTCTGCACCTCGTTCTACTCCGCCAACGACCTCAAGCCCCTCGACGACATGGGCTGGTACCCGGTCGCCGCGAACATCCTCGCCGACTGCAACGGGAACTTCCTCCCCGACTTCCTGGACATCCTGAACGGCGCGCCCGACACCAACCGGAACAACATCCCCGACTCGTGCGAGACCTTCTTCGCCGATGTGAGCATCGGCGCCGCGATCTCGGGGCTCACGCTCTCCCAGTGGAGCACCCCGGGGCTGACGACGCTCGACGGGTTCAACCCCAACAACTTCAACCTCGTCTTCCGCGGCGCCACGGACGACGCGACCACCAGCTACACCTCCAGCGCCGATATCGTCGCCCGATTCAGCGGGCACTTCAACGCCCCCGCCACCGGGCAGTACGCCTTCCGCGTCGACCACTCCGACGCGGCGACCCTCCGCGTCGCGGGGCAGACGCTCCTGGCGATCAACGCGGGCCGGGCGACGACGCGGACGAACTCTTCGACGCAGATCGCCCCGCAGAACTTCATCAACCTCGACGCGGGGCTTCACGCCTTCGAGCTGACCGTCATCCTCAACAACTCGGGCGACGCCTGCTCCGTCATCGCCGACGCGATCGCGCTGGGCGACTGGCGCGCCCTCGTGCAGAACGACTTCCGCCGGGCCCTGTCCTCGTTCCCGGACTGCAACAGCAACGGCATCGACGACCAGTTCGACGCCGACGCCGACAACGACGGCATCCCGGACGACTGCGAGGCCGACTGCGACAACGACGGCATCGCCGACGAGACCCAGTTCGCGGGCGACCTCGCCTCGCGCACCGTGCTCGGTGTCCTCGCCGCCCCGGGCGAGGTGGTCACGCTCTCCACCGCCGGGTCCAACTTCGACACCGAGATCGCCCTCTACGACGCCAACGGGACGCTCATCCAGGCCGACGACGACGGCGGCCCGGGCACCCAGAGCGAGATCGTCCGGACGCTGGGCGCGGGCACCTACCGGCTCGGCGTCGGCGGGTTCAACATCATCTTCGCCAACGGCCCGTCGATCACCTACCCCGCCGGCTGCGCCGATTCCGGCAACGCCGTCGTCGCGATCTCGAGCGCCTCGGGCCTGTTCAGCGGGCCCACCGCGGTCGCCTCGGGCCGCACGCGCTGGTTCGAGTTCACCGTCCAGGAGACCGCCGACTGCGACAACGACGGCATCCTCGACTCGCAGGAGTTCGACTGCGACAGCGACGGCGTCCCCGATGACTGCCAGATCTTCGACTTCGACTTCGGCGGGGGTGTCGTCGGCACCAGCGATCAGACCATCATCATCAACACGATCGGATCGTCGTTCGACACCGAGATCGCGGTCTGGGACAGCAACGGCCTCCTCCTCGCCCAGAACGACGACATCGCATTCCCCAACCTCCAGAGCGAGATCGTCCGCGCCTACGACCCGGGCGACTACCTCCTCTGCGTCGCGGGCTACAACACCGTGTTCAGCGACTTCGCCCCCGACTTCATGTCCGGCGGCGTCCAGGTCAATGTCGACGGGTGCTCGGCCGGCGGGCTCATCAGCCTCGAGATCGGCAGCGAGGGCGGGACCGACATCTTCGACCTGCCCCCCGGGCGCGTCGCCTTCTTCCCGTTCACCATCGACCTGCCCTCGCCCGCGTGCAACGCGGCCGACCTCGCGCCCCCCTTCGGCCTGCTCGATCTCTCTGACATCACCACCTTCGTCGCGGGCTTCACCGGGCAGGACCCCGCCGTCGACTTCGACAACAACGGGCTGTTCGACCTCGCCGATATTACCACCTTCGTCAACGCCTTCCTCGCCGGTTGCCCCTGAGCCGACACGGCAACAACCCACGCCCTGATTGATCGGGGGCCCGGGACGCGACCCGGGCCCCTTCTTCGTGCCGACTCCGCCCCGGCCTCGGGCACACCCCACTCCAGAGAGGGGTTGGCACGCCGCGCCCTCGGTGTAGCGTGCCGGCTCGACGGTCAGGAGAAACGACGCCGCGCCCGCGCGTTTGTGGACACTCGGAGTGATGCGCTGCAACGGATGTCGCTTCACACGCGCACCTGACCCACACAGGAGCAGAGGAGCCACACCATGACACATCGATTCGTTTCCACGGCGATCATCGCCGGCATGACCGGGCTGCCCGTTCTCGCCAGCGCCCAGCCCACCGTCCGCGTCAACCTCGGGCCGGGAGGTGCCCAGGGCGACGGCATCAACACCGAGGTCGCAGCCAGCGATGACGGGAGGCATGTTGTCTTCGCCAGCACCTCGACCAACCTCGTGCCGGGCGGCACCTCGGGCCGCCAGGTCTTCGCCGCCGATCGCGATCCGGACGGCAACGGCGTGCTCGACGAGGGCAACACCCTCGTCACCCTGATGAGCCTGGGCATCGACGGGCTGCCCGGGAACGGGAGCCAGGGCGGATTCAACGGGTTCCACGGCGTCGACCTCTCCGCCGACGGACGCTTCGTCCTCTGGTCGAGCCAGTCCACCAACCTGGTCGCGGGCGATACCTCCGGCTTCGGGAGCTACGACATCTTCGTCCGCGACCGCGACCCCGACGGCAACGGTGTCTTCGACGAGAGCAACGGCGTGACCGAGCGCGTCAATGTCGGCCCGGGAGGCCTCCAGGCCGACCACCCCGACAGCGGGGCCGACCAGATGGGCATCTCGGGCGACGGGCGCTTCGTCGTCTACAGCTCCTCGGCCACCAACCTCGTCCCGGGCGACTCGCAGGATGTCGTGCCCAACATCTATCTGCACGACCGCCAAACAGGCCTGAACAACCGGCTCGATCTGCTCACCTCGACGCAGAATGTCGGGAGCCGATACCCCCAGATCTCGACCGACGGCTCGTGGGTCGTCTACGCGGCCTACGCCGATTTCCAGAACTTCACCAACAAGCAGATCATCGTCGTCGGCCCGGCGGACGCCAACCCCGTTGTCGTCAGCAAGAACGACAACGGGATCCTCGGCAACGGAGATTCGGGCACCAACCCCAACACCCGCGGCCCGCGGATCAGCGGCGACGGGCGGTTCGTCGCCTTCGTCTCGCTCGCCACCAACCTCGATGTGACCAGGGCCGGCGACCCCTCGAACACCTTCAAGCTCTTCCTGCACGACCGAGACAGCGACGGCAACGGCGTGTTCGACGAGCCCGGGGGGTTCACCACACGGCGGGTCGATGTCGGCCCCGGAGGTGTCGCGGCCGACGGGTTCTTCGCCCGCGACCCCGACCTCGCCGACAACGGGCGGCTCGTGTTCACCGCCAACGCTTCCAACCTCGTGCCGGGTGACACCACGCCGACCACACTCGCCGACACCTACCTCTACGAGCCCGCCGCCGGCACGCTCGAGGTCATCAGCCGCGCCACCAACGGCGATCAGGCCAACAGCAACTGCTTCTTCCCCGTGCTCACGGGGGACGGCGCGCAGGCCGTCTTCGGCTCTCAGGCGTTCAACCTCGTGCCCGGAGACACCAACGGGCGCGACGACATCTTCGCCCGCACGCTCCCCCCGGCGGCGTGCAACTCGGCCGAACTCGCGCCGCCCTTCGGCACGCTCGATCTCGCCGACATCACCGCGTTCGTCGCGGGCTTCACCGGGCTGGACCCCATCGCGGACCTCGACCACAACGGGCTGTTCGACCTCGCCGACATCGGCCTCTTCGTCAACGCCTTCCTCGCCGGCTGCCCCTGAATCGCCCCCGAGGACCGACGACCTTCGATGAAACAAGGGCCCGGGGTTCCGCCCCGGGCCCTTTTTCGTGCCGACCCTGATCACGCCGCGATCACGGGCACTTGTCGCTCGCGATCGAGCAGAACGCCCGGCTCGGCGGGGGCAGGTTGCAGAACTGCGTCTCCGTCCGGCAGCGGTCCGTCCCGGGGATCGGCCCCCCGTTTCGTACGCAGCACTTGTCGTTGTCGCACACCGCCGCGTACACCAGCCCCGAGCCTTTGCCCGCGTCGAGCGCGAGCAACTCGGGCTCGGTCACCTCCGTGGTGTTCTTGAAGAACAGGTCCGCGACCGTCACCGCGCCGGCGATCCCGACCACCCCGGGCAACGCCGCCTGACGCGCCGCCACCTCGTCGGGAGACCCGGGCTGCCCCGGCACCCCGATCCCCAGGTCACGCAGCGCGTCGAGCATGGGCCAGAACGGCTCCGAGCCCGGATGGAACACGAGGACCTCGCCCACGGGCATCGGCCCCGTCGCCGCCGCGAGCTGCTCGAGCACCGCCGCGATCGCCGTCGGGTCCACCGTGCTCGGGACGCAGTCGTTGAGCGTCTCGAGCCGGCCCAGGATGAACGGCAGGTTCGCCTGCAGGGGCTGCCCGAGCAACTGCCCCAGCGGGATCGGGCCGAACAGATGGATCGTCCGGTTGATCGCGTCGTAGTTCGACTGGATCACCGGCGGGTCGTCGAAGCCGCCCTCGATCGTCGTCCGGATGTCCGGGAAGCACGCCGCCGGCGGACACCCGTTCACGAACGAGGTCACGAACAGATTGAGGTCGCCAAGGTCGAGGATCCCGTCGCCCGTCAGGTCCGCCGCCGGGCTCTGGTTCACGAACGCGGACACGAACGCGTTGATGTCCGCCAGGTCCAGCACCCCGAGCGGCGGGGCCAGGTCCGCGGGGTTGCACCCCACCCCGGGCCCGGCCGACGCCGGGGCCGCACAGACCCCGAGGCCGAGCCCCGCGATCGCCACCAGACCGAAAGCCGAATTCCGCAAGGACGCACCGATACCGTGAGCACGCTGCATGGGCTTCTCCTTTCGAGACAGGGGGTTGCGTGCCGGCCGGGCCGCGTCTTCAAACGGGCCCCGGCCTCCGGGCCGGCCCGGGTCGCGCCCGGTCCAAGCCTCGGCCTCACAGATTTCGAAGCGGGCACCGTACCACGCCACACACGGCGCCCCGCACCGAATCTTGGGAGACCCCCATATTCGAGTGGCCTCCCAACCCCGTTCGGGGCGGTTTGACCCGGGCCCTGCGGGCGCTATTGTTCCGACCCGGGAGCCGGAGTGCCGGCCCCCTCGCCAGTGAGAATCCTGCTCGGCACGACGCCGAGCCCGCCCCGCCCGGTAGGCGGCGTGCCCCCCCGTGGGGCCTTCCCGCTCGGTCACCCGACGCCGGCGTTCACGCACGCCCCGTCAGGCCCGGCCCACGAGTCGTCGCCGACACGCGACGAGAAGGAGTCGACGCCATGAGCACCGGTCACGCGACGCACCTCCGCCGCCAGACCTGGATGGCCAAGAACGGCGAGGTCCAGCGCGTCTGGCGTCATGTCGACGCCGACGGCGTCCCCCTCGGCCGTCTCGCCAGCGAGATCGCCCTGGTCCTCATGGGCAAGCACCGCCCTGAGTACACCCCCCATGTCGACACGGGCGACTTCGTCATCGTCACCAACGCCACCAAGGTCGCCCTCACCGGGCGCAAGGCCGACCAGAAGTTCGCCAAGAACTACACCCGCTACCCGGGCGGCCTCAAGCTCGAGTCCTACGGCTCGCTCCGCCAGCGCCGCCCCGAGCGGCTGCTCGAGCTCGCCGTCCGCCGCATGCTCCCCAAGAACCGCCTGGGCCGCCAGATGCTCAAGAAGCTCAAGGTCTACCCGGGCGTCGAGCACCCCCACGAAGCCCACAAGCCCATCCCGCTGCACGCGTAACGAATGACCATCACCCGCCGCCGCGGGAACGGAGCGCCGAACCATGGCAGACCAAGGATTCCAGACCACCATCACCAACCCCGACCTGATCGGCGAGGCCGTCCAGGCCCCCAAGGGCCCAGGGAACGCCGTCCGCCAGCTCGCCGAGCCCAAGCCCGCCGATAAGCACGGCTGGTGGTGGGGCGTCGGCCGCCGCAAGACCGCGGTCGCCCGCGTCCGCCTCCGCCCCACGCGGGACGGGCAGCCCAAGGTCCTCGTCCAGTCCACCCGCAAGAAGTTCAAGACCGTCGAGGAGTACTTCTCCGAGCCGCGCGACCGCGCCGACGCCTACGCCCCCCTCACCGTCACCGACACCGCCGACAAGCTCGAGGTCATCGTCCGCGTCGCCGGCGGCGGCATCATGGGCCAGGCCCAGGCCATCCGCCTCGGCATCGCCCGCGCCCTCGTCGGGTACGACCCCCACCTCGAGGATGTCCTCCGCGACAAGGGCTACCTCACCCGCGACGCCCGCAAGGTCGAGCGCAAGAAGTACGGCCAGCCCGGCGCCCGCCGCCGCTTCCAGTTCTCCAAGCGCTGAGCCGAGATCGCTCGCGAACCGTTCCGAAAAGGGCTCGGGGTCTCCCGGGCCCTTTTTTCGTGCGCCGACCCCGGAGGGCCCGCCCGCCTTCAATTGCACCCATGGGCCGCCGCCTGCTCCGCATCACGAGGAACCTCCGAAGCCGGCTCATTGCCGCCAGCCTCGTCCTCGCCGCGACGCTCACGCTCGCGGGTCTGCTCGCCGCGACGCTCACCCGCACCGCCCCCGCCTGGTGGAGGCAGTACCGCCCCACCCCCGAACTGCGAACCCTCGCCAGCGATGTCGAGAACGCCGCGATCTCTACCCTCTACCGCCAACGCCCCCCGGACCCCGCCGCCCAGCCCGCCTCCGCCCCCTGGAGCGTCGCGGTCCGCGACCAGGACGCCAGCGCCTGGCTCATCGCCCGCCTCCCCGAGTGGATGAACGGGAACGCCGACCTCCCCGACTGGCCCGATTCCCTCGGGCAGCCCCAGATCCGCTTCGAGCCCGGGCTCGTCCGCATCGGCGTCCTCTTCCGCCGGGAGAACGGCGACCGCGTCCTCACCGCCTCCGTCCGCCCGGTCCTCGCGCCCGACGGCTCGCTCTGGCTCCGCACCGCCTGGATCCACATCGGCAGGCTCCCCGTCCCCGCCGCCCTCATCCTCCGCAACGCCGAAAGGCAACTCCTCCCCTACCTCCCGGGCGACCTCGCCGACGAACGCAGCGCCGCCTCACTCCTCGCCATCCTCCGGGGCGACGCCCCCCTCGCCCGGACCCCCGCGCTCCGCCTCGAAGACGGCCGCGCTGTCCACCTGCTCGGCCTCCGCGTGCTCGAGGGCCGCGTCGAGTTCGATTGCCGGACCGATCTCTCCGGTTCGGCTCCACCGGCGCGGAGCCGTCTACCCTCGGGGCATGCCGAGGATTAACCCCCTTCCCGCCGCCGTCGCGCTCGTGTGCGCCCTGCCGATCGCCCACGCCCAGACCCTCGAGGTCTACGCCACCGGGCTCACCAAGCCGGTCGACATGGTCGCCGACCCGACCAGCCCCGCCCGCTTCCTCGTCGTCGAGCAGGACGGGCTCGTCCGCGTCGTCGAGAACGGCGTCGTGCTCGACGAGCCCTTCATCGCCGTCGACCGGGGCGACTTCACCGACCGCAAGAGCAACTGGGAGCGGGGCCTGCTCGGCATCGCCCTCGACCCGGGCTACGCCGACAACCGCCGCTTCTATCTCTACTACACCGACAAAGTGGGCGCCACCGTCACCAGCCGTTTCACCGCCGCCAGCCCCACCTCCGCCGACTGGGGCACCGAGGAGGTCCTCCTCCGGATCGACCAGCCCTTCGGCAACCACAACGGCGGGTGCATCCGCTTCGGGCCCGACGGCATGCTCTACATCGGGCCCGGCGACGGGGGCTCGGCCAACGACCCGCAGGGCTACGCGCAGAAACTCGACACCCTGCTCGGCAAGCTCCTCCGCATCGATGTCAACGGCGAGCCCGACGAAGGCCTCGCCTACGCCATCCCCGACGACAACCCCTTCGTCGCCACCGAGGGCGCCCGCCCCGAGATCTGGGCCTACGGCCTGCGCAACCCCTGGCGCTTCGAGTTCGACTCCAAGGGCCGCCTCTGGATCGCCGATGTCGGGCAGAACCGCTTCGAGTATGTCCACCTCCAGCCCGAGGGCTCCAAGGGAGGCGAGAACTACGGCTGGAACACCATGGAGGGCTTCGGCGAGTTCAAGCCCGGGCGCAACCAGGCCGACGACCCCAAGCGCCTCCCCCCCAGCCGGCACCTCGAACGGGGCCTGGCGCCCCCCGTCTTCGAGTACCGCCACCACCCCGTCGGCTCGATCACCGGGGGATTCTTCTACGAGGGCGACAAACTCCCCTGGCTCAAAGGCCGCTACATCTGCGCCGACTACATGAGCGGACGCACCTGGTCCTTCATCGTCCGCCAGCGCGGCGAGACCTGGACCGCCGACGACATCGTCGAGCACACCGCCGCGGTCTCCCAGTCCTTCGGCGGCAACGGCGCCTCGCTGGCGATCTCCTCCTTCGGTCGCGACCTCAGCGGCAACGCCCTGTTCATCCTCGACCACAACGCCGGGCGGATCCTCCGCTTCGCGGAGTAGCCCCCGCTCGACCATCAGCTTCGAACGAGCCGCGGACGCACGCGCCCAAGACGCCCGGCCGCAACGCCCGGTACCCTGACCCCGTGCACGCCCCTGAAAACATGCCCGCGATCGAGCGCGCCCTCGCCGAACGCGATTACCCAAGGCTCATCGACCTGCTCGGCCCCGAGCCCGCCGGCCCGCTCGCCCGCACCCTGCGCTTCGCCCGCAACATGCTCGCGCTCAAGGCCCGCGACCCCGAACTCGCCGCCGAGCTCGAATCCATCCCCGCGACCGGCCGCGTGCGCCTCGTCACCGCCCCCGACCGGCGCGAGAGCCTCGCCCTCGCCGGGCACGCCGACAACCCGCTCTGCCCGGGAGGCTCCCCGTCGGCCGTTATCGAGCAGACCACCCGGCAACTCGCCGAGATCCCCGACCCCTCAAGATCCGTCGCCCTCGCCGGCGTCGGCGACGGCTGGGCCCTGACCCTCCTCGCCACCGAGCGCCCCGACATCGTCGGCCGGCAACGCACCGTCTTCGTCATCGAGCCCGACGCGGAGGTCTTCCGCTCCGCGATGCTCCTGCACGACTGGCACAAGGGCCCCCTCGCCTCGGGCCGGTTCGTCCTCTGCGTCGGCGCGGCCTGGCGCGAGAGGCTGCGCAGCACGCTCACGCCCGATTCACGCCTGCCCCCGCCCGAAAAAGCGATCCGCCTCTGCGCCGACCCCGCCCCCATCCGCGACGCGATCGACGAAGCCATTTCGCGGATTACGACGGCGATCAACCGCCGCCGGGATGCCCTTGTCGGCGTCTACGCCGACCAAAGCCGGGCCCGCGTCGCCGACCGTATCGCCCACGCAACGGGGACACGCGTCCACTTGTTGACCACCCGACATTCGAGTGTGCTGCACCACTCGACACGGGATCTCGAGGAGGGATTCCGGCGACTCGGATGCTCGACCACGCTGTCCATCGAAGCCGAGCCCTGGGAACACCAGACCAACGCAGCTCTGCTCGGCGAACTCCTCGCCTTCCGCCCCGACCTCGTCATCCAGATCGATCACCACCGCCACGAGACCCCCGGCATCATCCCCGAGCGGGTCCCCTTCGTCTGCATCATCCAGGACAACCTCCCCAACCTCCTCTCTCGCGACGCGGCGCTGAAGATGGGACCCACCGACTTCGCCGCCGGCTCGTGGGTCCGCCGCTATGTCCTCGAGCACGACTACCCACCCGCGCGCTCGATCGAGATCCCCCGCCTCGCCCCCGCGCCCGCCTCGCCCCCGGCCCGCCCCGCGACCCGCCGCCCCGGGGCCCCCGACCTGCTCTATGTCTCCAACCACGCCGCCACCCCCGAAGAGGCCCTCGAGCAGGCGATCGCCTCGACCGACCCCGCCTGGACCGCGGCCCGCGAGATCATCCGCGCCGCGGGCGAGGACCTGCTCGCCCGCTACGAACAAGGCGGGTGCGTCGAGGACTCGACCGACCTCGACGCCTTCGTCGCCGAGTCGTGCGCGCGCCGCGGCATCACGCCCCTCCCGCCCGAGCCGATGCTCGCCATCGGCGACAAGCTCGGCGTGACCGTCAACAACGCCCTCTACCGCCGCCAGGGGCTGCGCTGGGCCGTCCGTGCCGCCGAATCGCTCGGCCTCGCCCTCCGCCTGCACGGGCGCGGGTGGGAAGACAACCCCGAGTTCGCCCCCTTCGCCGCCGGCGTGATCGACTACCGCCGCGAACTGCCCGAGGCGACCCTGCACGCCCGGGCCTGCCTGGTGCTGGAGCCCTACTTCCCGACGCAGCACCAACGCGCCCTCGACACCTGGCTCGCCGGCGGCCTCCCGCTCATCCGCCGCCGCGACCGCGACCGGCGGCAACTCGACCTGATCGCGTGGCTCGACCGCCTGCCGCCCGAGATCGACACCCTCGACGCCGCCCTTGCGTCCCTCCCGCCCGACGACGCGGCGGCCCTCCGGGAGGCGCACGAGCGGCACCAGGGCCTCAACGCGTGGGACGGTCGGGGCGACATGATCGCGCTCTACCGCGCCCGCGAGCGCGACGGGCTGGGGCAGATGGGCCGGCCGCCCCCACGCTTCGACGAGACCTCGTTCGTGGACCAGGCCTCGATGACCGCGCTGGTGCGCGCGCTCGTGGAGGAGCCGGACCGCCTCGAAGCGGCCCGCCGGGCCCAGCACGACTGGGCCCGGGCCGGGTTCACCTATGAAGTCGGGGCCCGCCGCCTGCTGACGAAGGTCGCCGGCGTGCTCGCCGGCGCTTGACGCGGGCTGGGCGGGGCCGGCGCGTGCCGACGAGCCCGAATTGCGGGTGAAGGAATCTCTCATACGGCTTGTGATTGACCGCTGCGCGTGCGCCGCCGGTGCCACCACCCGCCGCGTCAGCGGCGCGTGGTGCGGATCGGACGCCGACGAGAGACGCACGACGCGCCCTCCGGGCGGGTCGCGGCACCGCTTTCCGCGCGTCAACCAATCCAGATCAGTATGAGACGGAACCCGTTTCACTCTCGAACGAGCCATGGGCGCAAGCCCATAGAGCGATCGGGAAACGAAGCTCCGCGGGCTCGCGCCCGAGGCTCGTCAGCACGGCGTTGAACCGCGATCCGACCGCGACAATCCCGGACCGGGACGAGGCCTGCCTCAGTGCCGCCGCCCGCCCCGCTCGTGCTGGAAGCGGAAGAGCGTGTCGACGGGGCGGAGCAGGATCGCCCACGCGAACGCGGTCGCCCCGGTGTAGAGCGCCGAGAGCAGCCGGGAGACCAGCTCGCCCGTCGGGCGGAACAGGATCGGGTCGCCGTAGAGATCGCGCACCGTGAAGAACGCGACGACAACCGTCTGCACGACGGCGGCGGCGGCGATCGAGAGCACCGTGAGCGTGAGCGGGTGCCGGCGGATCACCATGCCCCGGACCGCGACGACGAATTGCGCGGCGATGAGCATCCCGATCGCGTGGGGCCCGAGCACGGTGAGCATCGAGGCGGCGTCGGTCCTGGGCACGAGCGAGGTCAGGTCGAGCAGCACGCCCAGGATCAGGGCGGCCCAGACCGCCTGCTTGGGCGGGGCGCTCAGCGCGACGAAGACCATCAGCGGCACGACGAAGCTCGGCGCGATGTCGCCCGGCGCGAGGCGCAGCGCGTCGCGCAGGCCCAGCTCGAGCCCGAAGGCGACCCAGGTCATCACCAGGAAGACGATCCAGCTCAAGGCTCGTCCCCCCCCAGCCCGGGCCCCCGCGCCACCCGCAGCGTGACCTCGCGGACGCGCCGCAACTCGAGCCCGTCACGCGGACGGACGACGATGTTGCTCCGCAGCGGCTGCTCGTCGTCAGGCTCGACGCGCTCGACCAGCCCGATGGTGAACATCTGGGCCGACTCGGGCCAGGCTGGGTCGTCGAGCACGACCTCCATCCCGGGCTCGAGCTCGGGCAGCGTGACCGCGCCGGCCCGCGACGGATCGGGGAACTCGACATCGCCCCGCAGCGTGCCCTGCCCGGTGGGCGCAAGCTGGCAGAGCAGCCAGGCCTCGCCCAGCCGGTCGAGCAGCACGCGCCCGCGGAGCAGCCCCGACTCGGGCTCGGTGATGGGCATGACGACGCACTCGAGGGCGTCGACGGAGACGACCTGCCCGTGCAGCTGCACCCCGCGGACGGTGGTCACGGTGTTGGGGGTCACCCCGTCCCGCCGCCCCGCCTTGACGCGGACGAGCCCGCTCGACGGATCGCTCGACGCCCCGACCACGGGGCGGATGAGCTGCACGACGGGCACATCCGGCGCTCGGCTCAGGCCCGCGCGCAGGTCGGCGATCAGGGCCTCGAGCTCCGCCTCGCGCCGCCGCGACGCGAGCAGCCTGCGGCGCAGCTCGTCGCGGTCCCGCTCCAGGGCGACGATCTGCTCGTTGCTCTCCTCGACCCGCGTCGCCGGCGCCACCCAGCGCGAGACGCGGGTCAGCGGGTCGCTGATCGGGGTGAAGACCGTCGAGGCGAGCCCGCCGAACCACCCCACCCAGTCGAGGAACCGCGCCGGCGCCAGCGCGGTGATCGCCAGCAGCGCGACCGTCGCCGGCATCGAGATCCTGATGAGCGGATGCTGGGTCTGGGGTCTGGCCATTGCCGGCGATCACCCGCCCCGGCGGTGGTCGCCGAGCCGGTCAGAGGTCCATGTCATTCTCGAGTGTCTGCTTCCATTCCTCGATGTTCTCGAGGTAGATCGCCGTCCCGCGGGCCACGCAGGTCAGCGGGTCGTCCGCCATCCGCACCTCGAGGCCCGTCGCCTTCTGGAGCACGATCGGCAGCCCACGCAGCAGCGACCCGCCCCCGGCGAGCGTGATCCCGTTCTCCACAAGGTCCGCCGCGAGCTCGGGCTCGGCCTTCTCCAGGGTGCTCGTCACCGCCTCGATGATCGCGCTCACCGGCTCCTGCAGCGCCTCGCGGATCTCCTCGCTCGTGATCACAGTCTTGCGGGGCAGGCCCGAGATCATGTCCCGCCCGCGCACCTCCATCGAGGTCTCTTCACCCACCGGCGCCGCCGACCCGCTCTCGATCTTGATCCGCTCGGCCGTCTGCTCGCCGATCATCAGGTTGTAGGTCCGCTTCATGTAGTTGATGATCGCCTCGTCCATGTCGTCGCCCGCGACGCGCACGGACTGGCAGGTCGCGATGTCGGCCAGCGACATGATCGCCACCTCCGTCGTCCCGCCCCCGATGTCGACGATCATCGACGCCGTCGCCTCGGCGAACGGCAGGCCCGCCCCGATCGCCGCGGCGATGGGCTCTTCGAGCAGGTAGGTCCGGCTCGCGCCCGCGCGGTCCGCCGAGTCGAACACCGCCCGCTTCTCCACCGCGGTGATGCCGCTGGGGATCGAGATCACCACCCGCGGCCCCACCCAGCGCATCCGCCCGGTGACCTTGGTGATGAAGTAGTTGAGCATCGCCTCGGTGATCTCGAAATCGCTGATCACCCCGTCCTTGAGCGGACGCACCGCCGTGATGCTCCCGGGCGTCTTGCCCAGCATCTCCTTGGCGACCCACCCCACCGCCTGCCCGTTCTTGAGCACCTGGTTGGTGCCCTTCTTCACGGCGACCACGCTGGGCTCGTTCAGAACGATCCCCTGCCCGCGCACCGCCACGAGGGTGTTGCAGGTCCCCAGGTCGATCCCCATGTCGACCGTAAAAAGACGGCTCAGTCGTTCCCAGACCACGGACCGCGACTCTCCAGAAGGGACCACCGCCCCCGTCCATCCATAGACGGATTCCGGTGCATCGTAACAACTTATCGGGTTCGGGCCGGCCCGGCCACCAACGCCGCAATCCGATTCGCACCCGACAACAAATCCCCCGCGGCAGGCCGCACGCCCGCCGCGGGGGATCTCGGGATGGTGCCTGCGAACTCCGGGACCACCACAACGGGGCCCCCGACCGGGTCAGTCGTTGCGGACCACCTGGTCCGCCGGCGCCGGCTTGCTCGGGTCGATCTCGATCACCCCGGGCACGACCTCGACGGTCGGCTCGGCCTTGACGCCCCCGGAGACGCCCCCGGGGATGAGCGCCCGGACCGCGGCCTCCTGGTCGACCAGGAATCGGGCCTCGTCCACATAGTTGCGCGCGCCCTCGTTCCGCGTGATCGAGGCGATCCGGGCCTTCTGCTCGCCGCGGACCCGCGCCAGCCGGTCCTCGAGCTGCTTGAGGCTGTGGGCCTGGTAGCGGCTGTGCTCGTCGATCGTCGCCTGCCGGTCCTCCATCATCTCGATGAGCCGGTCGTTGCGGGCGATCGAGTCGATCTGCGCGTCCAGCTGGAAGATCTGCGCCTGGAACTCCGCGTGCTCGGTCTCGAGCCGCTGGGCGAGATCGGCCAGCTGGGCCTCCTGCTCGGCGAGGTAGGTCAGCTCGGTGTCGATCTCCGACACGCGGCCCTCGTACACCGCCTTGGTCTGGACCACCTGCGAGCGGCGGGAGAGCGCATCGTTCATGCTCATCTTCCGCTCGTTGAACGCGATCCGCACGATCGCCCCCTGGTTGGCCGACGCCGCCGCGTGGGCCCGCGTCAGCCCGGTGTCCAGGAGGTCAAGGTCGGCCGCGGTCAGCTGCACCACCTTCTCGCTGACCTCGCGGTCGCGCTCGAGTTGGGCCATCTGCTCGCGGACCTCGGCGAGGTCGGCGTGCACCTCGGCGATCTTCTCGGGGTACTGCGCCTCGAGCGTCCGGATCTGGGCCCGCAGCGCGATCGGGTCGTCGATGTTGTGGTCGATCAGCCCGCCGATCGCCCCCGTCGCCTGGTGGAAGATGGCCCCGACGCTGCCCGGGCGGGCCGCCTCGGCGACCACCGCCGCCGTGCCGCCGGCGAGCGCCGCCAGCACACCGAACCGAACAATGCCTTTCGTGAAGCATCCCATGGCGTGCTCCTTAACTTCCCTTCGTCTGCTCCCGGCGGGCCGTGGGGGCCCGTCCTGTCCTGCCGGCCCGCTGCCGGCTCCCGGGATCTCTCTGGGAAGCCGCCCCGCCCGGTTTCACGCCCGGACCGGGTTGGGGCACAACTTGCCGACGAATGCCGCCCCCCGCCCCCTTCGTTCGGAATCTCCTCGGAGCGGGGTACACTCCGGGCGGGAGCACGCATGCTGAACTCGATGACCACCGGCTTTCTCAAACGCCTCCGCGCCAACGACGAGGCCGCCTGGTTCGAGTTATGGGAGACCTTCGGCCCGGTGCTCCGGGCCCAGCTGATGAAATGGGGCCGCGGGCGGATCGGGCAGGAGACCGTCCGGGACCTCTCCCAGGAGACCCTGGCGGCCCTCTCCAACTCGATCGACCGGTTCGACCCCTCGCGCGGCGCCCGCTTCAGCACCTGGCTGCTGGCGATCGCCAAGCATGTGCTGGGCGACGAGATGGACCGGCGGATGGCCCAGAAGCGGGGCGGGGGCCGGTCCAACGCCTCGCTGGAGGAGGACTGGATGGTCGCCGCCGCCGCCGAGCGGGCCGACCAGGCCTACGAGGCCGCGATCTTCCGGTCCAAGGTCGAGGCGGGCATCCGCCAGGTCGAGAAGGAGTGCGACTTTACGGAGTTCTCGATCTACCGCATGCGGGTCTTTGACGGGCTGAGCGGCAAGGAGGTCGCGGCGGCGCTGGGGGTGAGCGAACCGACGGTGAGCCGGCGTTTGGTAAAGGTGCGGGACGCGCTGCGGACCGCCCTCGCCCGGAGCATCGCGACCTACTCGTTCACCGACGAGGAGCACAAGGAGGCGGAACGAAACGGGCTCCTGCTGAATCCCAATCCCACGGGAGACAAACCCGACGACGCCCTCTTCGACGAGGCGATCGGGGAGATCTACCGGCGGCAGCAGGAACTCCGCCGGGCGGACGAGCAGGGTCTGATGGACTGATCGCGCACGGGCGCGCCCCCGACCCCACGCCCCGCCCGGCACGCACGACGGAGCGCGGGCAGCGCGCAGAGGGTGGACATGGGACCCGGATCATTGATCGCCATCCCGCTCGCCATCGTCGCCGGGGCTTTGATCCTCGGGGTCGCCATCTTCCTGTTCATCAAGGTCTTCGATGTGCTCTGGCGGCTGATCGTGCATGTCGTCCGGACCGTCGGCGCGATCATCGCCGATATCTTCCGCTTCCTCGGCGCCGTCATCGTCGCCCTGGTCTTCATCCCCCTCACCCTCTTGAACATCGTCATCGGGCGGTGGTCCGCCTCGGCCCATTACGGCCGGGCCTTCACCGCCGAATTCCGCACCGCCGCGGGCTGCTTCTACCGCGTGCTGATCGGGCACCCCCTCCGCCTCTTCGGGCTCGGCGGGCTCACCGAGGGCCTCGAGCAGCGCCTCCCCCAGGCGATGGCCGAGGCGCCGGGGCCCGACAAGCCCAACAAGCGCCAGGGGATGTTCGAGGGCTACCGCATCGTCGGCTCGCTCCCAGGGGGCGGGTCGGGCGGCAAGCTCTACATCGCCGAGCCCGACGAGATGAAGCGGGCGGGCTTTGCCCGCCGGGGGCACGCCGACATCGACCGCGTCGTCATCAAGACCTTCAGCCTGGGCGATGGGTCGAGCCTGCCCCAGATCGTGCGCGAGAGCCGCGCGCTCGACGCGGCCAAGAAGATGGGCCTCGTCCTCGAGCACGACCTGGGCGACGAGCGGTTCTTCTATGTGATGCGGTATGTCCCGGGTGAGTCGCTCACCGCCGCGACGCAGCGCCTGCACGCCGCCGCCGGGTCGGCCGGGCTCGACCCCCGCGGGCTCCGCCTGGCGATGGGCTACGCCGCCGACCTGCTCGAGTCGCTCGACACCTACCACCGGGGCGGGCTGTGGCACAAGGATGTCAAGCCGGACAATGTGATCATCGACCACGAGGCCGACCCGGCGCTGGGGCGGGGCCGGGCCCACCTCGTCGATTTCGGGCTCGTCACGCCGCTGCGCAGCGCGATGACGCTAACGACCCACGGCACGGAGTACTTCCGCGATCCGGAGCTGGTCCGCCAGGCGCTGCGGGGGGTCAAGGTCCACCAGATCGACGGCGCACGATTCGACCTCTACGCCGCGGGCGCGGTGCTGTACGCGATCATCGAGAATTCCTTCCCGGCCCACGGTGGGCTGAGCCAGATCACCCGGAAGTGCCCCGAGGCGCTGCGCTGGATCGTCCGCCGGGCGATGGCCGACTACGACAAGCGCTACGCCTCGGCGATCGCGATGCTCGAGGACCTCCGCGTCGTCGCCGCCGCCGCCGACCCGTACGAGGTCAAGCCGATCGACCTGCCCAGCATGAAGGGCGGCGCCCCCGCGCCGATGCCCGAGCCCGAGCCGGTCGCCTTCGAGGCCGCCGCGAGCCCGGTCCCCCCGCGGGCCGAGCCGCAGCGACCCGCCTCGCCCGCCCCGCGCACGCCCCCGAAGCTCCGCGTCGCCGACTGGTGGACCGGACGCTACGAGGTGGCGGACCGCGGCCCGCAAGCGCCCGGCAACGCCCCGGGCTTCGTCGCCCAGGCCGACATCGGCGTCGG
>JRYH01000682.1_pt1 | contig 42376 bp, 45 predicted proteins | sample 235351 | NCBI WGS metagenome assembly JRYH01 (sample SAMN03074221, study PRJNA261480) | activated sludge metagenome | biome: Wastewater Treatment Plant; feature: Wastewater; material: Activated sludge; isolation source: activated biomass of a wastewater treatment plant treating wastewater... ...
AGGGAGCGTCCACCCCATCACAAGGCGGGCGCCGATCTGGCGATGGCGGTTGCCCTGACACTCGGCTGGAACGGGCTCGAGGCGAGCGGCGCGCTTGCCGAGCAAGCAACCTGTCCGGCCAAGGGCAACGGCTTCGACGAGCTGGTCGACAGGCAGAGATCGCTGCGCCGCGTGGCGAAACTCGCCTTCGACGCCTTCACCTTCCGCTCGTTCCGCACCCAGGATCCGTTGCTGGCCGCCGTCGACCTGCTGCGCGAGGTTCATCGCGGCAAGCGGCTCCCGCCAGGTGCCGCTTTCCTTTCTGTCCCGCAAATGGCGTCGCCACATCCGCAAGGGCGACGGCGGATCGACGCCCGAGCCTGGGAGGTCGCCGTTCTCGTGCATCTGCGCGACCGGCTGCGCGCCGGCGATCTCTGGGTCGAGGGCAGCCGGGCATGGCGCAGCTTCGAGGATTATCTGCTGCCCCGGCCGACCTTCGAACTGATGCGGGCCGAAGGGCGGCTCAGCCTGGCCGTGCCGGACAGCTTCGCCGCCTGGCGCGCCGAGCGCAGGTCGCGCCGATTCCGTGGGAGCATATCGACATCACCGGCGACTATCTCTGGAACGAAATTGACCAACCCCTCGAACGCTTCCGTCCGCTCCGCACCAACCGCTTCAATCCAAAGGGTTTCATCTTCCCTTAGCGTGCATGGTGGAACAAATTCCCCTCGCGACGACCAATGCTGCGCTGCTAGCGGCGGCCGTCGACGCCATCCGCGCGGCCGGCGGTCGTCCCGCGACGCCGTCCGAGGCGAGGCAGATTCTCGGCTTGCAGGCGGCCGCCTGATCGGGGCATGAGGGTCGTCGCACCGACGGCGGCATATCGCTCGCCACCTGCAGGGAGGACGACATGAACCCAGCGCGCTGGCTCGAACGCGCCGCTTTGCTGTGGCCGAAGCGCCCGGCGCTGTTCCGGGGCGCGGAGGTCGTCCTCGATTATGCCGGCTTTAACGCCCGCGCGGGTTCGCTAGCCGCCGGTCTCGCCGCCTCGGGGATCAAGCCGGGCGACCGCGTCGCGCTCTATTTTGCCAACCGCACCGACTATCTCGTCGCCATGCAGGCGGTCTGGCGCATCGGCGCCGTCGTCGTCCCGGTCAACGCCAAGCTGCACGAGAAGGAGGCCGCCTATATCCTCGGCCATTCCGGCGCGGTGCTGTGCTTCACCGACGCCGACCATGCCGGCGATCTGGCGTCGCTAGCGCCGGAAGCGCGCATCATTGACATTGACGGTCCGGCCTTCGCCGCGCTTTTCTCCGACAAGCCGGCACCGGCCTTGCATCCGACCGGCCAGAACGACCTCGTCTGGCTGTTCTATACCTCCGGCACCACCGGCCGGCCGAAGGGCGTGATGCTGACGCCCGCAAATGTCCAGACTATGATCATGAGCTACTTCGCCGACGTCGACGCGGCCGAGGCCGGCGACGCCAAGGTCTACGCCGCACCGATGTCGCACGGCGCGGGCCTCTACCAGTTCATCTACCTGATCTGCGGCGCCCGCCATATCGTTCCCGCGTCTGGCGGATTCGACAGCGACGAGATTCTCGACCTTGCCGGAAAATTGGACAATCTCTGCTTCTTCGCGGCACCGACGATGGTGCGCAGGCTGGTCGCCGCCGCCAAGGCGCGCGGGCATCGGGGCGAGGGGATCCGCACCATCGTTTATGGCGGCGGACCGATGTACCTCGCCGACATCCGCGACGGCATGGAGCAGTTCGGCACCCGCTTCGCGCAGATCTACGGCCAGGGCGAGACGCCGATGACGATCACGGCTTTGACGCGTGCGGCGCATGTCGAGGCGCTGGAGGCGGGGTGGGACGACGAGACGCATTCGCGTCGGCTGGCTTCCGTCGGCGTGGCGCAGGCGGGCTGCGAGGTGGCCGTGCTCGGGCCGGACGAACAGCACTTGCCTGCCGGCGAGATCGGCGAGATCGCGGTCCGTGGCCCCTCGGTGATGGAGGGCTATTGGAACGACCCGGCCGCCACCACAGTTGCCATCCGCGAGGGCTGGCTGCACACAGGCGACATGGGCGCGATGGACGAGGCCGGCTTTCTCACCCTGCACGACCGGTCGAAGGACGTCATCATCTCGGGCGGCACCAACATCTACCCGCGCGAGGTCGAGGAGGCGCTTCTGACGCATCCCGCCGTGGCGCAGGCTTCGGTCGTTGGTCGCCCAGACCCGGAATGGGGCGAGGTCGTCGTCGCCTGCGTGGTTCTGGAGCACGGCGCTACCGCCGAAGCCGCTGAGCTCGATGCGCACTGCTTGACGCAAATCGCGCGGTTCAAGCGGCCGAAGGACTATGTCTGGCTCGACGACCTGCCGAAGAATGCCTACGGAAAGGTGTTGAAGAAGGAACTGCGTCGGATCCGCACTTTGTAGAATACTTTCGTGGCTGGTCGGCACTGTAAAGTCATCGACCTATTGGCGCGGCGATGCCTGGCCGATCAGCTGTCACGCAGCGGTGACATGCACTATTCACCCCAGATCTGCAAGGCGTTTGTACGCTCGTCTCGATGATTAGCAAATGACAGCGTGTTAAAGGAAAGGGTTCTTCCTCAATTTGTGTGGTTCATCCGCTGTTAGCGACGCTATCACTATGGGCGTGGATGCGAACGAAATCGAAATGGTCGCCCGGCCCAGGGGTCAAGATTCTGGGTGTCGCCCTCAGTGTTGATGACGGTTGGGTTGTTTCTGCAGCCGGATCCGCGATCGGTATTGCCCCGATTGTGGACGGCGAAGCCGAAGTCGGCATGGCTGGTCCCGCTGTAGTCTTTCAGGATCTACCGGTCCAGGGCAAGCCCGTGACCGTGAAACTCCGGCTGAGCCGCTGGCGATGTGCACATGGGGAATGCGCACGACGAACGTTCACCGACCGACTGCCGACAGTTGCTGATCCATACGCGCGTCGGACGAGAAGGGTCGGAGAGATTGTCGGCCTGCTCGGCCATAGCACGGGCGGTCGTCCTGGCGAGCGCTTGATGCAACGGCTCGGCATGCCGGTCAGCGACGACACCATCCTGCGGCAACTGAAGCGGGATGCGGCGATTGCTCAACGCGCCTCCGAGATTCGGGTGGTTGGCATCGATGACTGGAGCTGGCGGCGAGCCACGCGATACGGCACTATCGTGGTTGTTCTCGAGCGTCGCTCGGTCGTCGACATTCTCGATGATCGGAGTGTCGATAGTGCAGTCAGGTGGCTGCGGAACCATCCCTCCGTCGAGGTCGTCAGCCGAGACCGCTGCGGCCTCTATGCGCAGGCCGCCCCTGAAGGCCCGATCGATTTCATCTGGTCCAAAATCTTCGTACGGCAATCGAGGAACAGATGAGCGTTCATGGCCGTGCTTCAGGAAGATCCATCCTGTCCGAGGACGCTATTGTCGACGCTGCGACACATCGCCGGCGTGCCCGTCTCGCGCATAGGCAGTCTCGCCAAGACATATTCGGGAAGCTCCATGCCTTGCGCGAAGAAGGTCTATCTTACAGCGAGATCGCCCGACGGACCGGCCATGAGCGCCCCAGCGTGGCGAAGTGGCTCAAGTTCAAGGCTCCCCCAGACAGGCGGCGAGCAGCATTGAAGCCCACATTACCTTGGTATTTCGAAGCCTTCCTCGCCCAATGCTGGAGGATGGGAATCGCTGCGGCCGACACCTGTTTCATGACGTCAAGCAGCGCGGCTACACCGGCAGCTTCGCAAATCTGGAGCGCCTGCTGGGAGCCTGGCGGCGGTCAGAAAAGGAGCAGGCCGATGATGTACCACCTCCGGCTTTGAAGTTGGAGCCGGTTCGAGATCCGGAAACCGGTCATGCGATCTCGCCGGTGATTGCCGCAGCGCTGTGCATCAAGCCGCGAGGCCTGCTGACAGATCGGCAGGTAAGGAAGTCGATGTCCTGAAGCAGGGATCTGACGCTTTCGCCGACGCCTGGCGATGCGCGCTTCAACGGCATCCTTCGCGGCAAGAGATCGGCACCACTGGATGCGTGGATCGACAATGCGATCGACTCCGACCTCATTCCGATCATACGGTTCGCCCGCGTCCTGCGCAGAGACATGCCGTCAACAACGCCATTGAGCTGCCTTGGAGCAACGGACAGGCCGAAGGCCAGATCAACCGCCTCAAGACCCTCAAGCGCGCAATGTACGGTAGGGCAGGCCCTGAGCTGCTGAGCTGAGGGCACGTATGCTCCCTTCGCGCCACACAAAGTGAGGAAGAACCGATTGGTTGCAAAAGCGAAATGCGCTCAGATACGCACCTGTGAGATTAATCATGAGCCGTCAGAAAATTCTTCATCTCTTCGATGCTCGCACTAGGCGCTGTTGATCTGAACGGAGGCATCGGCGTCCTCAACCTCCCCTCCGTTCTGTTGGCGGCATCAATAGCCTTAGTGCTATTGATGCCGTGCACTACGCCCAAATGCGAGTGAATGATCGGGCCAACGTGCACAAAGTTACGCCGGGTCTCAGTCGGCTTTTAGGCCGATTCGCCGGATGAGGTCGCCCCATGCAGCGACCTCGTTCCGCACGAATAGGTCGAGTTCCTCGGGAGTTGACGGAACCGGTGGCTCACCACCCATCGCAATGATCCTAGATGTGTAATCGGGGCTTGTGACAACCTCAATAGAAGCTTCGTACAGCAATTTAACGATCTCAGGTGGCGTACCCTTAGGTGCAAACATCGCATTCCATCCTCGGATCTCAAAGCCGGTTGCGCCTTGTTCACCAAGACTCGGAATCTCTGGCATGAACGCAACACGAGAACTCGAAGTTACTCCTATCGGCGTAAACTGACCGGCAGCTAGGCCCGCCTGCAAGGCGCCCGCCGTTTCCAAAAGTAGGTCCACTTCCCCTGCCATCAGACCTTGTATCGCACTGGTTGCTCCGCGATAAGGCACTTTCTTGAAACTCACTCCCGTCGCGTCCTGTAGTAGTTGGAGGGCGACTTGCGAACTCGTACTTGCAACAGCGACCGTATGTTCACCTGGCGATACCTTCGCCTTTGCTACGACCTCAGCCAAATTCTTCACACCAAAGTTGTTTGATGCGACAAGGAATATCGGGACATTATACGTCCGAACCAGAGGCGTAAAGTCTTCGACCGGATTGTATCTAATCGATGAATACAACGCGGCGTTTGCCGCATGTGTTGCATTCGTGCCCCACACCAGCGTGTAGCCATCGGGCGTAGCACGGGCCACAGCTTCGGTGCCGGTGTTTCCACCCGCACCGGGCCGATTTTCAATTAAAATTGGCTGTTTGATGATCGCCTCTAACCCTTTTGCGAACAGTCTTGCTGCCACGTCCGACGTCTGGCCTGCTTCGTAAGGAACAACGAGGGTAATAGGGCGGCTCGGGTATGCGTCGGCATGCACCGTGATTGATTGGCCTAGACCAAAAAACAGTGACAATGAAAAAAGCGTTAGTAGGTGTCGTAAACTCACGTGTTTTCCTCCTCATCAAGCTCTTCTAGTAATTCTTCTTTGTGCTCCTGCGTGCGCAGCTCTAAAGACAATAATTCAAGCGCAATCCAGCTGACCGCCAATGCCGGTGGCGCCACCGGGTAACGAGACACACAGTTTCGTTCATTCTATTTCCCCAGGTTCAGCACCTAAAAATAGAGCCTCTTATGAACCGTTTCCGCAAACCAGTCCACTCGGGAATTTCGGCACCAGCTGAGACCGTGTCAAACTGCTGTGGCATCGGAGCCTAGTGGCTGATCCGGTCATGCTGTTTCGTTATTCGGCGCTGATCTTCAACGGCCACCGTATCCACTATGATCGGGATTATGCGACTCAGGTCGAGGGATATCCAGGATTGGTGGTCCAAGGGCCGCTCATTGCCACGCTCCTGCTCGACCTAATACGCCGATCACGGCCGGAGTTACGTATCTCGACCTTCTCGTTTCGCTCCGTCTCGCCGCTGCTCGATGGTACTCGAATTAACCTCTACGGGAAGTCGCCGGAAATGGACGGCGTGGTTCGGCTTTGGGCCAGCAGCGACGACGGCAGGCTGGTGATGACTGCCGAAGCCGCGGTGGATGAAGGCCCGAACGTGGAGAGCCGCGCATGACTCGCCCACTTGATGGTGTTCTGGTTGTTTCCCTAGAACAGGCGATCGCGGCGCCCTATTGCACGCGGCTCTTGGCCGATCAGGGCGCCCGCGTCATCAAGGTAGAAAGGCCGGACGGCGGCGACTTCGCCCGCAGCTACGACACCCGCGCACGCGGACTGTCGAGCCATTTCGTATGGACCAACCGCTCCAAGGAGAGCCTGGCGCTCGACCTCAAGGATTCTGCGGCCAATGCTGTCTTTCGCACGCTGATCGGGCGCGCCGATATCTTCGTACAGAATCTGGCGCCCGGCGCGGTGGATCGTCTTGATCTCGACATGGGGGGGTCTGAGACAGGAATTCCCTCGCCTGATTACCTGCTCGATTTCCGGCTATGGTTCGGGCGGGCCGGATGAGCAGCGTAAGGCCTATGACCTGCTGATCCAGGCCGAAGCGGGATTTCTATCGGTTAGTGGCAATCCCGGCCAGATGGCGAAGGCGGGGATTTCGATCGCCGACATAGCAGCTGGCGTGACCGCCTATCACTCGATTCTGGCCGCTCTCCTGCATCGCCATGGCACGGGGATAGGCGACCATATCGAAGTCTCAATGCTGGAGGCGATGGCGGAGTGGATGGGTTTTCCCATGTATTTCGCGCTCGACGGCGCCTCTCCCCCGCCACGCGCCGGCGCGGGCCATGCGACGATCTATCCATATGGTCCTTATGCCACCGCCGACGGCAGCGTGTTCTTCGGTCTGCAGAACGACCGCGAATGGACGGCCTTCGCCGACATCGTGCTGAAGCGTCCCGACATGGCTGCCGACGAGCGGTTCAGGGGCAATTCCGGACGGGCAAGCAATCGCGACCTCATAGAGCCTGTCCTCGTCGCCAAGCTCGAAGCCTTGCCCACCAGCAAAGCCATGGCGCGACTGGAAGCGGCAGGCATCGGAACCGCGCGCGTCAACGACATGGCCGCGCTGTGGGCACATCCGCAGCTTGGCGCGCGGGACCGCTGGAGCGCGTTCGACACGCCGGCCGGACGCCTGCCGGCGCTCAAGCCGATAACCGGCCGGAACTGGGAACCCAGAATAGATCCTGTTCCCGCCCTTGGGGAGCACAACGAAGCCATTCTTTCCGAGTTGGGCGTCGCAGCAGGCGGCATCTGAGAGAACAAGAGCGAGTGCGAGGCATGATTCCCAAGCCGGACCGGCATCAGGAGATGCGCGAGGCGCTGCGCGGCCTGTGCAGCCGTTTCCCGGCTGAATACCACCGCGAGCATGGCACCAACGCTACCTATCCCGTTGAGTTCATCGAAGCACTGACCGCAGCCGGCTGGCTGGCGGCCATGATCCCCGAGGACTATGGCGGCTCCGGGCTCGGGTTGACCGAGGCGACGGTTGTCATGGAGGAGATCAACCGCTCGGGCGGCAATGCCGGTCACTGCCACGGCCAGATGTACAATATGAGCACGCTGCTGCGGCACGGTTCCGCCGAGCAGAAGCGACATTACCTGCCGAGCATTGCCAGCGGCGAATTGCGGCTCCAGTCCATGGCTGTCACCGAACCGACCACAGGCACGGATACCACCAAGCTGAAGACCACGGCCGTCAGGAAGGGCGACCGCTACGTCATCAACGGGCAGAAGGTCTGGATCAGCCGCATCCAGCATTCGGACCTGATGATCCTGCTTGCGCGCACCACGCCGCTTGGCGAGGTGAAGCGCAAGTCGGAGGGCCTGTCGATCTTTCTGGTCGACCTGCATGACGCGATCGGCAAAGGGCTCGCAGTCAATCCGATCCGTAACATGGTCAATCACGAGACCAACGAGCTCTTCTTCGACAACCTGGAGATTCCGGCGGAGAGCCTGATCGGGGAGGAAGGGAAAGGCTTCCGCTATATTCTGGACGGGCTCAATGCCGAGCGCACGCTCATCGCGGCCGAGTGCATCGGTGACGGCTACTGGTTCATCGACAAGGTGACCGCATACGCAAAAGAGCGCATCGTCTTTGACCGCCCAATAGGCCAGAACCAAGGCGTGCAGTTTCCTATCGCGCGCGCTTATGTCAACGTTGAGGCGGCGAACTTGATGCGCTTCGAGGCGGCGCGCAAATTCGATGCGCATGAGGAATGCGGCGCGCAAGCCAACATGGCCAAGCTGCTGGCGGCGGACGCCTCGTGGGAGGCGGCTAACGCCTGCATCCAGTTCCATGGTGGGTTCGGCTTCGCCGCCGAATACGATGTCGAGCGCAAGTTCCGCGAAACCCGCCTTTACCAGGTGGCGCCGATCTCGACCAATCTCATCCTGTCCTATGTCGCCGAGCACATCCTCGGATTGCCGCGCTCCTTCTGAGAGGCCCGATGCACCAAGAACACAACCCGCTTCCGAAAGACGCACCGGACATGAAAGCGCGGACCTGGCTGCCTTCGCCGCCGGACTGCATTTCGATGACATCCCGCAGGAGGTTGTGGAGCGCTGTATCGACTTCTTCGTGGACTGGACGGGTTCCGCTCTTTCGGGCGCCGGCCAACGCGCGATCCGCATCCTGGAGCGCTACGCCGAAACGATGGGGCCTGCCGGGGAAAAGGCAGAAATCCTCACTTCGGGTCGCATGACTTCGCCGCTTTCGCGTCGATGGTCAACGCGGCCGCATCCCATATATCCGAGCAGGACGACGTACATAACGGCTCCGTCTTCCACCTCGCCGCTGTAGTGTTCCCGGCCGCTCTCGCCGTTGCCCAGCATGTCGGCGCATCCGGGCGCGACTTCACCGCCGCTTCGGTTGCACGCTACGAGACCGGCATCCGGGTTGGCGAGTTCCTCGGCCGCTCGCATTATAAGATTTTCCACACCACCGGCACGGCCGGCACGATTGCGGCAGCCGTCGCGGCCGGGAAGCTGCTTGGCCTCAATGGGGGTCAGATGCTCCATGCCGCCGGCTCGGCCGGCACGCAGGCGGCGGGCCTTTGGGAGTTCCTGCGCGACGTGGCGGATTCCAAGCAGTTGCATACGGCAAAGGCGGCCGCCGACGGCCTCACCGCCGCGTTCCTGGCCAAGGACGGCTTCACTGAAGCGCAGCGCATCCTGGAGGGCAGCCAGGGCATGGCGGCCGGCATGTCTTCGGATGCTGACCCGGCCAAATTGACGGATCGGCTAGGCAACCGCTGGGCGGTACTGGAAACATCCTTCAAGTTCCACGCATCATGCCGCCATACGCATCCGGCCGCCGACGCGCTGCTTAGTATCTTGGAGGAGTACCATCTCAACGCGGGTGACATCGCCCACATCACCGCCCATGTGCATCAGGCCGCGATCGATGTGCTCGGCACTATCACTAATCCGCAGACGGTCCATCAGGCGAAATTTTTGATGCCAGTCACGCTCGGCCTGATGGCCGTCCATCGCCGCGCTAGCTTGGCGGAATTCGATGGTGTTCTGACAGACGAAAAAGCCCACGCATTCTTCGGCAAGGTCGAAATGGCGATCGATGACGAGGTCGACAGCGCTTATCCGGCGCGCTGGATCGGTAAGGTAACAGTCAAAACGAAGGACAGCCGCACGTTGCGAGCTCGCGTCGACGAACCCAAGGGCGATCCCGGAAACACCGTTTCGCGGGACGAAATCGATGCCAAAACGCGCCGGCTGGTCCTCTATGGAAATGTGGTCGAAAAAGCAGCGTGGAAATCCTGATGTCACGCCTTTGGTCGATATCCAACGAAGCTGAAGTTGAGCCCTTTCACAGCCAAATCCGCGAGGGGATTGAAGGTAATGGCTGAGAGAGTCCGCAGCATGCTTCGGCAGCGCTTCAGGCAATCGGATGCAACCTACGTCCGTCGTTGACCGAAGGAGAAAGTGATGAAAAACTTTGTGATTGAGATCCAGGCCGCCGACGGCACAGCGAAAGCAAACCTCTTCTTCTCTGATGTCCCGGCCACCATGGCTTCCGCCGACTCGCAGAAAGCGGGCCTCGGACAACCCGGAGTGGCATTATATAGGGACGTTTTCGGTCTGCGGCCTGCACTGGATAAAATGGTCAAAAGATTGGCATCAGAGGGCTATACCGTACTCGTGCCCGACCTCTTCTACCGCTCAGGCCCATACGGATCGTTTGATGCCAAGACGGCCGTCGAAAACGAGCATATCCGCAACCAACTCATTGGCCTGATTGGAGTTGACCAGGTTTCGTGGACGCCGTTGAAGTCATTTTCTGGAGTGTCCCATGCCTCGTTTTCGAAGCGCCTGCCCGCCGGAGTTTCGGCGTCAATTGGTCGAGTTGGTACGATACGGACGAACGCCTGAAGAACTGTCGCGCTAGTTCGAGCCGACCGGGCAATCCATAGCCTCCTGGGTGAAGCAGGCCGAATGCGACGCCGGCAAGCGCACCGATGGCCCCTCAACGGCCGAGCGCGAGGAACTGGTCCGTCTCCGCCGCGAGAACCAACGCCTGCGTCAGGAGCGCGATATCCTGTCAAAGGCAGCGGCCTGGTTTGCGCGAGAGAGCAAGGCGAACCCGAGCGGGTCTTCCAGTTCATGAGCGCTCACCAGGCCGTCTATCCCGATCCGGACTATGGCCCGCGTCTTCAAGGTCTCCGCGTCAGGCTACTATGCCTGGCGTGGCAGGCCGGCTTCGACAAGGGCGACCGCCGACCTCGATTTGATCCGTAAGATCCGCACGATCCATGCTGCTTCGCGCGGGACCTATGGCGCGCCACGTGTCCACGCCGAGTTCAAGGCGGACGGCATCGCCATCGGCAAGAAGCGCATCGCCCGGCTGATGCAAGCCGCTCATCTGGTCGGCGCCAGCCGGCGCAGACTTATGAGCCGGGGATGAGCGTCAGCCTCGTAGCGCGGCGGCATGGGATCGCGCCCAACCAGGTGTTCTCCTGGCGTCGGCTGGCGAACCAGGGTGCGCTTACGGCAACGCGGGCCGAGGAAGAGGTTGTCCCGGCGTCGGAGTACCGGATGCTGCAAAACCAGATCCGCGAACTGCATCGGCTTCTCGGCAAGAAGACGCTCGAGGCCGAGATCCTGAAGGAAGCGCTCGACGCGACCGCCGGCCCAAAAAAACATCTGCTGAGCTCGCTGTCCTGGCCCAGGGACGGTTCGCGATGAAAGCCGTCTGCGAGGTGCTGGGCGTGGCCCGGTTTAACATCGCCGCACGGGTCCAGGCTCCCCTCGGCAAGCCTCGTCAGGGGAGGCCTGCTTTGCCCGACGACGAGATGGTCATGGCGATCCAGGCCATCGTCGCCGACATGCCGAGCTATGGCTATCGCCGCGTCTGGGCGCTGCTACGCCGCATATCGCGAGCGGAAGGCCGGGCTGCGCCCAATCACAAACGGGTCTATCGCGTCATGAAGGCTCATGGCTTGCTCCTGCAGCGCCATGCCGGCGGCGTCGAAGCGCGTCGTCACGATGGGCGCATCGCCGTCGATCAGTCCAACTTGCGCTGGTGCTCGGACGGCTTCGAGCTGGGCTGCGACAACGGCGAGAAGGTCCGGGTCGCCTTCGCGCTCGACTGCTGCGACCGCGAGGCGATCAGCTTCGTCGCCACCACCGAGGGCATCAAGGGCGAGGATGTTCGCGACCTGATGACGGTGGCCGTCGAGACCCGCTTTGGACCAGTCAACCGCCCGCCCGGCGTCATCGAATGGCTGACCGACAACGGCTCCGGCTACATCGCTGGCGAAACCAGGCGCTTTGCTCGCGAGATCGGCCTCGAACCGCTAACGACGCCGGTCCAGAGCCCGCAATCCAATGGCATGGCCGAAGCGTTCGTGCGAACCATCAAGCGCGATTACGCAACGGTCAATCCGATGCCCACCCGCCGAAATCGTCATGCGCCAGCTGCCGAAATGATCACTATAACCGGCTTCACCCGCACAAGGCGCTGGGATACCGTTCACCGCGAGAGTTCATCGCAGACCGTTCAACCGAGGAGAACGTGTCCGGTCTTTGAGGGGCAACAACAGCCAGAGCCTCCGTTAGCTCACGCTGCCTGTTGTCCCAAAATCCCTGACAACGGACACCTAAATTCATGCATAGCTTCAAGATCAAACGCGAGGAGAATATTAAATGAGTCGAGAACAAGGGAGACTACGGGCTAAGCAGGGGCCACTGCACAACGTAAAGGTGCTCGATTTCACGCGGATATTATCGGGACCCTATGCCACGTTGTTGCTGGCAGATCAGGGTGCCGAAATCATCAAAGTGGAAGCTCCCAGGCGCGGCGACGAGACGCGCCATTACCCGCCCTTCCGTGGTGAGCTAAGCCACTATTTCACGGCGCTGAATCGCAATAAAAAAAGCATTGTGCTCGACCTCAGCAAAAAGGGGGGGAAGGAGATCGCGCGGGAGCTGGCCGCACAGTCAGACGTGGTGATCGAGAATTTCCGGCCTGGGGTGATGGACCGCCTTGGTCTCGGCTATAAAGAACTGTCTGCCCGCAATCCCGGTCTGATTTTCTGCGCAATCAGCGGTTTCGGCTCTGAAGGGCCTTTGCGCGACCGGCCCGCCTTCGACATCGTGGCGCAGGCACTATCGGGGGTCATGAGCATCAATGGCGAGCCAGGAGGACGCCCGACCAAGCTCGGCTTGCCGATAGGCGATATGATTGGAGGCATATACGGGACCATCGGTATTCTTTCCGCGCTGCACGAGCGGAAGGAGACCGGAAAGGGGTGCTTTATAGACATTTCGATGCTTGACGGGCTTTTAGGGGCACTTGGTTACCTGGCACAGATCTATTTCGTTACCGGCGAATCACCGCAGCCATTCGGCACAAAGCACGCCAGCGTCGTTCCCTACGGAGCATTCAAAACCAGCGACGGTTACATTATTATAGCCTGCCTAACCGACGAATTTTGGCAGAAGCTGGCGGCCGCGATCGAGCGCGAGGATCTGGTCTCGGACCTACGCTTTGCTAAAAACAAAGACCGCGTAACGCGCCGCGAAGAGGTCGACGCCCTCGTGGAGGAGCGCACCGTCACACGAACGACCGCCGAATGGGCCGAACGCTTGCGAAAGTTTGATGTCCCTCATGCTCCTATTTTAAGCGTTGGCGAAGCGCTTAAGCATCCCAGTACGTTGGCGAGAGGAATGGTGGGGACAGTAACACACCCAGACCTAGGTGATATACAAATGGTAAGAAACCCAATACGCTACGAAGGCAAAGAACGGACCCTGTTGATGCTGCCTCCTGAGCTTGGCCAGCACACGGAAGATATCTTACGAAGCATCCTGCACTTCACATCGGAACGCATCGAAGAGTTGCGTGACGAAGGGGCGATCAATTCACTTTAGAAATCTCTGAGACGCGAGACGCTGGCGTGGCTGACCCTTCTGATCATGCGACATGGCACAATCTGCCTGTGGCGGCTTGCGGCGCACGTCGCGACAATGGCAAGGACCGACTCGGTTCGAAGGCGGTTCTATCGGTTCTTTCAACACGTCGATCTCGGCGGCGCCATGACGGCGCCTGTGGTCGCCGATCTGTTGGGACTGCACGGCAAGGCATGGGTTCTGGCGATGGATCGCCAATTGGGAGTCGGCAAGACATCCATTAACATCCTGATGATTTCGGTGATCCGGAATGGCATGGGCGTTCCGTTGATCGTATGCATACGACGAAGACCGCCTAATTGACGCATGCGCGCGGACGGCGAGCGCTATAATGACGTTGTGTGAAGATCAGGCGGCCTGCTGACCGGCGGGCTTGTCGGCTTGGCGCAGGAGCTTCCATTACCCGGGCAGCAGTTCGTGCAGACGCGATGCGGGAAGGTCGGCGATGCGGGTGAGGATGTCGGCGAGCCAGGCCTTGGGTTCTACATCGTTGAGGCGACAGGTGGTGATCACGGTCAGCATAGTGGCGGTACGGTCGGCGCCACGCTGGCTGTCGGCGAAGGTCCAGTTGCGCCTTCCCAGTGCGATGCCCTCAAGGCGCGCTCAGCACAATTGTTGGTCAAGCAGATCCTGCCATCGTCGAGGAAGCGGGCGAAGTCGTCCTAGCGCCTGAGCATGTGGTTGATTGGCTTCAGGATGCAGCGCGACAATCAAGATAAGAATCCCGCGACAATCAGGGGATCTTCCGCAGTTTTGGTGCAGCGCGGCGCTGTCGAGCAGTGCGTTCGTTCGCGCTCATGCGGGGGCGAGCACGCGATGCCGCAGGAGTGGGTAATGCGCTCGCCGTACATCGCCCGCTTGATCATCTTCAGCCGGTTGATCTGGCCTTCGACCGGGCTGGTGCTCCAGGGATGGGTCATCGAAGCGCGAACGGCGTCACGGTCGCGTCCGATGCCGGTTGCGAAGGCGCCGAGGGCGCTGGAAACAGCGTCGGCGAGCCATCCATCGAGTTCCTCATGCCGTCCATTGCGGATCATACCCGCAAACTGGCGTCCCAGCGCGGCGGCCTCGGCAAGCGTCGGTTCGATCTCGAAGAGATGCAGAAGGAAGGCCGCTTCGTCGTTCTCAAGCGTGGCAGGATCGCACGACAACAGCCACGCGCACCGTCGTCGTGAAAGGGCTTGCCACCGAGCGACACGCGCCTCCGTTTCCGCAGCGCTCAATGGCCGTTCCGCCCGCCGGCGCGCTGTCCATCGACTGACGGTCGCCAAGCTTCCGGTGAACCCCCGCTCGACCAGTTCCTTAAGGAGCTGCGGGTTGGTCTGGCAACCGTCCTGCCATCGCTGTTCGAGATAGGGCCGGAACGGCTCGATGAGGTTCGTGGTCGACCGCCGGCGGCAATATTCCGGTTCACCGCCGGCCGCCAGCCACCGTTCGACGCTCCGCTTGTTCATTCCGACCAGGCCAAATGAAGAGGCCTTAACCGCCGACATCATTCGGCTGGCTTCTCGATATGGCCGCTATGGCTATCGCAGGATCACCGCGATGTTGCGGTCCGAGGGCTGGACGGTGAACGACAAACGCGTCGAGCGCATCTGGCGGCGGGAGGGGCTGAAGGTTCCCCAGAAGCAACCGAAGAAAGGCCGGCTCTGGCTGAATGACGGATCGTGCATCCGGCTGCGGCCCGAACACCCCAACCATGTCTGGTCCTATGACTTCGTCGAGGGCCGGACCCACGATGGCAGGAAGTTCCGCATGCTCAACATTATCGACGAGTTCACTCGGGAGTGCCTGGCGATCCGCATCGATCGCAAGCTCAACTCGACCGACGTCATCGACGTCCTGTCGGACCTGTTCATCCTGCGCGGCGTGCCGGGCCATGTTCGTTCCGACAACGGCCCGGAGTTCATCGCCAAGGCCGTGCGGGAATGGATCGTAGCTGTCGGTGCGAAGACCGCCTCCATCGAACCCGGCAGCCCGTGGGAGAACGGCTATTGCGAGAGCTTCAACTCGAAGCTGCGTGACGAAGTAAGCGCTGTTCCGGCCGCACCTTTCGCGCGTGGCCTTGAGGAACGATGTTCGGAGCCTTCGAGGGCTTCGACACATGACGATTTCAGAGCTTACGCTTAAATCCAGCGATCTTGAGCCGGCGCGCCGTTTCGAGGTGTTCACCGGTTCCGGTCGGCGTCGCGACTGGTTGCCGGAGGAGAAGGCGCGGATCGTGGCGGAAAGCTACGATGCCGGCGAGACCGTGAGCGCGGTGGCGCGGCGATATGCATTGTCCCCGCAGCAGCTGTTCGCCTGGCGTCGGGCCGCCCGTCAGCCTTTGGCGGAAACGCTGGCACCGGAACCATTGTTCGTGCCGGCAGTGGTGGCGGCTCCGAAGCCGGAACCGACGGGGAAGCGGCCGCCGCAACGCAAACGGAAAGCCGCCCGGGATGGCGGCGTAATCGAACTGGAGATCGACGGCGTCACCATGCGGGTCGGCCGTGGCGCCGATGCGAAGACGGTGGCGGCGGTGATCCGTGCATTGAAGGCAACGTCGTGATCGGGCCGACGGGCGCGGTCAAGGTCATGATCGCGACGCAGCCGGTGGACTTCCGCAAGGGCGCGGAGGGCTTGGCGGCGCTGGTGCGCGATACGATGGGCGCCGATCCGTTCAGTGGCGCGGTCTATGTCTTCCGCGCCAAGCGGACGGACCGGATCAAGCTGATCTTCTGGGATGGCACGGGGGTCTGCCTTTACGCCAAGCGGCTGGAGGATGGCGAGTTCCGCTGGCCGAAAGTGCATGACGGCATGATGCGGCTGACGGCCGCGCAACTGTCGGCGCTGCTCGAAGGATTGGACTGGCGGCGGGTCCATGAAGCGCGCCGGACACGTGTTCCGATGCAGGCGGGCTGATCCGCGACCAAGTGAATCAGCCCGGATTCCATTGTCGCCCGCTGCCGGCGAATATGGTCTGATCGGCTCATGGCGATGACGGCTGACCAGCTTCCCGACGATCCGGATGCGCTGAAGGCGATGGTCCTGGCGCGTGATGCCGAGAATGCCCGCTTGATCCAGATTATCAAGGAACTGCAGCGTCACCGCTTCGGCCGCCGCGCCGAGACGCTGCCCCAGGATCAACTGCTGCTGGGGCTCGAAGAGGCGGAGCAGGTCGAAGCTGTCGGCGAGGAAGAGAAGGAGCGGTCCGACCCCGCCGAACGTCGGATCCGTGCCGCGAAGCGTCGCACGAATCGTGGCGCGCTGCCTGCCCATCTTCCTCGCATCGAGACGATCGTCGATATCGAGGACCATACTTGTCCGTGCTGTCGCAATGGCCTGCATAGGATAGGCGAGGACGTGAGCGAGCGGCTCGACATCGTGCCGGCTCAGCTTCGCGTGATCGTGGTGCGCCGCCCAAAATATGCGTGCCGCGCTTGCGAGGACGTGATTGTTCAGGCTCCGGCGCCGGCCCGGCTGATCGAAGGCGGCCTCCCAACAGAAGCGACAGTCGCCCAGGTGCTGGTGTCCAAGTATGCCGACCACCTGCCGCTCTATCGCCAGGCGCAGATCTACGCCCGGCAGGGCATCAATCTCGACCGCTCGACCCTCGCCGACTGGGTGGGACGTGCCGCGTGGCACCTGCGTCCGGTCCACGAGCGACTGCTGGCGAAGCTGAAGTCCTCGCCCAAACTCTTTGCCGACGAGACCACGGCGCCAGTTCTCGATCCCGGCCGGGGCAAGACGAAGACAGGTCAGCTCTGGGCCTATGCCCGCGACGATCGCCCATGGCAGGAAGCCGATCCGCCAGGCGTCGCCTACGTCTATGCGCCGGACCGAAAAGCCGAACGTCCGATCGCTCATCTCGCGGGCTTCACCGGCATCCTGCAGGTCGACGGCTATGGCGGCTATCGCGTGCTCGCCGACAGGAATGGCGTGACGCTCGCCTTCTGCTGGGCGCATCTGCGCCGGCGCTTCTACGAACTCTCCGCAGCCGGTCCCACGCCGATCGCCAGCGAAGCGCTGAGAAGGATCTCGGAACTCTACAGAATTGAAGACGACATCCGTGGTCGATCGGCCGAGCAGCGCCGCGCCACGCGTCAGGACAAGAGCCGCCCGATCGTCGCCGAGCTCGAGCCGTGGCTGCGCGAGAAACTTGGGCTGATCAGCCAGAAGACAAAGCTCGCCGAGGCGATCCGCTATGCGCTCTCGCGTTGGGAGGGCCTCTCGCGCTTTCTTGACGATGGCCGCATCGAGATCGACAGCAACACGGTCGAGCGCTCGATCCGCCTGTCACCGGTCCTGCAATTCTCCTTAAAAGTGGGCTTTAAAAATTCCCTGATTGGCATTTCTTTCGGTTCATTCCGGCGGGGCTAGCCCTGCCGGAATGAACCGAGCCGCCATTGGTGCCATGCCCCTCTGCGTGAGGGAGGCGGCGATGGTGCGACTTGGAGAGCTGATGATGATTCTGGAATTGCATCGACAGGGACTATCAATCACGGCCATTGCGAGGCGGACGGGGCGTGACCCCAAGACCGTGCGCAAGTATATCGACCGCGGTGTCGAGGCGCCGGTCTACGGGCCGCGTTCGGTGGGCCGGCCAAGCAAGTTGGCGTCCTACATGGACTTTATCCGCGAGCGCGTGACCGCCTTTCCCGATCTCAGCGCCGCGCGCCTGACGCGCGAGATCCGTGAACTCGGCTATGTAGGCGCCTATACGGCAGTGAAGCGATACCTTGCTGCGATCCGTCCTGAGAACGGACCGAAGCCGTACGAGGTCCGCTTCGAGACACCGGCGGGCGTCCAGGCTCAGGTCGACTTCGCCCGCTTCGTCGTCAACTTCACCGACGATCCCGGCACCAGCCGGATCGTCTGGCTGTTCAGCCTGGTGCTTGGCCATTCGCGCTTCATCTTCGCGCGCTACGTCCTGCATCAGGACCTGCAGACGCTGCTGCGTTGTCATATGCAGGCGTTCGCCGCGCTCGGCGGTGTGCCGATCGAGATCCTTTACGACCGCATGAAGACGGCGGTGACCGGCGAGGACGACCAGGGCCACATCGTCTACAACCGCTCGCTGCTGGCGCTGGCGCAGCACTACCGCTTCCAGCCGCGTGCCTGTCGTCCCTACCGTGCCAAGACCAAAGGCAAGGTCGAGCGACCGTTCAGCTATATCCGCCAGGACTTCTTCCTCGGCCGCAGCTTTTGCAATCTCGATGATCTGAACGCTCAGCTGATCGACTGGCTCGACACGGTTGCCAATGTTCGGGTCCACGGCACGACCCAGCGCGTCGTCGCCGAAGCCTTCAATGCCGAGCAGCCCGAGTTGCAGACTCTGCCGGAGCATCGCTTCGACGCCGTGCTGAAGCTCGAACGCCGCGTTAGCCATGACGGCTTCGTTGCGGTTGGCGGCAATTATTACAGCGTGCCCGATCGCACCCGTCGTGTCGTCGAGGTGCAGCAACTGCCTGATCTTATCCGCATCCTGGACCTCGGCAATGTCGTCGCCGAGCATCCCGTCCTCGAAGGCCGTAAGCAGTACCGCATCGACCGCAGCCATCGTACCGGCGTCGTCGTGAAGCGCAGGACCGGTGTCGCCGCCGGAATCTCCATCGGTCGCATCGGCGACCATGTCCCGATGCGGTCACTGGCCATCTATCAGGCGATCGGCGCGCAATTGGCGATCGGAGAGCAGCCATGACGCTCGCCACCGCATCGTCGCGGGTCGACAATATCCGCCATAGCCTGATCGGGCTGAAGATGCCGCGGGCGCTTGAGATGCTCGACACTACCCTGCGCCGCATCGAGCAGGGACAGATTGACGGCATCGAGGCGCTGGACGAATTGCTCCTCGAGGAACTGTCGCTCCGCGAGAACCGTCGGATCAAGGCGGCGCTGCGCATGGCCCGGCTGCCGACGGTGAAGACGCTCGCCGGATTCGACTTCTCGTTCCAGCCATCGCTCGACCGCAATCGTATCATGGCATTGGCCGGCCTCGACTTCATCAATCGCGCCGAGGTCGTCCATCTGCTCGGCCCGCCAGGAACCGGCAAGAGCCATCTTGCCACCGCTCTGGCCGTCGAGGCGGTGCGCGCCGGCAAGCTGGTCTACTTCATCCCGCTTGCCGATCTCGTCGCCCAACTTGCCAAGGCTGAGCGCGATGGAACTCTGCGCGAGCGCATCCGCTTCCTCTGCCGGGCATCGCTGCTCGTCGTCGATGAAATAGGCTACCTGCCTGTTACGCCCGGCGGTGGCAATTTGTTCTTCCAGTTGGTCAACGCGCGGTACGAAAAAGGTGCGATGATCCTCACCTCGAACCGGGGCTTCGCCGAATGGGGCGAGGTGTTCGGAGACCCCGTGGTCGCCACCGCGCTTCTCGACCGGCTCCTGCATCACGCCGTCGTCGTGCAAATCGAAGGCTCAAGCTATCGCATGCGCGAGCATGCTGCACTCGTTCCCGAAAACCTCCGCGCCAATGCACTCACCAATCCGCCCATGCCGAAACGGCGTGGCCGCCCGCCGACGAAAGGACAGAGCGATCAAGGCGGCTGATCACCGACCCCAGACCCGCCGCCGATCTGGGGAATTTTACACGCCCACAATCGCGGAAACTTCGGTGCCCGTTGACACCGCCCGATTGCGCTCAATCGCAAGAACGCACTCTTCGCCGGATCGGACGGCGGCGCCGAGCACTGGGCAATCGTCGCCTCGCTGATCGAAACCTGCAAACTCAATGCTGTCGAACCGCTCGGCTACCTCGCCGATGTTCTCACCAGGATCGTCAACGGCCACCCCAACAACCAGATCGACGATCTCCTGCCATGGGCCTACATCCAGGCTGCGGAACTCAGCGCCGTGGCCTGAGAACACCGCTTACGTGACGAACTGCTCAACGGTGAGATCTTCTATAGTCTCGCCGAGGCAAAGGTCATCATCGAGGCATGGCGGCGCTACTACAACACCGAGCGGCCGCACTCATCGCTCGGCTATAAACCGCCGGCACCGGAGGCCATCATCTGGCCTGCGCCGCCGCGCGGCTCGACACCGCCATCTGCCCAGGCGATGGCCGAAAAGCCCATCATGCATTAGAGCGGTTTCCATTCATTCCGGCTCATATCCGCAAGATTTGAAGTAATTGGCGCACTCGGCGGGCTGGAAGATGTCGACAAGCCTTCCGATCAGGTCCCAGAGGCTGCGAACGGTGCGCTCTCCCGCCTTTCGGAGCATGGCCTTGAGCCGTGAGAAGGCCTTCTCGATCGGGTTGAAGTCCGGGCTGTAGGGCGGAAGGAAGCGCAGGGTTGCGCCGACCGCTTCGATCCTCTCCTTCACCGCGGCCCTTTTGTGGCTGGAGAGATTGTCCATGACGACGATGTCACCGGGCCGAAGCTCGGGTATCAGCACCTTGGTGACATAGGCTTCGAACCAGTCGCCGTTGATCGGTCCGTCCAGCACCATCGGCGCGACCATGCCGGTCATGCGCAGGCCTGCCACCAGGGTGGTGGTCTTGCGGTGGCCGTGCGGGAAGCCCATGCGCAGCCGCTCGCCTCTCAGGCACCGGCCATGGCTGCGGGTCATGTTGGTGGCGGTCCACGTCTCGTCGATGAAAACGAGGCGCTCGGGATCGAGATCGAGCTGGTGATCGAACCAGCGCTGGCGCTGCCTCAGGACGTCGGGGCGGTCCTGCTCGATCGCGTGCCCGGTCTTTTTTTACGCGTGATCCCGTGCCGGGCGAAGAAGCGATGCACAGTGCCGATCCCCACCGGAGCGCCGCGCTCGATCAGCCGTGCCTGGACCTCGACCAAGGTGATGTCGCCCTGCTCGGCGATCAGCTCCCGAATGAAGCCGCCGTGCGCTTCGATCTTGCCTGAATGCCGGTCACCGCCGCGCGGCTTGGCAACGGCCCGGCCATGCTCAAGCGCTCTTCGCCGCCAGCGGATCGCGCTCGACACGCTGACCCCAAAGCGCGCCGCCGCCGCGTGGCAGCTCAGGCCGCCATCAATCGCCGCAACGACCCTGTCCCGAAGATCCTGTGAAAGCGTTCGTGCCATCCATGCTGGCCTCCTGCCACCAGCAGGAAGTCTGAATCACAACGCCGCCGAAAAGGGAATCCCCAACGAGTCAGATCGTGTGGAAACCGCTCTAAGACTGAAACCGGACCACCTTATGGGGGCAGGCCAGTCGAGAACTGGGAGCCAGAGTTCGATGCCGAGGCGGCGTTCGCATGATGCGGCAGTTGCCAGTGAGGTTATCTCTTGTCGCGGACGAATAGGACTTTCGACTTACTTTCGCTTTGGCAACCTCACAAGGCCAGTGCCGACGACTGAGACCTCATCATTCTGATTGAGCGCCTCTTGCTCGATCTCCACAACGTGGTGGCCATCGTCAATGAACTTGCGCACTACCTTTCCTCTAATAAAGAGCAGATCCCCCTCCGCATTGTGGCGGCGCAGCTTGCAGGTTGCACGACGCAGAAATCCATCGTCCCCCATCCAATTGGTCAACTGGTGCGTCAACCAAGAGCACCGTTCCGGGCCGTAATCATATGCGCCGGGGGCACCCACCCTCAGCGCAAACTCTTCCTCCCAATGAACCCGCTCCGGACAGTCGGGAATGCCAAAGCGGTTCTTAATAGCAACTCCAGGATGGTTCATATTTTGCTTCCACGCGAGCTTATTTGCGCGGACGTATAGACCGCCCCAGCCCTGAACAAAAGCTATGAAGCCAGTTACCGTCATCGGTCCCTTGAACATGACAGGCAGATCTTCGCCTTCTGAAACATCATCCCAATATCGCGGGTTGCTTCCCCGCACTTCCTCACTTTCGTAAAGTTCATAGAGTTCCGCCAACTCTTTGTCCGTATAACGCTTCGGCGCACGCTCCTTTAAATCTTGATACTTGACCCCTTTGTCCCGGGCTTGGTCCCGCTCCGTGCGAAAGGCCCAATCATCAACTTCGGCAACCAAGTCACCTTCTTGGTTAAAAAAATTAATGTGATAGATCTGCTGAATAGAACGTCCTGCAAAGCGAGTCTCGTGTTCGATCAAATCCTTCAACCAGGCCTCGATGGAGATCGTGTCGTTGCGGCGTACCACTTTGTGCCAAGTCCATGCGGCTCCGGACCACATAGCATGGACACCGGGAAGACCACCACCATAACAAAATACAGGTCGGCTGCTGGTGCTAAATAAGAAGGATGGCGGCGCAATGATTCCACCGTACTGAGTACCAGCCGCATACTCCGGATCACACCACAGCGGATTATCGTCTCCCATGCCCTCAGCGTAGTGGCGAATAGCATCACGAGACGCCTCATAGTTCCATGGCTCCGCCAGGTCGGTCAGCTTAACGCCAATACGCTTCTTAAGCTTGTCAAGCCCCTCCTGTGTAATTTTTGGGAACACATTGCCGTCAGACTCGGCGCTAGTTGTCTGTGTAGTCATCGCAGTCATCATTTCTCCTGTTAAGCTGCCAATTGCCGTCTGTAGTGAAAACTAAATATAGCCGACTAACGCGCCTCGTGCTCACGGTCACGCAGCGCCTTTCTGAGAATTTTTCCCGAAGGCGTCTTTGGAAGCTCATCGACGAAATCAATGATCCTTGGGTATTCATGCTGGCTCAGAAGCCCTCGAACGAGATCCTGAATTTCTCTAGTGAAATTGTCGTCGCCAGGGCGATCGCTCACCACGAAAGCCTTGACCGCCAGCCCGCGCAGATCGTCTGGCACGCCAATAGCAGCAGCTTCCAGAACATCGGGATGTTTGAGCATGGTATTCTCAATTTCGACCGCGCTCATTGTCCAACCGGCAGAGATTATGACATCGTCCGCACGACCGGCGAAATAGAAATTATCGTTCTCGTCGACGCGAGCGAGATCCTTAGTTGGAAACCACGCATTTTTACGCCATATCACAAGTTCTCCGACCTCGCCAGGAAGGCAAGGCGCGCCGTTGGGGCCATGAACTTCAATTCGCAGGCCGGGGATGGGTTTGCCGAGCGAACCGGGTTTTACAACAAAATCCTCCGCACCGGGATAGTTGGCCATAACTCCGCCAATCTCTGTCGTGCCATATACACCACAGACCGGCGTTTTAAACAGTTTTTCTGTATAGACCAGCGTTTCAGCGTCGATTGGCTCGCCAGCGAAAGACAGTTTTTTGATTGTGTAGCGATAATTCGCAGAGACACCCGAGTTTTTTATCATACGGTAGTGGGTTGCTGCGGCAGAGAGGTTCGTGATATAATAATCTTGCAGGGCTTGCAGCAGGCGCTCTGCCTTGAACCTGCCTGAATAGGTGCCGGTGGTGATGCCAAGGGCAAGAGGGGCCAACGTTCCTTGCCAAAGGCCATGCCCCCATGCAGGCGACGAAGGGCAGAAAAACTTATCTCCAGGACGCAATCCCAGACCATAGAGCGATGAGACCATTACCATCACAATCGAACGATGAGTGTGCCGCACCGCATCTGGCAATTGGCGACTTGTACCGGAAGTATATTGAAGCACCGCCAGATCATCGCCACGCGTGGCGGCTACTTTAAAACTATCAGGGTAGACTTTGAGGCCTTCCAGGAATTCATCATCGGCCACCGCCACGGCGAGATCGTCGATTCCTTTCGCCATCGGAGCCTTTTCGACATTTGTAAGCAATAGCTTCGGCTTACAGTCTTCCACGCGTAACCGCAGCCCATCTGGCCCAAAGAGAGTGAAAAGCGACACCACGGTGGCACCAAGTTTTAATGCACCGAACAGCCCTGCATAGAACGGCAGCGATGGCTCCAGCATGATAGCCACGACATCACCAGCCTTGATGCCTTGGCCTGCAAGATAATGAGCAAAACGTGACGACTCCCGCGAGATAGTACGAAACGTTAGATCCGTGTCACTACCATCCGCATGGGCAATGCGCATAGCTACCCGGTCGTCTGTTGCATGCCGATCGATACATTCATGTGCGATATTGAGATGCTCACGGTTTCCGTCGAACAGCTCCCATACCTTCTCTAATGAGAAGTACCGTTGGGCGTCTGCGTACGTTGTGAGATCGGTTAACTTTGGCACGTGCTCTCCTGCCCTATCAACTGTCCGCTGTTTTTTTTCTGGACAAGCCGTCACAAAGTGTCAATAGCCCAGCCTTAACATAAGACGTTTCTAGTCTGGGAGGGTGAAGATAAGCACGAACAGCGGGCGCTTACCTATCGCGAATTAGACGGCGACGTCGGGCGGCTTGCCCAGGGATTGCGTGATCTCGGCATCGGCAAGGGTGATGTAGTCGCTCTCTATATGCCAAAACTGCCCGAAATATTTGCGGCGTTTTTCGCGGTGCTGAAATTGGGCGCGAGCCTGATCCCGCTGTTTTCAGGCTTCGGTCCGGCGCCCCATGCAGACTCGGCTCACTATAGCGGCGCCAAGGCTGTTATAACCGCGAGCGGAACATGGCGGCGCGGCGCGCCGTTACCGCTCAAATCGCTCCTCGACGTGGCGCTGAAATCCTCACCCACGGTGCGGCTTGTAATCGTTGTCGGCTGCGACGGCCTTAAAGTCGAGACCCCGATGCTGGAGGGCCGCGATCACTGGTGGCACGATGTCGTTCCGGGCAAGCAAGGCTCGATTGAAACCGTCGAAATGAATGCGGAAGACCCCGCGATTCTGCTTTATACTTCGGGCACCACTGGCGGGCCAAAGGTTGCGTTTGAACCCATATCGGCTTCGTCGGCTCAATGGTCACGCGCGACATGATCATCTGTGCCGATTTCAAATCGTCGGACAGGTTTTTCTTCCTCAGTGACCTGGGTTGGATTGTCGGCGCGATGTGCGTATGTATTCCCAGTTTCGCCGGCGCGAGCCTCCTCATCGCCGAAGGCACGCCAGATTTCCCGGACACTGGACGATTCTGGCGACTGATCCAGGATCATCGCGTAAGCTGTCTCGGGGTATCGCCCACCATAGTCCGTAGTTTGATGCGCTACGGAACGCAGGACGCGCCAATCGATCCCGGACAACAGATAGCTCAACTGCGCTGGAGAGATCGTCACTGCTTCACCGGCAACCGAAGGCCAGATGAAACTTCCTCTCTCGAGTCGCCTTGTAAACAAGCATGCGCCCTGGCCGTCGTGCCAATTGACCTTCAAAAGATCGCCGCGTTTGCCCTTGAAGCAGAAAGACCGCGGCCCATTGCAGGCGCAGACGATTGCCGACCCCTTCACTGGATGCGGGATGCCGAATAGGGCTGCCTCGGAAATTTTTCGGTCCCGATCAGAATGCCTACGAGTTCTGACGGGCCGGTGCGCTTGCCGGAGATTTTGATAGTGTCGTCGGAACGCGTCGAGCGCCACGATCTGTCGAGCCTGCGTATGACCGCCTCGGGCGGCGAGGCATGGACCAACGCACCATGGCAATGCGCGCTATATCGAAAGCTACTGGAGTACGCTTGCCGGTCTTTGGGTGCATGGCGACTTCGCGATGCGTGGGACGGATGGACTCTATCACGTTCTCGGGCGGGGCGACTGGCCGGCGATACCGCCCGTGCCGCCACCAGCGACGAGGTGAAGGTGCTGCGCAAGGAGGCGCGCGATCTCAAGGAGGTCGTCGCCGAACAGGCGCTGGAATTGTGGATTCTTAAAAAAAGCATGATCGCGGATGGGGCGACGACGAATGAGATATCCCGCATCCGAGAAGCTCGAGATCATCCGTCTGGTGGAGAACTCGCACCTGTCGGCGCGGCGCAAGCTGCAGAAGCTCGGTATTCCGCGCTCGACCTTCAATCGCTGGTATGATCGCTTCCTTGCCGGCGCGTCGATGCGCTGGAGGATCGCGGGCCCCGGCCGAACCGGGTCTGGAACCGCATTCCTGCGGAAAGGCGCGACCAGATCGTCGAACTGGCTTTGAATGAGCCGGAGCTGTCGCCACGCGAACTGGCCGTCACCTTCACCGACACGAAGGGCTACTTCGTCTCGGAATCCTCGGTTTGTCGCCTCCTCAAGGCGCACGATCTGATCACCAGCCCCGCCTTCATCGTCATCAAGGCCGCCGACGAGTTCCACGACAAGACGACAGCGCCGAACCAGCCCTGGCAGACCGACTTCACGTATCTGAAGGTCATCGGCTGGGGTGGTTCTACCTGTCGACCGTGCTCGACGACTTCTCGCGCTACATCATCTCCGGAAGCTGTGCCCCACGATGAAGGCCGGGGACGTCACCGACACGCTGACTATGGCGCTCACAGCATCAGGCTGCGACAGCGTCAGGATGTTGCACTGAACCGGCCCGGGTTTACCGGAGGCCGTTTCGTTTGAGTCACGCGGGCCATGGCTGGTTCTTCCAGCATGGCGTAGTAGCGCTCTTCGGCTTCGGCGGGCGGGATGTTGCCGATGGGCTCCAGCAGCCGGCGATTATTGAACCAGTCGACCCATTCGCGCGTCGCGAACTCGACGGCCTCGAATGAGCGCCACGTCCACGTCGGTGGATCACCTCTGCTTTGTAGAGGCCGTGATGGTTTCGGCGAGAGCATTGTCGTAGCTGTCGCCAACGCTGCCGACCGAGGGCTCGACTCCGGCCTCCGCTAGGCGCTCAGTGTATCGAATGCTGACGTATTGGGCGGATTCAAGCCTTGAGAACCTCTGTCCGAATGATGCACGAGGCCGGCCCGATGGGCAGGCCGTCGTTTGTGCAGCGCCTGTTCGAGAGCATCGAGTACGAAGCTGGGCATGCGCCGTCCGGCTCACCCGCCAGCCGACGATCCTTCGCGCGTAGGTGTCGATGACGAAGGCAACATAGACGAAGCCCGTCCAGGTCGCGACATAGGTGAAGTCGGAAACCCACACAGCATGTTCGGCGCCGAGGCGTGGAACTGGCGATTGACGTGATCTAGAGGGCAAGGTGCGGCCATGTCGCTCACCGTGGTGCGGATAGGTTTGCCGCGGATGATGCCTTCAAGGCCCAAGGCCTTAATCAGACACACGCCACCGTGCATCTGGCGACGTCGAAGCCCTCGCGCTGCAACTGCCGCCAAACCTTGCGAACGCCGTAGACGCGGAAGTTCGCCTCGAACACGCGTCGGACCTCATCTTTCAAAGCCTCATCGCGCTTCGCCCGCGCCGACAGCCGGGAGGGATCGATGCGCTTGGCGACATGGTCGCGGTAGGTCGACGGGGCGATAGGCAACACCTTGCAGATCGGCTCGATCCCGTGCGCTTGGCGATGATCGTCGATGAACCCGATCATGGCCTGAACCGGCGGTCGAGCTCCGCCTGGGCAAAATACGCGCTCGCCTTGCGCAGGATTTCGTTAGCCTGCCGAAGCTCGCGGTCCTCGCGTTCCAGAGCCTTGAGCTTCGTCGCCACATCCGTGGGCACACAGGCTCGCGCGTCGCTGTCGCGCTCGGCCTTCTTCACCCACTCATGCAGCGTTTGCGCCGTGCAGCCGATCTTGGCGGCGATCGACGACACCGAAGCCCACCGCGAGGCATGCTCGCCTTCGTGATCCAGAACCAGCCGAACCGCGCGGGTGCGGAACCTCGGGAGAGAACTTGTTGGTCGTTTTGCTTGTCATGGCTCCAACTTCTCAGGAGTTGGAGCCTCCGATCAACCCGGGGCGGTTCAAGGAGACGTATGTACCTGGCAATACCGTTTCGCCGGTGGCCCGCCAGCACGGGATCGCCGGCAATCAGCTCTTCACTTAGCGCAGGCTGATAGCGCAGGGCGCGCTGACCGCCGCGAGCGCCGTGATGCGTCGATAGCATAGGTCAAACGTTCGTCGATCAGGCGGCGAACGTTGCACCAGGGCGTCGTCCTGGGGTTTGCGATACGGCCCGCGCGGCTTCGACAGGCGATGCACCTTGTCACGGAGATGGGAGCGGGCCACCCCGATTGTCTCGGCAACGGCCTTCATCGCGAACCGTCCCTCGGCTGCGACAAAAGCCGCAAGCTCGGCTTTTTTTGACTCCGACCGGGCCAGAGCCTCCTTAAGGATCTCCACTTCCATCGTCTTGCGGCCGAGCAGTCGCTCGAGATTGCGGACGCGCTCTTCAAGCCGTCGCACTTCGGAACTCCCGACAACAGGCTCGTCCGATCCCACCGCTGCCGCTCCGCCTTCCGTCAACAAACGACGCCAACGATAAAGGAGATTCGGAGCCACGCCAGGTCGCCGGGCGACAGACGACCACCGTCTCACCCGGAAGAAAACTCTCTTCGATGATCTGCAGCTTCTGCTCGGTCGTCCAGTGTCGGCGGCGTGCCTCGCCGGTGATCAGTTCGATCCGTCGATAGTCGTCAGCCATAAGCCTGTGCTTGAGGATAGCCTACAGCCTCACGCGCTAGGCCGACTGTCCGGTCGAAATGGGGGCCAGTTCACACATAATGTATGTTATCTTATCCCCTGCTTGCGACGAAGCGCAGTTTATGAGATCAGCCTCCTTGACGGCAGCGCCCGCACTGCGCCGCGTCTTCGAGCCAAGTTCCAAGCGTCAAAAGAGAGCAGCCGGCCGGTCGACGCGAATGATTTCGCGAGTCCAGCGACAGCAGCTGCCCCCGTGACGCAACTTTTCTTTTTTGATCGTCGCCATTTGAAAGGTTTCGTTGAACCAGACACTCCTGGCGCTGATCCCGGACACCAATCTATCAATCAACCTTCGTCTTCGACGAAAATCTTCTTGCGTCGCTTTGCAACGCTAGGACGGCTGACGACTATGAGTGCGATTACGGCGACTGCTAGCAGTCCGGCACTGATTGGGCGTGTTACGAAGATCGAAAGATCGCCGCCCGAGATCAGCATGGCGCGGCGCAGATGCTCCTCCAGCATGGGGCCGAGGATGAAGCCCAGGATGAAAGGGGCCGGCTCACATTCGAGCTTGATCAGTATGTAGCCCACCAGTCCCGCGATGGTCACCAGATAGACCGCGAAAGCGCTGTTGTTGATCGAGTACACCCCGATGCAGCAGAACGCGATGATGGCCGGAAACAGGATCGTGTAAGGGATACGCAGCAGCGACACCCACAGCCCGATCAGCGGCAGGTTGAGAATAACCAGCATGGCGTTGCCGATCCACATCGAAGCGATAAGGCCCCAGAACAGGTCGGGATTGGAAATTACGACATTTGGTCCGGGCACGATACCCTGCATGATCATGGCGCCGATCATCAGCGCCATCAGCACGTTGGAGGGTATGCCCAGCGCCAGCATGGGGATAAAGGAGGTCTGGGCGCCGGCGTTGTTGGCGGCTTCCGGCGCCGCCACCCCCTCGATCGCCCCCTTACCAAACTCAGCCGAGTTGCGCGACGACGACTTCTCCACATTATAGGCCACAAAGGACGACAGCAGCGCCCCACCCCCCGGCAGCACGCCGAGCAATGAGCCGACGGCGGTGCCCCGGATGATCGGCGCCACGATGCGCCTCAGGTCATCGCGTGAGGGCCACGGATTGGTGACTTTGGCGATCACCTGTCTTGTCGCCTCGCCGCCTTCCAGATTGCGCAGGATCTCGCCGATGCCATAGATGCCGACCGCGATAGCCACGAAGTTGAGGCCGTCCAGCAGTTGGGTGTAGCCAAAGGTGAAGCGGGCAGCGCCGGTGTAGATGTCAGTGCCGGTGAGGCCGAGCAACAGTCCCAGGCAGATCATGGCGATGGCCTTGATGACGGAGCCGGAGGCGAGCGCGATCGACGAGATCAGACCCACCACCATCAGCGAGAAATACTCCGCAGATCCGAAGCTCAACGCCAGTGCGGTCAGTGGGCGTGCCACGACAGCAATTAGCACAGTGGCCACCGTGCCGGCGAAGAAGGAGCCGAGCGCTGCCGCGGCAAGCGCAGGTCCCGCCCGACCCCGTAGAGCCATCTGGTACCCGTCAATAGTCGTGACGGCGGCGGCGGATTCACCCGGAAGGTTCACCAGGATGGCTGTGGTCGAGCCGCCATATTGCGAGCCGTAATAGATACCGGCTAACATGATCAGCGAAGCAACCGGGTCGAGACCGAAGGTCAGCGGCAGGAGCATGGCGACGGTTGCCAGCGGACCGAGCCCAGGGAGCACGCCCACCACGGTGCCCAAGAGCACGCCAGTGAAGCAGTACAGGAGGTTCCAGGGGTGCAGGGCGACGGAGAAGCCGAGGCCCAGATTGTCAATCAGATCCATATCCGTGCTTCCCTACCAGCTTAACCATTCGCCGACCACCGGGATCGGCAGGCGGATGCCGTAGGCGAAGACGGCGGTGCAGAACAGAGCGATGCACAGACTACTTAGGACGGACTTGACGAGCTTTACCTTGGGATTAGCGAGCGTCGCTACGAAGGTAGCGGCGAATACGTCTGGAAGCAGTCCGATTTCTTCAACAAAGGCAGCAAAGGTGATGGTGGCCAGCGACAGAAAAACAACACCGCGCCATGGAACGACGCCGAATGGCAGCCGGTCCTGCGTATCGAGGAAGCTACGCCCGACAATCACAATGCCCAGCACCACCAGCATTCCCGACAGGACAACTGGGAAGTAGCCCGGCCCCATGTCCAGAGCCCGACCGATTGGCAGGCCGAACCAAGCGAGCGAACCGTACAAAACGCCGACGGCGATGAAGAAAAGCCCCGCGCTAAGGTCCTTCGTATTCGTTTGCACAATACCTCCCATTGGGCCTTCTTTTGCTGATAAAGCTCATGCCGACAGAAAGCTGACGGCGCACCGAGGCCTTCGTATCGGTACGTTTTCGATCCAGTGACCTAACCCGGTTCCGTTGCAAATTTTCGTCGCGGCACGGAAACTGCGGGACGGCCAGAGCTTCACGCCGCAGCGATGATTTCAAACTGTTCAGCAATCGACGGATTTGGATTGTAGGCGTATCTCGCCTGCCGTTTGCGCATCATGTGGATCATCTCGACTCCAGCCAGGATAGCAGTCGCGCTTGCGAATGACTTGAAACCGAGCATCGGCCGCACCTGGCGCTTGATACGCCGATGATCCTGCTCGACGCGGTTGTTGAGGTATCGGCTCGGCGGATGCGAATCCGCTTCGGAGCGCGCTGGAAGCGATGGCGCAGTCGGTTCTCGGCATCGCAGGAGACAATCGCCTCGCGGTTGGTCTGGCTGCCGTCAAGACGACCCGCTCGGGCCGGCCATGGCTTTCAAGCGCTTTACGGAAAAACCGCTTGGCCGCCGGCAGGTCCCGGTGTTCGCTGAACCAGAACTCGACGGTGTCGCCTGCGCTGTCGAGCGCGCGATAAAGATACATCCACTTTCCGCGAACCTTGATGTAGGTCTCGTCGACATGCCATTTTCTAGTCACGGCACGCGTGCGCCGATTGAAGCGCTCCAGCAGCCGGGGCGCGAAGTGAACGACCCAGCGATGGATCGTCGAATGGTCGACGCCGATGCCGCGCTCCGCCATCATTTCATTCAGGTCGCGTAGGCTCAGGGCGTAGGCCAGATACCAGCCGACGCACAGCAGGATTACTGACTGGTCAAAATGGCGGCCCTTGAACATGAACAACTCTCCGGCAAAATGCCGGCCACCTATGACACGCCGGCCGTAAGCGAAAAGTTTGCAACCGAGCCTGGTCTTGAGCTTGGTCGTGTCGGTGCCGGTGGTGGGCTCGGTCACGGCCATGGACTGCGAACGCAATTCGCCGCTGGCAATGCCGGGCAGGTATCGTTTCTTCTGCGCCTCGGACCCATGCCGAAGGAGCGTGCCCATATTATACATCTGGCCGTGGCAATGGCCCGCATTGCCGCCCGAGCGGTTGATCTCTTCCATGATGATCGAGGCTTCGGTCAGCCCCAGCCGCGAGCCACCATATTCCTCGGGGATCATCGCGGCAAGCCAGCCCTCGCGGGTCAGCGCCTCAACGAACTCTTCGGGGTAGGTCTCATCCGTACCATGCTGGCGGTGATATTCGGGCGGGAACTGCGCGCAGAGTGCCCGCAACGCGTCGCGCAGATCGTCATGGGTGTTGGGGGCGGAGGTCTGCATCCGTTACATCGCCTTGTGCGCGTCGGGGCCGCTGGTCTCCAGGATCTCTTCTTCGGCGCGCTGCCATATTTCGTAGGAAATCGGGTTCTCGCTTTCCTCAAGGATGTGGCCCACAAGCCCGATGGCGCGCGCCATCACGCCGAAGCCGCGCACGATCTTCCAGGGAAACCCGAATTCGCAGCAGATTGCGCCGATCGCGCCTGTCGCATTGATTGGAAGCATCTTGCCGGATTTCTCTTCGGCGACCTCCTGAATCTTCTGGATCAGTTCGACATATTCTCCCGATTTTCCGTTCGCGGCCACAATCTCGAACAGGCGAGGCGCGCGGGGGTCGACGGGCTTGTGCACCGGATGGCCCAGACCGGGCACGATGGCACAGCGCTCGCGGAATTTTTCGACCGTTTCGAGGGCAATGGCATCCAGATCGGCGCCGGCGCCGATCTTGTCCTGCGGCAGTGCTTCGTAAAGCATCTTTGACGCGCCTTCCATCGAACCGACAAAGACGGTGCCGAGCCCGCAGAGACCCGCAGCCACTGCTGACTGAAGCGATTCTGGCGCGCCCATATAGGTCATGCGCGCCGCGAGCGCCGAAGGCGTGATGCCATGTTCCACCAGCGTGACGACAATGGCGTTGAATACCCGGCCTTCCTCGGGCGTGGGCTTGCGGCCGGTGAGTTGCAGGAACGCCAGATCACCCAGGTTCATATGTCCCAGGATTTCGTCGACCAGGTCGAGCCCACGTACGCAGATCCTATCGGGGGTGCTCCAGCCGATCTTGGAACTAATCTTTTCTTTTCGTTTACCCATCAGACCGGATCCCACGAGAAGACGTCCGCCGAAACTTCGAGTGGCGTGAAATGCGACTTGAGCGCGGGAATGGCGCGCTCGGCGATGGCGTCCGCCGTCCAGCCGTCGCCGGAATGAACCGAGCGCACAGGGCGCGGCTGGCTCATGAGAAAGATTTCGTTCATCCGCACGGCAAAGATCTGGCCGGAGACCTCTGCGGCCCTGTCGCTCATCAGGTAGCAAGCCATGGGCGCGACTTTCGCGGGCGTCATCTTCTTTATTTTCTCGACCCTGGCTTCCTGTTCGGGTGTATCGGTCTTGATCGACGAGATCATCCGGCTCCAGGCAAAGGGCGCTATACAGTTCGACCTAATGTTCCACCGCTTGAGGTCCAACGCGACCGATTTCGAGAACGCCGCCATGCCTAGCTTGGCGGCGGCATAGTTCGCCTGCGCGTAGTTGCCGATCAGGCCGGAGGTCGAGGTCATGTGCACCAGGGCACCGCCTTCCTGTTCGCGGAAGTAGTCGGCCGCGGCGCGCGAGGTGTTGAAGGCCCCGTAAAGGTGGACCTTCACCACCGCGTCAAAATCTTCATAGCTCATCTTGTGAAAGTAGCCGTCGCGCAGGATGCCGGCATTGTTCACCACCGCGTCGATGCGGCCGAATTCCTTCACGGCAGCCTCGACCATGGCCCGGGCAGCGTCCGGCTCGGTCACGCTGCCGCCATCGGCGATGGCGTTACCACCCGCAGCCTTGATCTCCTCCACGACGGTTTGCGCAGCGGTGACAGTCTGTCCAAGTCCCTTCAGTGTCGCGCCCAGATCGTTGACCACGACCGCAGCCCCTTCCGCTGCGGCCATCAGCGCGATGTCGCGGCCGATCCCGCCGCCCGCGCCGGTGATCAACACCACCTTTCCCTCCAGTACCTTGCCCATCACCGTTCTCCCTCAGCTTGCCTTCCGGTATGCGTCGAGGCCGCCGGAATGCATAACCCGGCCCATCAGAGGCGCGCCGATGATCTCTTCGGCCTTCGCGGCGGCCGCGGTCAGCTTCTCGAGGTCGATGCCGGTCTCGATCCCCAGCTCGTGACACAGAAACACTGCATCCTCGGTGCAGACGTTGCCCGCCGCCCGCGCATGGCCGTGGCCTGCGAAGGGGCAGCCTCCAAGCCCCGCCACGGAGCTTTCGAACATGTCCACGCCCATCGATAGCGCCGCATAGACATTGGCGATGCCCAAGCCGCGCGTGTCGTGAATGTGCATCCCGATCCGCGCCCCGGGCGCCAGCTCCCGCAGGGCGCCGATCATCCGCTTCACCGCCTCGGGGTTGCCCCAGCCCATTGTATCCGCCATTACGAGAATCGGGATCGGGATCTGCTCTTCCTCGCAGAGCTGCAGGATAAACCGGAAATCATCCAGTACCCGCTCCTGCGGGATCGGACCTTCGAGATTGCAGCCGAAGGCGGTCATCACATAGGCCGCATCGACGGTATAGCCTTCTTCCTTGTAAAGCCGAACCCAGGCGCGCTGTTTCTCTCGCATCTCCGTCGAAGAGCAGTTGTTGTTCGACTGCGCAAAGGCTTCGGAAGGGTAGAACAATAGCCGCGGGTCGATATCGACCTTATGCGCCGTTAGCGCCTTGCGAAAGCCTTGCTCGTTCAGCCAGAGCGCGGTGTAGTTCACGCCCGCAACCCTCTTGATGCGCTTGAAAAGCTCGCCCGTATCGGCCATCTGGGGCACGTATCTGGGGCTTACGAAACTGCCAACCTGAATGCGCTTGAGCCCCGTGTCGCTGAGCATGTCGATCAGTTCGATTCGCTGTTCGATCGGATAGACCCTCTTTTCGATCTGGAAGCCCTCGCGCGGACCTTCTTCGCGGAACTCCACGAACTTCGGAAAATCACTCATGCCTGTTCCTTTTCGGGTTCGATGATCTCGGCGATTGTCTGTCCGCGATCGACCATCATGCCGTTGGAGACAGCGATGTTGGTGGCGATCCCGGACGCTGCCGCCTTGATGGAAATTTCCAGTTTCATCGATTCCATGACCGCCAGGACTTGGCCTTCGGACACCGCGTCGCCCTCGGCCACTCTGACGTCGACGATCATGCCGGTCAGCGGCGCAAGCACCGCCCGGTCCGCGGCCGCGTCGGCCCCGGCAAAGGCCAGCGGCGGGGCGGGGTGGAAGACAAGTCGGGCCGGCGTGGCGTCGATCTCGATCACCCCGGCGTGATGGCGCGCCGTTGCCACGTATACCGTCTCGCCCTGCGCCACCCGCCACCGCCCCGGCGCGATCTCACGGCAGGAGAAAGTGAGGGTGGTACCGTCATTGCCGTAGACCGTGTAGGTGTCGCCGGAACGGACTGGGCCGATGCACAGCTCGTCCTCGCGTCCCGACCCGTCCGTCAGTATCACGCGCTGGCCGGTCTCCATCCGATCGCCGCCGAGGCCCAGCCGCCAGCCGGTGAAGACGTCGCGGTTCGACCAAGGCTCGGCGGCCCCGTCGCGCCGCCCGAGGGTGACGAAGAGCACGGCTGCCATCGCCTTCCACAGCCGGGCGTCCGGCACGTCCGGCGGCGCGATCAGATCGTCCAGCCGCCCGTCAATCCAGCGGGTGTGGACTTTCATCTGGCCGAATTCGGGGTTCCGGGCCAGCGCGGCGAGGAAGGCGCGGTTGGTCTGCACGCCGTCGACCGCGACACGGTCGAGCGCGTGGGCAAGCCGCGCCAGCGCCGTCTCCCGGTCGGGCCCGTGAACGATCAGCTTGGCGATCATCGGATCGTAAAATGGCGTGACTGCGTCGCCTTCCTCGACACCGCTGTCGATCCGCAGGCCGTCAGGCAGGCTTAGTGTGGTGATCCGCCCGGTGGAGGGGGCGAATTGCATCGCCGGGTCTTCGGCGTAGAGCCGCGCCTCAACTGCGTGGCCGTCGATCTTCAGATCGTCCTGTGTCAGACCCAGCCCGGCGCCCTCGGCGATGCGCAAATGCAGGGCCACCAGATCACGCCCGATGATCGCCTCGGTCACGGGATGTTCCACCTGGATGCGCGGGTTCACCTCAAGGAAGAAATACTCCCCGTCCGCCACCAGAAATTCGACCGTGCCCAGCCCGCGATAGTTTACAGTTTGGCCCAGCCGCACCGCGTCACGGGCGATCTCGTCCAGAAGATCGCGAGGCAGGCCCCAGGCGGGTGCTTCCTCGATCACCTTCTGGTGGCGGCGCTGCAGCGTACAGTCCCGCTCGAAGAGATGCACGACATGGCCCTTGCCATCGCCGGCGATCTGCACTTCGACATGGCGGGCTTCCGGCAGGAACCGTTCCAGCAGCAGCCCCTCCGAGCCGAAAGTCGACTTCGCCTCTCGCAGCGCGCCTTCGATGTCGGCCGCCAGAGTATCTTCGCTTTTCACCAGACGTTGTCCGCGCCCGCCGCCGCCTCCGACCGCCTTCAGCAGAACGGGCAGTCCCATCTCGCGCACCGCCGTGGCGATCTCCTCGGGGTCCGACCGCGCCCCCTCGGCGCCCGCGATCACCGGCACACCCGCTGCGATCGCCGCCGCCTTGGCGCTGGCCTTGTCGCCGAACCGTTCCAGCGTCTCCGGCGTCGGCCCTATGAAGATCAAGCCGGCGGCCTCGACGGCGCGGGCAAAATCGGGGTTCTCGGCGAGGAAACCGTAACCGGGGTGAATGGCGTCGGCCCCGGCGGACTTGGCCGCCGCGATCACCGCGTCGATGCGCAGATAGCTGTCTGCCGCAGGCCCGCCGCCGATCAGGATGGACGTGCCGATGTCGCGCACATGCAGCGCGTCTGCATCCGCTACGGAATGCACGGCGACAGGCCGGATGCCCAGTGTCCGCGCCGTGCGGGCGATCCGGCACGCGATTTCGCCGCGATTGGCGATCAGAAGCGTTTTGATCTTCATGCCTGCCGCCTTACATCCGGAACACGCCGAAATGGGTTTCGACCTTTGGCCGCCGCGACGTCATGTCGAGCAGCAGCGCCATCGCCTCGCGCGTCTCCGCCGGTTCGATCACGCTGTCGATCCAGAGGTTCGAGGCGAAATTGTAGGCGCCCTGGAAATCCTCGTATTCCTTGCGGATCGGTGCCTTGAAGGCTTCTTCCTCCTCCTTCGTCCAGCTCTTGCCCTCGCGTTCGTTGATCTGGGCGCGCACTTGGGCCAGCACGCTTGCCGCCTGTTCCGGGCCCATGATCGCGGCGCGGCCCGTAGGCCAGGCAAACATCGCGTCAGGCTGGAAGGGGCGGCCCAGCATGGCCAGATAGCCCGCTCCGTAGGAGCCGCCGGTGATCACGGTGAATTTCGGCACCCGGGCCGAGGACATGGCCGTGATCATCTTGGCCCCGGCCTTGGCGATGCCGGCCTGTTCCACCTCGCGGCCTACCATGAAGCCGTTGACATCGGCCAGGAACAGCAGCGGGATGTCGCGCTGCACACAGAGGTTGATGAAATGCGTGGCCTTGAGCGCCGCCTCGACGAACAGTACGCCGGTGTTGGCGAGGATCCCCACCTCATGCCCGTGGATGCGGCCCCAGCCGGTCATCAGCGTATCGCCGTAAAGCGGCTTGAATTCGTGGAATTCGCTGCCGTCCACCAGCCGCGCGACGATCTCGCGGTTCTCGGTGGGAACCTTCGCGTCACGGCTGACGATGCCGTAGATCTCCTCGACCGGGTAGGCGGGTGGCCGGGGCCCCAGGGGGATCTTGCGGGGGAGGGGCTTTTCACCGAGATGCTTGACGATCTCACGCGTGATGGCGAGCGCATGGGCGTCGTCTTCGGCCAGATGGTCGGTCACGCCGGAGACCGAGCAATGCATCTTGCCGCCGCCGAGCGTCTCGTTGTCCACCTTTTCGCCGGTTGCGGCAAAGGTCAGCTCTGGCCCGCCCAGATACATGAAGCCCTGGCCGCGCACGATGACCACCTCGTCGCAGAGGGCGGGGATATAGGCGCCGCCGGCGGTGCAGGGTCCCATCACCACGGCGATCTGCGGCACGCCGTCGCCAGACATCCCGACCTGATTGTGAAAGATGGAGCCGAACTGCCCTTCGTCGGGAAAGATGTTTTCCTGATCGGGCAGGAATGCGCCGCCGGAATCGACCAGTGTCACGACCGGCAAGCGATTGGCCCAGGCAATCCGCTGGGCGCGCACGTGTTTTCGGCAGGTCATGCCAAAATAGGTGCCGCCCTTCACGGTCGCGTCGTTGGCAATGATCATGCAGTGACGCCCCTCGATCACTCCAATGCCGGTGACGATGCCGGCACCAGGGGGTACGCCGTCATACTTGTTGAGGCCGGCCAGTTCTCCGAGCTCGAGGAACGGCGTGCCGGGGTCGATAAGCCGCTCCACGCGCTCGCGCGGCAGGATCTTGCCCTTTTTCACATGGCGCGCGCGCGCGCTTTCCGGCCCGCCGACGCGCTGCACCCTGCGCAGTGCGTGCAACTCGTCCACCTTCTGGCGGTATTGGGTCTCGTTGGCCCGGAACTCTTCCGAGGCGGTGTCCAGCAGCGATTTCAGCTTGGTCATGGGAGATCGGGATACTTTCTGAGGGTGAAGGCAACCTTGGCCGCACCTGGCTTTTCGAAGGTATCCGGATTGACGATGCGCACATCAGCTTTGAAGACCAACGCGTCGCGCAGTCGTTGCTCGATCTTCTTCTTAAGCGCCGCGTCGGCGTCGGGGTTGCGGCCGGGCCCGCGTTCGATGATGATCTTCAGCGCCTGCTGCGTAGTGTGGCCCTCGAAATCGGCCACTACGCGCATGACGCCGTTGGTCTCCGGGATCATCTCGTTGACGATGCTGTTGATCGCGGAAGGGAACACGTTGGCTCCGCGCACGATCAGCATGTCGTCGGTGCGTCCAGTGCAGCGGATCTTGGGACCCGTGCGCCCACAGGAGCAGGTCGTGCCTAGCACCTCGATAAAATCGCCCGACCGGAACCGCATCAGCGGACTCGCGCGGCGGCCAATCGCGGTATAGATCATCTCGCCCTTAGCCCCGTCTTTCCAGGGAATGATCGCACCGGTGTCAGGGTCAAGGAGTTCGGTGATGATGTAATCCATGTTGACCATGTGCATGCCCGTCTGCTCCTCGCACTCGGCCCAGTAGGTCACGCCCAGATCGGTGCCGCCGAGCATTTCGGTGCATTTGGCGCCCCAGAGTTTCTCAATCTTGGCACGGATCGCCGGAATGCCGCCGCCCGGCTCGCCGCCGACGATAACGCGCTCAACACCCAACTCATTGGCCGGGATGCCCAGTATCTCTTCTGCCCTTTCGGCTAGGTGGACGACGAAATTGGGCGCGCCGACGATGCAGCGCGGGCGCGTGTCGGCGCAGGCGCGCAAAAGCCGGTCAGCGCCGCCGTCGGCGCCGACCGGCACGTCGATCGCGCCCATATATTGCAGGCCCTGCATCACTGGGATGCCGCCCACAAACCCCTTGGCGAGCGAGAAGGCGTGAAGCACCATGTCGCCGGGTCGCACGCCGTTGGCGAAGAAGCAGCGGGCGGTCATCTCGTGCCACATCTCGGCATCAGATTCTGTCAGCGCCACGTAGGACGGGCTGCCCGTCGTGCCCGACGAGGCCTGCATCTGGATAATGTCGTGCATCGGCGCGGCACGATGGCGGCCGAACGGCGGCTGGGCCGCTAGGCTTTCGCGAATCTCGGTCTTGTAGGTGAAAGGAAGCTTTTGCAAATCGTCGATGGTGCGAATCTCGTCGAAATCTACGCCGGCCTCGGCGAACTTGCCCTGGTAGAAGGGCGAGTTGGCCTTCAAATAGGCCATCTGCTCAATCAGCCTCAGTTCCTGTATCTTCCGCACCTGGTCGAGTGGCTTTCCCTCGACCTCATGCCAGAAACGGTCATTCACCTTTGCGGCGGAATCGGCGCGGCGGAACCGCATTGCGAACTCCATGATGTCCTCCCTAGACGAAGTTGCGCGGTCAGTACGATCGCGGCAGACCCATGACCTTCTCGCCGATGAAGCTCAGGCACAGTTCACGATTTACCGGCGCGGTGCGCAGCAGCCGGACCAAAGGATAAAGTTCGTAGAGCCCGGTATCCTCCGTGAAACCCGACCCGCCATGCGCCTGAAGGGCGGCGTCCACGGCTTCGATTCCGGCCTCTGCGGCGGCATATTTCGCCATGTTCGACGAGGCGCCAGCGGGAAGCTTGTTGTCGAATTCCCAGGCCGCGTCTGATCCACCGCGCGGTTCGGTCAGGCCTAGGCCGATGACCTCCTCCCCTGCGATCACGAGGCACCCAGGCCTGCGCGATGTCCTTGGATGCGTATTTTGCCACCATGCCGCCCATCAGCGACCCCAGAAGCTGGATGTAGCTCACGTTGAAGTCGGCATAAGCGATCTCTTCCACGATCAGCCCAGAAGTCGCCGCGCACTCATCCAGCCCGCCGAATTCCTTTGGCAGATCGGCGCCGATGAGCCCAGCGCTCCCATCTCCTTAAGGAGTGCGCGGTCCATTACGTGTTCGGTGGCCCGCTTTTGATAGTTCGCGGCCAGTTTCTCACGAGCGAAACGCTGCGCTGTCTCGCGGAATGCCTGCTGGTTTTTGGTCGGTTGAAACTGCATGGGTACCCCCTCTCGAGGCTGGAAATCTCGCTTGTCAAAAAAACCTAACAGGCGTTAGGATATATGGCAAGAGGAAAGGGAGGGACCACGATGGATAAAAATCTCGGCAGCTCCGCTTGTTCAAATCTGTTGTCTTCCATCACCGCGGGACGACATAGGCTGCGAAACCGCGTCAGCATGGGATCGTGCGGCGGTGATCGTCGCTGGCGGGTTTTCACCGAATTTCGAAGGCATCCTCGACTACGAGGGGGCCCGGTTGTATGTTGTATGATGGGGCAGAGGCGCTGGCGCTGCGGCCGATCTGCGATGCGGTACATGTCGAAGGCAGCCTGATCTTCGCGCAGCTGCTGCATGCGGGACGCTATGCCAAGATCGAGGAATGCGTGGCTCCCTCGGCGATCCCGGGCGCCGATCAACAGGTTCTCCCCGCGTGAGATGAGCCAGCAGGATATTCGGCGCACAGTAGACGATTTCGCCCGTGCAGCGCTCAACGCGAAGGCCGCCGGTTTCGAAGGCGTGGAAATAATGGGGTCCGAAGGCTATCTGATCAACGAATTCACCGTGACCCATACCAACAAGCGCCAGGACGACTGGGGCGGCAGCGTGGAGAACCGCCACCGATTCCCTGTCGAGACTGTCCACGCGGTGCGCGACCGCTGCGGGCCGGGGTTCCTGATCATCTATCGAATTTCGGCGGCCGATCTCGTCGAGGGCGGCGCGCCCGCCGAGGAGATCGCCGCACTTGTCCGCAAGATCGAGGCCTCCGGCGCCGACATCCTGAACACCGGGATCGGCTGGCACACGAGGCGCGCGTGCCGACGATCGCCTATCCGGTACCGCGTGGCGCCTGGCGGAAGGCGGCGGCGAATGTGAAGGCGGCGGTGTCGATTGCGGTGGTGGCCTCGAACCGGATCAATACCCCCGGAGGTCGCCGAGGATATCCTGACCTCGGGCGATGCCGACTTGATATCCATAGCCCGACCATTCTTTGCCGATCCGCATTTCGTGCGCAAGGTGCGCGAGGGTCGAGCGAATGAGATAAATACCTGCATTGCCTGCAACCAAGCCTATCTTGACTTCATCTTCGCCGACCCTACGGTAAGCTGCTTAGTCAATCCCCGTGCCGGTCGCGAGACGGAGTTTCGAGACAAGCCCGCGGACAGGCCCAGAAACCTGGCTGTCGTCGGTGGCGGCGCTGCGGGCATGGCCACACGGTCAAGCTTTTCGAGGCCGAGGACCGCCTGGGCGGGTAGCTCAACCTGACACGCGTAGCCCGGGCAAGGACGAGTTCGACGAAACCTTGCGCTACTATACCGGTCAGTTGGCCAAGTACGGCGCCACCCAGCGATTGGGCCGTTACGAGCGCATCGCCGATGAGGGGCTCCACATCACCTTGAACGGCGAGTCTGGAACAATCACCGCCGATACGGTTGTTCTCTGTACAGGCCAGGAATCCGAGCGTGGGCTGGACGAGGCGCTTGCGGCCCGTGGCGTTGGCACCTTGAGGATCGGCGGTGCCGCCACGGCGGTGGAACACGATGCCTTGCGAGCGATTGATGAAGGGATGCGCCTCGCCCAGTCTTTGTGAGGAATCAGGATCGATTTGTCAGGGAGGAGCATCATGCTGGGCTTTGTCGCAAACTTGCCA
>JRYH01000408.1_pt1 | contig 41886 bp, 40 predicted proteins | sample 235351 | NCBI WGS metagenome assembly JRYH01 (sample SAMN03074221, study PRJNA261480) | activated sludge metagenome | biome: Wastewater Treatment Plant; feature: Wastewater; material: Activated sludge; isolation source: activated biomass of a wastewater treatment plant treating wastewater... ...
AATCTATGCAACAATTGGGTTATTTGATTTGGACGTCCTGTTATTGTGACGAAAAATGAAAAACGCCGCGTAGAACGCGGCGTTTCTCAGTTGCAATTAACGATCGATTCAGACCATGCGTCGGCGCAATAGAACGAAACCGATCATGCCGGCGAAGAGGATCAACGCCGCCATCCCCCAGGCAGTCAAAGCTGGTACTTCGGTCGGTTCGGGCAGGCCCTGGGCGAAGTCGCTGGCCAACACCGCGCCGTCCGGCGCACAATCCGTGGGGGCGGGGATATTGCCGATCACGGTGGCGACATCGGCGATGCCATCGTCGCCGATCACCGCATTAGGCACGACAATGGTCATGCTGGTCGGGGCGAACGTCACCGTGGCGCTACCGACAACGGTGAATCCCGCAGTTTCTACGATATCGGCGGTATTGGTCGCTGGATTGAATGTGAACAATTCCACAAAGAATTCCGGGCCGAAGCTGGCCGGCGGAGCGGGGCAGAAAACCCCGACATTTCCACCCGGGAGACCAGTCGCACCGTTTTGGTCCACGTCAATGTCAATGAAACCGCCCACTTCGTTGCCGCCGCCGGTGCCGGGCGGCGGTTCGATGGCGCCGGCGAAAGTCATACCAAAGGTCAGGTTGACACCGTCCGTAGCCGCGGAAAAGGAGGTCAGATCCGGGCCGGGATTGAAATTATCGCCGACCGGGTCGGTAACGGCGGCGCGGATCTGCACTGGTTCGGCCGCCCTGGGGGCGGGCGTGTCGGGAGCGGTCCACTGGGCCGCTGCCATCACCGGCACGGCCAATAGCGCTGACGTGAAGAAAGGTCGTTTCATTATGTACTCCCCTAAGCTCAAGATGCGGGAATAGTGTAACATAACATTGTCCGACGATATTATGGCGACAACGGCCCAACAGCAATCAAGGACATTCAAGATCAATCAGACAACGCCCCGCTAGTGGTCCATGCGTTTAATTAGGTCACAATTTCTGTACTTATGCAATTTTTCCGTTAGGCTCAACGCCTGAAAGAACGGTGGCGTTGATTCTGCTGGTTCGATTCAATCAATGTGCTCCGCGTCGTCAGCGACCACTTGGATGCCGCGCCAGAAAGCCACGCGGCCTTCGATTGATTTGGCCGCCTGGCTGGTTTCGGGGTAGTACCAGGCCGCGTCGCGGTTGATCTGATCGCCGATGGCGACGTCGTAGTAATGCGCCACGCCTTTCCACGGGCAACGGCTGGTTGTGCTGCTGGGTCTAAAAAAGGTCCGATTCAACGATTCCGCGGGGAAGTAATGGTTGCCTTCAACGACGACGGTATCGTCGCTGGCGGCGAGCGTTGTTCCCTGCCAGATCGCTTTCATGTGTCGCTCCTTTCAGTCATCGATCTTTCAGAAATTGATCACAATATCGGCGCGCCATTCACTGTCCCGGCGCTGCAGCCAGCCCTGACGGCGGATTTGTTCGAGCACCGTGGCGGCGGCGGGCGGTTCGAGTGGGCGGCGGAAATGATACAACCGGACCACGGCTTCGAGGATTTCGCCGGCGCCGCCGCCGTGGGTTTGGGCGCTGAGCCCGCCGGGCCGCGGCGCCAGCGTTCCGTCGAGCATGAACCGTTGCTCGCCGGCCGCAGCGGTGAGGCGCTCGATGGTCAAAACCGGCCGGCTGGCGAGCAGCGGCAGGAACAACAATGAGGGGTTCGCGGTGCTTTCCGGCAGCGCGGCGATGGTGGGGCCGAGTGCCACAGGATCGAGCGGCGCGACGGCGCCGCTGAAAGCGAAGATATCAAGCGTCCCGCCACCACCGGCGACCTTGTGGAGTTCGGCGTTCACTGTCAGTTCGCCGAGTCCAGGTTGCCAATCGATGGCAAGTTTGCCGCTTTCGGCGGTCGCGCCGGTGGGAATAGACGAGCCGTTAGTCTGGCGGACGGGGGCGAGTGCGACCGTCGAGGCATCGGCCAGCAATTGCCACGCCTGATCGGCCGCTGGCGGCCAATCGGCCCCGAGCGCGAGACGGCCGATCTCGATATCGAGATCGGCACGCCTCCAGTGCAGGGCTTCGGCGGCGATGCGCAATTGGGCGGGGGCGCTGAACAGGCCGCCGTCCAAGGTCATCGTGACGCTTCTAAAGTCGAGCACCGAGTTGAGCACGGCGGGTGGGTTTTGCCATTGCGTGGTGAGCGAAAAACGGCCGCCGAGCCGGAGTACGCCTTGTACCTCGGCGACGGGGCCGTGCGGATCCCGCAGTTCGCCGCCGGCGGCAAGCCAACCCCAAGCGCCGCCCGGCGTTGCGTTGCCGGTGTACGGGCCGTGGTAAAGGCGCAAATCGGCGGTCAGGGCGGGCGCGCCGGGCACCGGGAATAAGGCTCGGCTGCGCCGCCAGCCGGCGGCGATGATGAGTTGCTCGCCGCTCACGCCGCGCGCCACCAGCGCATCGCGCAGCGCGCGGCGCGCCAGATAGCCGTCGAGGGCCGGCAGCGCCGCGCCGCCGATCAAAAGGACGATCGCGAGCCAGCGCCATCGTTTGCCGGTGTGTCGAACCTTGGCCATATCCCGTATGCTGTCACCGTTGCCACAACGCTCATCTTCGATGTCCATCATACCGGACGCCGGCGCCCGGCCCGCCGAACGGCTCGCCGCCGGTCTCAGGCGGCTGCAACTCGATCTCGATCGGGACCGGCAGGCGCGGCTTTTGGCCTACCTCGAACTGCTCGGCCGCTGGAACCGGGTTTATAACCTGGTCGCCCGGGCGCCGCCTCTGGTCTGGGTCGCACGCCATCTGCTCGATTCGCTGGCCGTGCTGCCCTACCTGACCGGCGCCAGTTGTGCCGACCTCGGCACCGGTGCCGGACTGCCGGGCATCCCGCTGGCCATCGCCGCACCCACCCGGCGCTGGTATCTGGTAGACAGCAATGCCAAAAAGCAACGTTTCGTCCGCGAGGCGATACGTGTTCTGGCGCTCGATGGGGTGAGCGCGATACACTGCCGGATCGAGGAGTGGCACCCCGCTGAACGGCCTGACGCCGCCATTGCCCGGGCGCTGGCCGCGCCGCTGAAAGTGCTGGCCGCGGCACGCCGCTTGCTGGCCGCCGGTGTGCCGCTTTATTTGATGCTCGGCCCGGCCGGCCGGCCGGCGTTGCACGATTTGCCCGCCGGGTATAGGCTGCGCCATCTGCACCCCTTGGAGGTGCCGTACCTCGACGGCCGGCGCTATCTGGCCATCATCGAAAACGAAGTGAAATGACGACACCCGCGCCTCGCATCATCGCCATCGCCAACCAGAAAGGCGGCGTCGGCAAAACGACGACGAGCATCAATCTCGCCGCCGGTCTGGCGCGGATGAAGATGGCGGTGCTGCTCGTCGATCTCGACCCGCAGGGCAACAGCACCGTCGGCTTGGGAGTCAGCGGTCAGGATCTGGAAAAAACCGCGTGCGAGGTGATGCTCGGCGAGTGCCGGCTCAAGGATGCCATCTTGCACCTCGCCGACGCCGGCTTCGATCTGGTGCCGGCGAACATCGACTTGACGGCGGCCGAAGTGCAGTTGATGCAGCGCATCGGCCGCGAAGGCGTGCTGCGCCAGGCGCTGGGCGAGGACGCCGCGGCTTATCGTTACGTGATTATCGACTGTCCGCCGGCGCTCAATCTCCTGACCGTCAACGCCCTGACTGCGGCGCACCGCGTGCTGATTCCGATGCAGTGCGAATACTATGCGCTCGAAGGTCTGACCGCGTTGCTCGACACCATCGCGCAGATCCGGCAGACGGTCAATCCCGGTCTCGAAATCGAAGGACTTGTCCGCACTATGTTCGACATCCGCAACAACCTTTCCACCGAAGTCTCGCGCCAGCTCATCGAGCATTTCGGCGATCAGGTCTACCGCACCGTTGTGCCGCGCAATGTCCGGGTCGCCGAAGCGCCGAGCCACGGCGTGCCGGTGCTGGATTATGACGCCGAGTCGCGCGGCGCCATCGCCTACCTCGGCCTGGCCGGCGAATTTCTGCGCCGCGAAGAACAGCGCCGCGCCGCCACCCCGGCGTCCGGAGTCCACGCCCGATGAGCCGGAAAAAACCCCCGCTCGGCCGCGGCCTCGGGGCCATGCTTGGCCGGACGCTCGATGAGACCCGCCTGGCCGGCGAGGGCACCGATCTGCGCGATCTGCCCGTCGATGTCCTGCAACCGGGTCGCTACCAGCCGCGTTCGGTGATCGATCCCGAACGGCTCAACGAGTTGGCGGCCTCGATCAAGGCCCAAGGGGTCGTGCAGCCGATCGTTGCCCGGCCGCTGGCCGCCGGCGGCTACGAAATTATTGCCGGCGAGCGCCGTTGGCGCGCGGCGCAGCTCGCCGGCCTGAAAACGATCCCGGCGGTGATCCGCGAGGTGCCGGACGAGATCACCGTGGCCATGGCGCTGATCGAAAACATCCAACGCGAAGATCTGAACCCGCTCGAAGAAGCGGTCGCCCTCAAGCGTTTGATCGAGGAATTTGCGATGACCCACCAGGCTGCGGCCGACGCCGTCGGCCGTTCGCGGGCCGTGGTCAGCAACCTGCTCCGCCTGCTTGAGTTGCCGGCCCAGGTCCGGCAGTTGATCGATCAGCGCCGCCTCGACATGGGCCACGCCCGCGCCTTGCTGGCCCTGCCGCGCGAGCAAATCATCGCCGCGGCGCACAAAGTCAGCCAACTCCAGCTTTCAGTGCGCGCCACCGAAAGCCTGGTCCAGCGCCTGCTCGCCGGGGGCGGTGGCCGGCCGCGTCAAACCCGGTCGCGCCGCGATCCCGATATCGTCCGGCTCGAAACCACGCTGGGCGAAAAACTCGGCACCCGCGTCGGTGTCGAGCACCGCGCCGCCGGCGGCGGAAAACTGGTCATCCACTACCACGACAGCGATCACTTGCAAGGGCTCTTGCAGCGCCTCAAACTCACTGCTGGTTGAGCGGGCGGCTCTTTTGCACCAGGAAAGCGCCAAGCGATGATTGGATGCACTATAATGGTGCAGAGATGAGGAATCAGCGGTTCGGTATCGTGCCCGAATTCGACGCCTTAGGCCGGCCGCCCCGGCCTGGCGCGGCAGCCGGTGCTTTGGTCCGGATGTTGCAGTCACTGTTCCGGTTTCCCATCCTCAGCCCCCGGAGCAACCATCCATGACCACCGCAGCCCTCACCACCGAACAGATCCTGAAAAAGCTCAACGCCGAGAACATCGCCTTCGTCGATCTGCGCTTCGCCGATCTGCTCGGCAAGGAACACCACCTGACCCTGCCGGTCGCCGCCGTCGATGCCGAGCTGTTCGACGAGGGCAAAATGTTCGACGGTTCGTCGATCAGCGGCTGGAAAGGCATCAACGAATCAGACATGGTTCTGATGCCGGAGAACGCGACCGCGGTTCTTGATCCGTTCGCCGCCGAGCCGACGATGATCGTCCGTTGCGACGTGCTGGAACCGGCGACGATGACCCCTTACAACCGTTGCCCGCGATCTTTGGCCAAGCGCGCCGAAGCGCAACTGATCGCCTCGGGACTCGCCGACCAGGCTTTTTTCGGTCCCGAGCCGGAGTTTTTCGTTTTCAACGATGTCCGCTGGCGCACCGAAATGGGTGAGTGCAGCTACCGGATCGATTCCGAGGAGGCGGCGTGGAATTCGCCGCGCGACTACACCGAAGGCAACATCGGCCACCGGCCGGGTGTCAAGGGCGGTTATTTCCCGGTACCGCCGGTCGATTCGCTGTCCGACCTGCGCGGCAAGATGACGCAGCATCTCGAGGCGATGGGCGTCCACGTCGAGGTTCACCATCACGAGGTCGGCACCGCCGGGCAGTGCGAGATCGGCACTCGTTTCAACACCTTGACACGCAAGGCCGACGAGCTTTTGATCCTGAAATACGTGGTCCGCAACACGGCGCACGAATACGGCTATACCGCGACCTTCATGCCCAAGCCGGTGGTTGGCGACAACGGCAGCGGCATGCACGTCCATCAATCGCTGGCCAAAGGCGGCCGGAACCTGTTCGCCGGGGACGGCTACGCCGGGCTGTCGCCCACGGCGCTGTACTATATCGGCGGCATTTTCAAACACGCCCGGGCCATCAACGCCTTCGCCAACTCGACGACCAACAGCTACAAGCGTCTGGTGCCCGGTTTCGAGGCCCCGGTCATCCTCGCTTATTCGGCGCGCAACCGTTCGGCATCCTGCCGCGTGCCGTGGGTCGCCAACCCCAAAGGGCGGCGCCTCGAGGTGCGCTTCGGCGACGGCGCCGGCAGCGGTTATCTGACCTTCGCGGCGATGATGCTCGCCGGCCTCGACGGCATCCGCAACAAAATCGACCCGGGCGAACCGATGGACAAGGATCTGTACGACCTGCCGCCGGAAGTCGAAAGGGGGCTGCCGACAGTGGCCACCAGCCTCGACCAGGCGCTCGCCGCTCTGGACGCCGACCGCGAATTTCTCAAATTCGGCGAGGTGTTCAGCGACGATCTGCTCGACGGCTATATCGCACTGAAAACCAAGGATGTGAACCGTTATCGGATGTCCACCCATCCGGTCGAGTTCGACATGTATTATTCGTTGTAGCCGAACACCGATCGGCGCGGGCGGTCAAATGATCACCGGCGGATGCCGCGGCACGGCTGCGGCCCCGCTCCTCGGCGAAGGAGGTATGACCATGCGATGGATGACTACGCGACCGATCATTGTGGCGCTCGCCGCCCTGCTGGCCGCCGCGCCCGGCGCCGCCGAGATTTACAAAACGGTCGATGAAAACGGCAATGTCGTCTATACCGACCAGAAGCCGGCACCTGACGCCGTGCCTTACCAACCCGAGCCGCTCAATATCGCCGAGGCCCACCGCCCCCTGCCGGTGGCCGAACCGCCGGCGGATAACGGCGGCGATCGGTGGGCCGGATTTGCAATCGTTTCGCCGGCGCCCGACGAAAACATCTGGGGCACCGGCAATACGCTCAACGTCCGGCTGCAGTCACCGGCACCGTTGCGCTCCGGGATGGTGGTCCAGCTCTACCTCGACGGTCAGCCGCGTGGTCCCGCGGTCCCGGGACTCAGCGCCTCGCTGCCCGAGATCGACCGCGGCACGCACGCCCTCTACGCCGAACTGATCGATGAGCACGGCGCCGTCGTGGCGCGCAGCGCCGCGGTCACTTTTCACATGAAACAGATGGCACGCAACTTGCCCGGTTTCGAGGACCGCAACGCCGCCAATCGTGAGACTAACCGCACCGTCGATAAAAACGTCAACAAGAACATCAACAAGAACGTCAACAAAAATGTCAACCGCAGCGGCGGCTGATTCCCGGCCGCCACCGGCCACCCGCGCCCCGCGCGGTTCCGAAACCGCGGCCGGCCGGCTGGTCGACCATCTGGCCGCCGGCGTCCTGGCGATCGATCGGCAAAACGTCTTGTGTTTCGCCAACTCGGCGGCGTGTGAAATGCTGGCCCTCAAGCCTGTCGATCTCGGCCAGCCGTTCACCGCCGGCCGCTATCCGCCGCCGCTCGTCGAAGTCGTCGGCCGGACCCGTGACAGCGGCCGCGAGCACTGGCTCGACGCCCTGCCGGTCGCCGTCCCACCGGGGATCGCCGCCGGGGTTCATGCCGCTCCCAAAGAGGATCTGGTGATCGTCGAATTGTTCCCGTCGACGGTCAGTGCCGAAGAGCGGCAAAGCCGCGAACGGTGGGCGCGGCTCGAAGCCGATGCGCTGGTGTTTCAGGGTTTGTGCCACGACCTGCGCAACCCGCTCGGCAGCCTGCGCGGCGCCGCGCAGTTGCTCGAACAGGAAACGACCGCCAACCGGCGCCGGGAATATCTCGAACTGATCGTCCAGCAGGCCGACCGCATCGCTGCTTTGATCGACCGTTTCGGCCAGCCGCCGGTAATGGGCAGCACGTTCAATTTTCACCAGTTGATCGATGAGGTGATCGCCGAATGCCGGAGTGCATGGGGCGACGAAGGCCAGCCGCCGCCCGAAGTCCGACGCGATTTCGACCCCAGCCTGCCGCCGCTCAGCGGCGAGCGGCCGCTGATCGCCCAGTTGTTGGCGCATTTGCTGTCCAATGCCCGCGCCGCCGGCGCCGGGCGGATCATCATCACGACCCGCATCGCGCACCAGTGCCGCCTGCCCGAGATCGACAGCCGCAGCGCGCTGGCACTGGAAATCGCCGATGACGGTGCCGGCGTGCCGCCGGCGCTGGCCGACAAGATTTTTCTGCCGCTGGTCAGCGGCCGGCAAAACGGCACCGGCCTCGGCCTGGCGCTCAGCCAGCGCATCGCCCGGCGTCACCGCGGCTTGCTGGAATATGTGCCACGCCCGGCCGGCGCCTGTTTCCGGCTTTTGTTACCGCTCGGCCCCGGGGTGCATCAATGGGTCGAATCCTGATCGCCGACGACGATCCCGGCATCCGGCTGGTTATCGAACGCGCCTTGCAACAAGGCGGCCACCATGTCGTGTCGTGCACCACTCTCAAGGCTGCCCGTCAGGCGCTCGACCATGAGCCGCGCCCCGAGCTGTTGATCCTCGATCTCAAGCTGGGTGACGGCAACGGCCTGCAGCTTCTGGGCGACAGCCGCAACCTGCCTGAACCGCCGGCGGTCATCGTCGTCACCGCTTACAGCGACCTCGACAACGCCGTCGCCGCTTACCGCGGCGGGGCGTTCGAGCTGATCGCCAAGCCCTTCGACCTTACTCATCTCCGGCAGACGGTCGATCGTGCCCTGCGCGACGCCGACCGCCACAGCCGGCCGCGTCCGGCAGCACCGGATGAAGAGCCGTTGCTCGGGACCTCGCCGGCGATGCGCGAGTTGTTCCGCATGATCGGCCGGCTATCGACGACCGATGTCAACGTGCTGTTGACCGGCGCCACCGGGACTGGCAAGGAGCGCGTCGCCCGCGCCCTGCACCGCCACAGCCCGCGCAGCGGCGGCCCGTTCGTCGCGATCAACACCGCCGCGATCCCCGCCGAGTTGCTCGAATCGGAACTGTTCGGCCATGAGCGCGGCGCCTTTACCGGCGCGACCGGCCGCCGCGACGGGCGCTTCGCGCAAGCCGCCGGCGGCACCTTGCTGCTCGATGAAATCGGCGACATGCCGTTGGCCATGCAGACCCGGTTGCTGCGTGTTTTGGCCGAAGGCGAATATTTTCGGGTCGGCGGCCACGAATTGTGCCGGATCGATGTCCGGATCATCGCCGCGACCCACCAGGACCTCGCCGCCCACGTCGCCGCCGGCCGATTCCGTGCCGACCTCTATCACCGCCTGAACGTTATCCGGATCGATGTCCCACCGCTCGCCGCGCGCCGCCAGGACATCCCGCAACTGACCGATTACTTCCTGGCCGCCGCCGCCCGGCACCTTGGCACCGCTGCCAAGCGCTTCACGGACGAAGCCTTGGGCCTGCTCGCTCGCGCCCCCTGGCCGGGTAATGTCCGGGAGCTGAAAAATCTCTGCCAGCAGATGTCGGTGCTGGCGCCGGGCGAGAGGATCCTGCCGGCGGACCTGCCGCCCGAATATCGCCTGGACGGCATGGTCGATGCCGCGCCCGCTGCGCCGCCGGTATGGCAGGAGCATCTACGTCATTGGGCTCTGGATGTCGCCGAATCGACCCCACCGGGATGCTACGCCGGGGCCCTCAATGAGGCCGAGCAAGTCTTGATCGAATGCGCCCTCGAAGCCAGCAGCGGCCACCGGCAAAAAGCCGCCGCGCTGCTCGGCTGGGGACGGAACACCCTGGCCCGCAAGATCAAAGAACAGGCATCAGCCCCTGAGAATAAAGGTCGCCGGCCCGTCGTTGATCAGCTTGACCTGCATCGTCGCACCGAACCGGCCGCACGCCGTGGCCGGCCATAAACGACCCACGTGGGCGACAAAAGCGGTGAACAGGCGCTCGCCGGCGGCCGGTTCGGCGGCCGGTGTAAAACTGGGCCTGAGGCCGCGGGCCGTGTCGGCGAGCAAGGTGAATTGCGGGACGATCAGAATTTCGCCGCCGCTTTGCCTGACATCGAGGTTCATTTTGCCGGCCGGATCGGCGAACACGCGGTAAGCGACAAGCCGTTCGGCGGCCCGTGGCAGATCTCCGTCCGTATCATCCCGGCCGAAACCGGCAAAGACCAGCAAGCCGGGGCCGATCTCAGCGATAATCCGGCCATCGACTTCGACCGCCGCCTGGCCGACCCTTTGCAGCAGGAGCAACATGGAAGGGCATGGTAGCATCGCAACCGAAATCTATGACGCTGTCCAACCGGCCCCCGCCCCTGCCCGCGCTCGCCCGCTTGACGCTGGCCGGACTTGCCGCATTGCCCGCCTGGTGCCGTGAAGGGCTCGCGGCACTGCTGGCCGCTTTGTATTATTTCCTGCCGAACCGGCGGCGGCGCATCGCCGGCGCGAATCTGGAGGGCGCGCGTTTTGCGTCGGGTCTGACTGTGGACGGCGCGACGCTCTACCCACACCTTCGCTACCGGGCACGGGCGTTGCTCACGGTCGGCCGTTTGCTGCATACGCCGCTCGACATCCTGTTTGACGAAATCAAGGAAATCGAAGGGCTGGAGCGGTTGACAGTCCGTACCGCCGATGACCGCGGCGTATTGATGATTGCCCCGCATCTCGGTTATTGGGAGCTGTTCAGCTTATTTCTCAGCGCCCAGGTCCGGGCAGCGATTGTGTACCGCCCGCCGGCCGCTTCGGCGGTCGAAGCCTTGCTGCGTGCCTGGCGCGGCCGCGCCGGCGTCGAGATGCTGCCGGCGACCGCCGCCGGTCTCCGCCGGGCGTACCAGCGGCTGGCCGCCGGCGGCATTGTCGGGTTACTGCCCGATCAGAAACCGGCGGCCGGTCACGCCATCACCATCGACTTTCTCGGCCGGCCGACACCGGTGTCGCCGCTCGCCGCCCGGCTCGCGCGGCACACGCACTGCCGATTGCTGGCCGGGGCCTGCGTCCGCGAGGGGGCGGGCTATCGCCTGCGAGTCATCGAGGTCGAGCCAGCCGACAAGGGCGGCTCACAAGATGAAGCGATCATGGCCGCCGTCTTCGGGGCCATCGAAAAACTGATCGCCCTGGCGCCGGAACAATATCAATGGAGCTATCGGCTGTGGCCGTCACAACCGGCGGCTGCGTCCCTCGATCACGATACCCCGCCGGGGCCGCCGGCCATCGCCACCCGTCTCGAGGCGGACAACCCGGCGAGTTTCGGACCGGGCGGTGCCGCTGGCCCGGCGGAAAAGCCGCCGCCCGTGCCAAGTGCGGATGATCGCAACCGCCCAAACCACCGCCGCGGCACCGAAGAAAGCCAGCGCCAAAGTCGCGCCCAGTAATGCCAAAAGCGCAACGCCCAGCACGATCGTCGCCAGTCCGGCGGCCACCTGAAGGCGCTCGGCCAATGTGCGCAAAACAAGTCGTGGCGGCATGCGAGAACGCTCCATTCGTTTGGGGACAGCAATTGGACGGCGGATGCCGCGCCCGGTTCAGATGGATTGTCGCGCGCGCCGGGGCGTATTGTCATCCCGGCCCAATCGGCGTAAGCTGATAAGGCGCGGGGATCAGTGATCCCGCTGACCGGAACCCGATCCGCGGCCCCGTGCACCCGTGGCGAGGGGCGGATCAGGTTCGAAGAAAAAATGGGAGCAGACCATGTACCACAACCCTTTTCGTGGCCTACCGGCAGGACTTGTCGCCCTGACCTTGGCCGCCTGCCAGCAACAGGCCGACACCCCGCAGGTCCAGCAGAGCGAAACGCCGCCGGTCACCACCCCTTGTGAAATCGTGATGGGGTTCGATCCGTGGGAACCCTACCACTTCACGGCCGCCGATGGCACGGTGCGCGGCATCGACGTGGAAATCGTCAGCGCCCTGGCCGAAGCGCGCGGTTGCGCCCTCTCTTTCCGGACCGGCCAATGGCTGGAGCTGCTCGGCGCTTTACGCGATGGCGAAGTGACCGTGCTGGCCGGCGCCACGCCGGTTGCCGAGCGCGAACGCTACGCCTGGTTTTCAGCGCCGTACCGCAACGAGCATTTCGAACTGTTCATCCCCGCTGGCCGTGAGGTCAAAGCCGCTGATTTTCGCGACCTGCTCGACAGCGGATTTCGGCTCGGCCTGACCGACGGCTACATCTACGGCGAACCACTGGAAAGTCTGCAAGCCGAGCCCAAATACTCGGCGCAATGGATCTACGCCGCAGTCGCCGAATCGAACTTCACGGCGCTCAACGAAGGCCAGATCGACGGCTTTCTCGAAGATCCCTACGTTGCCGCCGCCATTATCCGCCGGCACGGCTGGCAGGGCCAGATCACCCGCAGCGGCCTGACCATCGGCGAGCGGCCGGTCAACTTGATGTTCAGTCGCAAAACGACCAGCGCTGAAGAAATCGAAGCCGACAACGAGATTTTGGCCCGCCTCGCCGAAAACGGTGACCTGCAAAAAATCTTCAGCCGCTACCTCGATGTGGGCCAATAACAAAAAGACGAGTAAAATACCCCCAAGCGCCCGTAGCTCAGCTGGATAGAGTACTGCCCTCCGAAGGCAGGGGTCAGAGGTTCGAATCCTCTCGGGCGCGCCAATAAATCAATGACTTACGCGCGGTTTACCCGCCGAAAATCCGCCAGTACGGCAAAAGTACGGCAAACCGCGCTGCGAAAATGAGGGTTTCGGGACGTGGCGCAGCCAGCTACGAACTGCTTCGTTCTATTTCTTTCTATTTTACGTAAACCGCTTGCGGTGGCTGTTTCGGCGGTGCGCCATTATCGGATCGGCCTTCATGGGGTTTTACCCTCATCAAGCCGGCCACCCTGCGCTGAAAGGGTTGCGCATGATCCAGCGATCCCCACCGCCGGCGCTGTGCAATAGCCACTACGGCGCGCCCTACGTCGGTTCGCGGTCCGGTGGACAATCCGCCATGCAGGCGACATCGGCGCTTACCCTTGAGCGGCCGGCGGCGGCAATACCCGCCCGCACGGGTGCGCGCTCCGCAGGTGCCCGGCTCTTTAGGCGGGTCCAAAATATACTCGCCAGAAGATGTCATGCCTCGCGCGCGCGCGTAAAGCCGTCCGGGAATACCGGCTACGGATCGCGCCGCCGGGCTGCGACCTCATATTGAACCGGCGGCGACGATCTGGAATTAGCAACCTGCGCCCCACGGCGTCCCAGCATGATCGAATCGGCCTGCCACATCAGCGCCTTCGATGCGATGTTGGCGGCATCGGGGGTAATCTTGCCTGCTAGCACCGAGTCGAATATCTCAATCATCCGATCCGTGAAGAAGTCTATCTGGAGTTCTCTCGCAATCGCGAACATATCCCGAAACTTCTTTTTGTCAGCTAGCCAGTCATAGACTGTTGACCGGCCCGGCATTGTCGGATCGCTGCATATTCTGGTCAACGACTCGCCGCCCATCATGCGTATGCAGATTTCCTCGCCCAATGCCCGAGTATATTTCGACGGCCTGCCGCGTGGTTTAGTCGGTTTCGTCATCGGATAATTCTCCGCCTTAGTTTGCGCTAATTCGAGCCGCTAGCGCCGCTTCTGCGGCCTTTCGGCTCGATGCCTTGCACTCACCCATCCAGCGGCCTGCGTGAGCTTGTGGCGCGTTTCTGGCGGCTTATTGGGCATGCTCTCGGCCGCTCATGCTCAATTCTCCAGTGCTTCGATAACCAGATCGTTGATCTGCTGCTGCATTTCGCGGCACGTGCGGTCGTACATGTCCGGCGCATCGACTGGCAGGTATTTACAAATTGCTTCAAGACATAATTTGCGGCCAGCAGCGGGTCGTGTTACCAGTGCATTAGCCTCGACCTTGCGTGCGCCGAACTCGCGCAGATAGTCCTGGACGTATGGCTTGTGGTGGTCATTGTGGCGCGGGTCTTCGAGATTGCGACCCGACCCGGTTTCCAGTCCGTCGATCCACGTCAGCTTGTTTTCGTTGATGAACTCGGCATTGAGTCCGAACCGTTCGATGGTCAGGTTCGATGGATTCCAGCCGACTGCGCCAGATAGGTCTGCAAACATCGACCGCAGTGAGTCGCTAATGCACAGACCGGCCGGATCATGGTCGCCGCAGTACAGCAGGACACAGCGCTTGCCCAAGTTTTCCATTTCCTGGAATCGGTGCATCATCGCGGCACGCGAGTTCAGGTCCGGCCAGCCGCGCGAGTTGGCCAGCGGGATGTAATACTGCCGGCAGATACCTCGAAATAGTTCCTTAAGGTCGATCTTCTCGACCAGCATCTCGATATAGCAGTCCTGCTCGAACCAGAACCCGAACGGCCGATAGCTAGACCCTGCACACTCGATGGCGTCTTGCCTTGCGTTCTCGATCTCTATCAGTTCTTCCTGGACGGCTTCCTCGATGGTCTGCCCTAACTCGAACGCGGTCGCCATATCGGTGTTATCTGCTTGGCGCGAACTATCCTCGGAACAGATATCCAGCGGCAGCAGGCCAGACTTGCGGCAGTCGTTAATGAGGGTCTGCGCGCGACCGAAGTCGCCTTTTTTGAGTCCGTGTTCTTCGAGTTGGTAGCACCAGCCGCGACTTGATACTCGAAAATCAAGTGAACTATTGATTTGCAGAATCAGGTCACAAAAGGATTGCAGTTCGGCCTCGTAGCGCGCCTCAGCCTCGGCACTTTGCCGGCCACGTGAGCGTGTCGGGATCATTCGGCCCACCCCCGTTCCGCCACCAGTTCAGCAACCTGGCGAACGGTTGGTGGTGGCGCCATCAAGCCGGGGTCGCCCGTTTTCTCCAACAACCGCGCCAGGGCCACGTGATCCAGCGGCAGCCCCTCGCAGGCGGTGCGACAGATCGCCAGTAAAGCGCCAGGGGTGGGGTACCAGCTCCGGCAGCGCCGGATTGCATTCGGCCACGGTAGGCGGTTGCCTTGCGCTCCCAGCTTGCACCGCCCCAGCCCCTGCGGTGGGTTGATCGCGTCCTGCTCGTAGTGCCGGCATTGGCCGCAGCGCACCAGCGGCACCGGCGCGCAGGTTTCGACAGGCGGTCGAAGCCGGTCGGCGGCGTCATTAGCCGGGGCGAGCAACGCCAGGATGGCCGCCTTGTGTACAGCAAGTTCCTGGCGCAACTCTGGCGTAATCGGGCCTTGCCAGTGAAGTCGGTCGCCGACCGCTTCGACTCGAACGCCGGCTCGGTCCAGATCAGCAAGCAGGGTGGCGGCGCTCATAGCCAGCCCTCCGATTTTTTTCCTTCTTGCCGCTCTAGGGGGTTTCTATCCGTAACACCGTCACAAGCCTTGTCCTGCAAGGCTTTCGGCGTTTTCGCATCCGTAACATTGGGGGTCGTTGTTACGGATCGAAAATCGCTGGAACCCGCGCCGTTACTACGTTGTGACGGTGTTACGGATACAAGGGGGGGGGTGGCGGACAGGTAGCGCGAAAAAGCGTCCTCGAACTGGTCGCGCAGGTAACCTTTGATAGTCAGGTCGCCGATCCGAATCGTGCGCGGCTTGATTTTGAACTTGTCTAGTCGCCCGGCGAGTTGGCGCGCACCCATGGGCTTACCCCGATTCCAACTCGCCCATCGCGCCTCGGGGTCGGCGGTCAGTCGCTCAAGCAAAACCTCACTCGAAATTCGATCCGATCCATTGAAGGCGGCCTGGATATCGGCCAAGAGTTCTTCGCCAATGCTCGGTACATCGTGGTCGGCATCGGTCAGCATCCGCGCCGCCTGTCGAGCACGGTCGGGCCACACCTCACCCGCCAGATCGGCCAAGGCAAACAGGGGCTCCCAGTTGTCGGCCGACCGGTTCGACAACTCCGGCATGGTCGGGCGCAGCGTGGCGAAGGTCGCTCCGTCATCCTCAGCCCAGCGCGCTAGCTTTTGCTGCACCGCATCAAAGGGGGCGCGGTCGGCGTGGCGTAGGTTCGCGACGCGCTCATTCGGCAGCGCTCGGCGCAGTGTTAGAACAACAGCCCGCGACATTATCGTTTCGGGTAGGTGGCCGATGCCGGCCAGAGCTTTCGGCCCCCATGTACTGAAAACGCACGGCTCAAATTCGCCAGATATCTCAACAGCACGGATAACTCTCGCCGTCTCGCGGGTATGCCCTGAATTTATGATGCCGCGCAGTTCTTCGTTGTCCTTGGCGAAGGTGTCGGCTTCGTCGATCAATAGCGACGGCGTCCATGCCTCCACGCACCGAAACAGCGCGGCCGGCGAAATGTTCGAGGCGAGCAGCGGCCGCCGGGCCAATTGGCCCAGGACGGATAACAGCGTGGTCTTCCCGCAGCCTTTTTCCGGCGCCGTAATGACCGCTAGCGGCAACACCGTGGCATGGTCGGCAAACCAGGTCATTACCGCCCACAATGTTGCCGCGTGCAGGGTATGCGGCTCGGCGACTACGTGGCGCGTAATCAGGTCGAGCACCTCGTCCAGCACCTCGGCCGCGATGACCTTCTCCGGGTATGGCTCTACTTCGGGGAAAGGTAGTTGGCGGCCAGCGCTGTTCGCATCGTCGGGCGGGCGTAAATTCGCAACCTCCGCATCGAGTGTTGCGATACGACAGCCAAGGCGCTTAGCGGCCTCTTTGCGCTCGCGGTCATAGGACACCGGATCGAGTGCGGCCAGGCGCGCGAGTTCGGCGTTATCGGGCTTCGATTCGCGATCAGCGTCTAACCGTTGCTGCGCTGCATCTAGCCGCTCTTGTTCGTGGCGTTGCTCATCGCGGATCAACATAACGCCACCTCCCGCGCCCGGCGGATGCGCTCGACGGCCAGCGCCAGGCGCTCATCGCAGCCGGCCAAGGTCTCGGCGGCGATCTGGACTACAAGCGCCTCGTGGGCCAGAACGCGAAGAGCATCCATCGCCTGGCCGTATCGCACGCGCTCACGGCGCGATGCCGGCGGCAGGTGGTGGGCCAGGGGTTTGTCGAAAAGGTCGGCCAGGGTGAGCCCGACGGCAGCCATCACACTATCGGCCGCGCATCCTGTGAAACAGTGAACCAACAGGCGGTCCCCGGCCTGTTTAATTGATAGCGACGGGGAGCGGTCGTCATGGGCAGGGCAGCGGGCCAGCCAGGCGTCGGGGCCGGTCTGGCGAACGGCTTCGAGGCGTTGCAGCAGCAGGTCGGCGGGGTTACAATTACTGCCGAAAGTGTTGTGGCCTGCCAGCCCCTTTCCGACGCCGCCTTCGGGCGGCGTTGTTCGTTGGGCATTCATGGACAGGCCGCTTGGTCGGCATCGAGCTTGGCCAGCCGCTCCGGCAGCGTCCGCAGGCTCTCAAGGTACACGAACCGGCGGTGGCCGATGGTGAATGTATCGAGCAGACCGCGTTTGGCTAACTCGAATGCTTTGCTCCGGCGGATACCGTGAGCAGCGCAGGCTTCAGTTAAGACGGCATAGCTAGGTGCTTCAGGTTGTACCATTTTGTCCTCCAGTCCAGCAGCGGTTTGCGCTGGTTCGGATGGATAATGGCACCCTGCAAAACCAATGTCATATTAAAAAATATCACAGAATTGTTTACAACGACCCCATGCCGGTAAATAGTGGCGCCAGGCGCCAGGCGCCAGGCGCTCGGTATGTCACTCCTCGTCCCGCATCGCCAGATAATCTTGCCAGGTCTCGAACGTGTCACCGTTTCGCGCCGCGAATATCGGCATCATCTGGCCGTCCGATCTGGTAATGATCGTCCGGTCGCTATACCCGCCGGCGGCCTGGCATGCCCGCTGTTCACGATCCGCGCATGCAACAGCGTCCTCCAGGGTCTTGTGCTTAGGTATATTCGCTCATTTATTTTAGCAATGGCGTGACCTGGGTTTACTTCCTCCTCGGCCGGATATTCGGACTTACGTTCTTGCCAGATATGAACGACAGCCTGTTCTTTTATAGGGATACCAACTTCGGCCAGGCATTCGGCGACCAGCGAACACGCGGACGGGTTTTCGCTTGCCTCATTGCGGGTTGCGTGCAGGCTGGGTATTTGTTCCCTGGCGAATTGAACAGCCTGGGCAATCAACTGATCGCGGTTGAATTTCGGATACGGGCTTCGTCCACGTCTGCGCGGACGCTTTAGCTCGTCACGCATTACCTTTAAGAAAAAGCCCGCCATTATCGGTGGCATTGGTTGTTGATACTCTTCAAAGCTTTTCACCAATCGTTCGATCTTCACCCATGCAACCTCATCGCCTTTGCTTGCTTCGTTGATAAGATACTCAATGCGACCAGTACGCGCCTCATTTTCCAAGGACGGCGGGACCGTGTCGGAGACGAAGTTATCTAACGTACAATCGGTTAAGTTCGGGAAAGTGCGCCGAAAGAAGTCGCAGACATCCGCGCGCGTTTGCTCTATCAATTCAGAGTCGATAACAGCATTATGCTTCTTCATAGCGCAAGCTCGGCTAATGCTTCGGCCGCGCGCTGGCGTTGCAGGTGGCCATAGTGCTGTTCGATCATGGCGACAGACGTGCCGGATACCTGGGCGATGGTCAGCAGGTCCAGGCCGCTTTGCACCAAGTCCGTGATCGTCGAATGCCGCAGCGTGTAGGCCGTGGTCGCCGCCGGCAATCCGGCTTTGCGCGCTGCTTCTTTGATTGGTTTCTTCCAGGCATCCTTGCACCAGGCTTCGCCATTGGCGCGTGCGAACAGCGGTGCGGCTGGGAGTTTGCTTCGTGCTTGCTCGCGCAACAGCGCCGCCGTTGCTTCCGGAAGTAGAATCCGGCGACCGCCCCCGGCCTTGTCGCGGGATACGGTCAACTCCATGCGCCGCGCATCGAAGTCGCCGGTGCGTAAATTCGCCAGCGCACCAGGCCGCAGCGGCAACAGACATAGACCACGCGCGAAAGCGGCGGCGTCGGATGGCAGCGCATCAAGCAGCATGCGCCGCTGTGCGCGATCAAGATACAGATTACGCCGCTGGCTAGCGCCTTTCACGGGGCGCAGCGCAACGCGCCACGCATGATCGTTCAGCACCTCGCGCCGGTCCAGGGCGGCATTCAGGGCCGCGCGTAACGCCGTCAGATCGCGGTTCAGCGTGGCCGGCGAACGTGGTCTTGTTACTTGCTCGTCACCCTTGTGCCGCGACACCCTGGCCGGACGGGCGGCCAGCCGCTCGCGCCAGGCGCGCACGTGGCGGTCGGTGAGTTTCGGCAATGCGATCCTGGCCAGGGGATCGTCGTACAAATATCGCGCGAACCGCTCACCGGCTTCGGGCCGTTCGGCCGCATAGCGCCGGCAGGCATCGGCTACGGTCACAACTTCATGCACGCCCCCGGCATTCAGGTGTTGAAACCACGCCTCGGCGTCACGCTTGGCGATGTCGAAACGCTCACACGCAGGCAGGTGGCCGTAGTCTCGCAGTGATTTGAACACTCGCTTGCCAGTCTCGGGGTCATACAGGCGCGCGATCCATGACCCGCCATTGCTGGCACGCGAAGGGCGATAACCGATGGCTTTGCCGTTGCCTAATTTCTGCCAGTACGGCTCGCGCCGCAGCTTCAAACGATTGCGATTTCGTACCGTGCTCAAGTCCATGCTAATTTATCCAAAAATGGGAATACGACGGAGTACGACGATAGTACGGCAAACCGCGCTGCATGTCAACGGACGGCCCCGGACGGTGATATCATATAAATCAATGACTTACGGACGACGATAAATCGCTGTGGACTCCCAAAAGTCGTTATTTTCTGCCCTCCGAAGGCAGGGGTCAGAGGTTCGAATCCTCTCGGGCGCGCCAATTTCATTCGAAATCGATCACCTCAACGGAACACAGACCCCTCTGGAATCGGATTCGAACCTCTGACAATAAGACAACCTCGGTTCGACAAACGCGGCAGGACTGCCGCGTTGACGCACGAAGTGCGCCCGCAGGGCGAGGGGCAGGAAGCCCCGAGTCTATCCTCTCGGGCGCGCCAATAACTCACGAAATCGATTGCCGTAACGATACTCAATCCTTACTGGAATCGGATTCGAACCTCTGACAATAAACCATCACGGTTCGACAAACGCGGCAGGATTGCCGCGTTGACGCACGAAGTGCGCCCGCAGGGCGAGGGGCAGGAAGCCCCGAGTCTATCCTCTCGGGCGCGCCAATTTCATTCGAAACCCGTAACCTGTCGGGCACACTGATTTTTTCGAAGTCGGATTCGAACCTCTGACAATAAGACAACCACGGTTCGACAAACGCGGCAGTCCTGCCGCGTTGGAGCATGCCGCAAGCCAAGTCCGGACCTGTGCCGGACTTGGCGTGTTCCGAGCCGCCCGAAATGGGCGGATTCGGACCCAATATCCGGCGCCCGCAGACGCCGAGCGGATCAGATGCGGTCGCCCAGTACCGAAGCCGGCACCAGTTTGTCTTTCATTTTCACAGCTTGCTGTTGCTGATGCGCATCGAGCAGGACCGTGACTTCCGGGATCAGTTCGCGGCTGGATTCATGGCCATTGGCGGCGGCAATTTCGAGCCAGGCGAGGGCACGGACCAGATCGCGCTGGGTACCAATCCCCTGGATCGACATCACCGCCAGGTTGTAGGCGGCGGCGCCATGGCCTTGGCGGGCGGCTCTACGAAACCAGAACCGGGCCTGGCGATCGCTCTGCGGCAAGCCGTAGCGCGCCGACGGCCGGAGATATTCGTAACCCAATGCCAGTTGCGCTTCACTGTCGCCGATCTCGGCCTGGTGGCGCAGTTGGGCGACGTCGGTGAAATAAATCACGGTCTCGGCCGGGGCGTGTCCGAGCGTCGTTCCGGCCAAGGCCGGAAGCGCCGGGATCACCAGCGACAACATAAGACCGATCGGTTTGATGGCGTTCATGGCGATGCTCCTCTGGTGGCGTAGGACTACCTACGAAGGTATTCATACTACGAATTGCATCGGCTGTCAACCTCCCGCTCTCCGCCGTGCCCCACCACTCCTGTACCGTCTTCGATACGTCGGATCCCAATCTCGGGACAGTGAGCGAAACCGAGACAGTCATCAAGTCTGGGAACGACCGAAACCAGGACAGTCAACGAATCCAGGGACGGAAACCAGGACGGAACGAAACCGGGACAACGAAACCAGGAGAGTCAACGACTCGAGCGGACGGTATGGGTGGTCAAACGCACTAGTTTTTGGCCAATCAAGCCTGGTAGACCCGCATTTTTGCGCGGTGTGGGCCTCGATTGGCGCCGTACAGAGCCCTGGCACGTGCTTTGCATCAGTTGCAGCGGAGATCAGTACCGGAGAGGAGCCATGAACCCGTCTCGATTCGGAGTCCCGCCCGCCAGCGGCGCGGCTAGCGGACAATGCCGCCCAGCAGCGGGCCTGGAGTGCGCCATGGCCTATGCCAGGTTGAGTGAAATCGAAGAAACCGGACGTTGGCTCGAAGTTCAACGGCGGGCCTTGATCCGTGACCTGAACTACCGGCGGGCCAATCAAGCGCCGGGCATCGTGCTGGCGGGTCAGTTGCTTCGTTACCGCACTTTGGCTGCTGAATTTCGCCAACGGGCCGCCGCGTTGCGCCGCCGATTGCGCCCGGCTTAACCCAATTGTTCCGAGCGCGTTACGTCGCACGGCGCTCGTGCTCAGCGATCAGCCGTCCGGCGCTGCGATAAAAGCGGGCCGCGAGCAGCAGCGCGGCGGCGGTCAGGCCGGTGATCATGCCGACCCACATGCCCGATGCTCCCCAGTTGAGTTTGAAAGTCAGAACCACGCCTGAGGTCAACCCGACGAGCCAGTAGGCGATGATGGTGTAGACCATCGGGATCCGGGTGTCCTTGAGACCGCGCAGGGCGCCGGCGGAGACCACCTGCACCCCGTCCGACCATTGAAAAACCGCCGCCAGGCCGAGCAGCACGACGGCGAGCGGCGCGACGGTAGGATCGGCAGTGTACAGCGCGACGATCAACCCCGGAACACCGAGCATCAAACCCGCCGGCAGGGTCTGGATCAACAAGGCCAGTGCGATGCCGAGCAGGCCCTGAAAGCGGGCGGCGCACGGATCACCGCGCCCCAGCGCATTGCCGACGCGGACGGTGATCGCCCCGGCCAAGCCGAGCGGTACCATGAAGGTCAAAGCGGCGACGTTGACCGCAACCTGGTGCGCCGCGATCGGCACCGCCCCGAGGCGGCCGATCAGCAAGGCCGCGGCGACGAATAAGCTGCCTTCAACGGCGACCATGACGCCCACCGGCAGACCGGTGGCGAGTAACCGGCCGAGTCGCCGGAGATGGGGCTTGTCGAAACGGACAAACGGGTAATACGGGCGGTAAACACGCTGCGTCGCAATCCACAGCACCCAGACCAGAAACTGGATCCAAAAAACCGCAGCTGTCGCCCAGCCGATGCCGACGACGCCGAGCGCCGGGATTCCGAATCCGCCGTACATAAACCAATAGTTCAGCGGGACGTTGAGTGCCACGCCGAGAAAACCGAAATACATCGTCGGCCGCGTATGGCCGATGCCTTCGCTGAAAAAGCGCAACGCCAGCAAGCCGGCGATCGCCGGTGCGCCGTGGGCCATCGCCGCCAGGTATTCGGCGCCGCGGGCCGCTACTTCCGGGGCGACTGCAAGAAAAGCGAAAACCGGCCGGGCGAAGTGGGCGACAGTCCACAGCAAGGCCGCGATCAATACGGCGAGCCACAGCGCCTGACGCAACACGACCCCGGCCTGGCGTCGCAAACCCGCGCCGTCGAGCTGAGCGATCACCGCCGGCAGCGCGAGCATCACTCCGAGCCCGAACAAAAAAACCGCCGACCACAACGCCCCACCCAATGCCACCGCGCCCAGGGCCAGCACACCGAGCCGGCCGGCCATGACTGTATCGACAAAGTTCATCGCCAACCCGGCGAGATTGCCGAGCATGATGGGCAGCGCCAGTTGCAGCGTCCGGCGGGCTTCGGGAATCCATCTGAATCGAGGCACTTCCGGTGGGTTATTGGATAAAATGTTCGGCATGATAAAAGCCCGGGACGCCAGCCGTTCACTGTCTCACAGTCCGCCAGTCGCAGCAAGCTACCGCCGAGCCGTTTGTTGAATGGGGCGAACCGATGACCCACAGTGAATCTGAAAGTGCCCACAGCGAACCACCACCGGCGTTGACTGAGGCTCCGGAAGCGGCAGCGCCCAGTGGGCAAACGACCGCCCGCGAGCGGGTGGATTGCGACAATTGCGGGGCGCCGATGGCCGGCCCTTACTGCGCGCGCTGCGGGCAGCCCACCCGGCATTTTGTCCGGTTTTTCCCCGCTGTGGCACGCGAAATCGCTGAAGACACGCTCGGCGTCGACAGCCGCTTTTGGCGCACGTTGGCGGCTTTGCTGTTTCGCCCTGGGCGCTTGACACTCGACTACTTTGCCGGCCGCCGGGTGCGCTACACGCCGCCGTTCAGGCTGTATCTGTTTACCAGCATCGTTGCTTTCTTGCTGATCACGGTCGCGATCGATGAAAAGATGGAGGCCGGGGAAGTCGATGTAGTCCAGTCCACAGCAGAGGCGGAGGCCGGCGGCGAGCGGTTCACTTTCTTTGGCGACACGCCATTCGACCGCGAAACCAATCCCGTCGAGATCGCCTGGCTGCCGGGTTTTCTCAACCGCCGCCTCAACAACGAAATCGATGATTTCATCACCAAATGGCCTGAAATCAAGCGCCGGCCGCGCCTGATCGTTGACGAAATTCTAGGCGTCATGCCGCAGGTGATCTTCGTGCTGCTGCCGCTTTACGCTTTGCTTCTGAAATTTTGTTACCTGTTCAGCCGCCGGTTGTATATGGAACACCTGATCTTCGCCGTGCACAACCATGCCTTCGTCTTCTTGGTGCTCGGTTTGTCGATGGTGATCACTTTGTTCGACGTGGCGCAAGATGGTGGATCATCTGCGGCGTGGAGTGAAATCGGACGTTCGGCGCTCGGTACGTGGCTGGTTATTTATCTGTTTCTGGCACAAAAAAGAGTCTACCGACAGGGGTGGATCCTGACGGCGCTCAAATACTTCGTAATCGGCGTCATTTACAGCATAGTGCTGAGCATTGCTTTCGTCGCCGCGACGCTGATCGGCGCCGTTGCGGTTTAGTGAAATTCTGATTAAATCAGGGTTTGCGTTTCAGAAATAGTTTAAGTGGACGAGTCGCCCGCTCCGAAGCGCTCTCTGAACCAGCGGTCGAGCAGCGCTTTTTCGTAGGGTAGCGCCGAGGTGTCGTGCTGGCGGGCGCGTGGTGTCAGACTCAGAAAAGACGCCTCGACGAGCCGCTCATCGCCGGCGGCAAGTTCGTGACCTGCGGTATCGACCAGTCGGTAATCGAAATGCAGATAGGGCGGATAGGGATGCTCGACGATGCGTTGATAAGGGTTGTTGGTCCTGAGCGGGATGCTACGCCCAGGCAAATGGTCGATTGTTTGGCCGGGCAGCAAGCGTCCGGCGAGGTCGATATCGGTGAACCGGATCTGCAACGTCTGACCGCTCGCCAGCCATTGCCCAGCGAGCCTTTGAATATGGGTCGTCAGATCGGCCATCATCGCGTCGCGGCCCTCGCTGATGCCGCCGGCGGCTTTTTTGAAATCGGTGAATTTTTCCGGTTCGGCGAAGCTGACTTCGGCTTCTCCGGCGAGGGCGGCACTGAGCAGGGTACTGCACATCACGGCCGGGAACAGGAACCAACGATTGAAACGGATGGTGGTTTGCATGGTCAGTCCTTCTGTCAATGAAGTTAAGACCCCCACTCCAACCCTTGCCCGCTTGCGCCAACGGGAAGGGCAAGTTGCAACCCCGAAATACCCTCCCCCGCTTGCGGGGGAGGGCGGGGGTGGGGGCGGATTTCTGTGTGATGGTTTGCTATAGTCAGACCGGCCGAAGCGGGGAAAGTTTTCACGCCGCCGGGTTTATACCGCCTTATCGTTGAGCCAGTCACGTGGTTTTAGGCAGCGTAACAACGCCGCCTCCCGGCTGCCCGGTGCCGGCCGGGCGTCGTAATTCCAGGCGGCGAGCGGTGGCATCGACATCAGAATCGATTCGGTGCGGCCGCCCGATTGCAGACCGAAAAGGGTGCCCCGGTCGTAGAGCAGGTTGAATTCGGCGTAGCGGCTGCGGCGCTGCAACTGGAAACGTCGTTCGGCCTCGCCCCAGGGCTCGGACATACGCCGTTCAAGGAGCGGCAGATAGCCGGCCAAATAGCTCTCGCCGACGGCGCGGATGAATTCGAAACAACGGTCGAATGGCCAATCGTTCAAATCGTCGAAAAACAAACCGCCGACGCCGCGCGTTTCGCCGCGGTGCGGTAAATAAAAATATTCGTCGCACCATTTTTTGTAGCGCGGGTAGACGTCGGCGCCGAACGGGGCGCACGCCGCGTGCGCCGTTCGGTGCCAATGCTGAATATCCTCCAGGTAAGGATACCAGGGGGTGAGGTCGTAACCGCCGCCGAACCACCAGACCGTATCGCCGTTGTCTCCTGTGGTGATGAAAAATCGCAGATTGGCATGGCTGGTGGGACAGTACGGATTGAGCGGATGGATCACCAGCGACAGGCCGAGCGCCTCGAACGGCCGGTTGGCGATGGCGGGCCGCGCCGCGCTGGCCGCGGCGGGCAACGCCGCGCCTTTGACATGCGAATAATTGACGCCGGCTTTTTCGAGTCCCGTGCCGTTTTCGATCACCCGTGTCAGGCCGCCGCCGCCGGCCGGCCGCGTCCAGCGATCGGTGCTGAACCGTGCGCCGCCATCGAGGGCTTCGAAGCGATGACACAGACGGTGCTGCAAGTCGGTCAGGTACGCGGCGACCGGTACCGGATCGGGAATGCGCGTGACCTGGGCCATCGGTTATCGAAGCCGGTGGCCGGTCGGCAGATCGCGGATTTCGCTCGGCCCCCGGCGAGCGCCGCACGGCAGATCCAAGATCAGGTCGATGCCGCCTGCCGGGAACGCCGCTTCGACTTCTGCCGCAGCCAGCGGCGCCGGCGTTCCACTGGGATTGGCGCTGGTCGAGACCAGTGGCGCGCCGAACGCGGTGCACAGGTCCAAAGTCGGCGGCCAGGCGGGCAGCCTGACCGCCAGCGTCTGGTGACGGCCGGTCAAAAGGCGAGGCGCGGTGGCCGCGGCCGGGTGCAGCCAGGTGATCCCCGGGTGGCGCTGTCCAGCCAGATCGGGGGGGAGCGGCAAGATCCACGGTTCCACCGCGTCCCAGTCGGCGACCAGCACGATCAGACCTTCCTCGGCCGAACGGTGCTTGACAGCGAGCAAACGGCGGATGGCCTGGTCGTCGCGGGCGTCGCAGCCCAGACCGAATACCCCGCCGGTGGGATAGGCCAGCAGGCCGCCGTGGCGCAGGCAAGCGGCGGCCTTGTCAACCGCCGTGGTTGTTGCGATCGGTGCCACGTGGGTTTATCGACGGCCAGCAGGGAGGGCGGCGGATTTCCCAGCCTTTTTTTTCTTGCCGGCGGTTTTTTTACGGACGGTTTTTTTACCGGCGGCTTTTTTCCGGGCCGTCTTTTTCGCCGCCTTCTTTTTCCGCCCGGCGCCGGCCGGCGCGGCGCTTTTCGCCGCCCCGCCCCGGCCGCGGCGGCTGCCGCGCTCCGGCGCGGCGGCGAGCAAGGCCCGGCAGGTTTCCTCATCGAGTGTCGCCGGCTCGGTATCCTTCGGCACCCGAGCGTTTTTCTTGCCGTCGGTGATGTACGGACCGTAACGCCCGTTGAGCACCCGGATACCGCTTGCAAAAGTCCTGATTTCGCGGCGCGCCCTTTCTTCTTGGTGGTGGGCGATCAATTCCAGAGCGCGCGGCAGGTCGATCGTGTGCGGATCGTCTTCCTTCAGCGAAACGAACTGTTTGCCGTGGCGCAGGTACGGGCCGAACCGGCCGATGCTGGCGACCACTTCTTCACCGTCGGGATGGACGCCGAGCCGGCGCGGCAGCTTGAATAGCTCAAGCGCTTCGTCGAGCGTAATGGTGTCGATGCTCTGGCCGGCCCGCAAGCTCGCGAAGCGCGGTTTTTCCTCATCACCCTCGCCGCCGCCGAGTTGGACGAATGGCCCGTAACGCCCCAGCTTGGCGCTGACGGGCTTGCCGCTCACCGGATCGAGACCGATCTGGCGCGTCTGCCGTGCTTCGGCGCGGCTGACGGTCTCTTGTTTTTCGTTGACCCGGGCGATAAACGGCTCCCAGAATTCGTGCAACACCGGCTGCCAGCGCAATTCGCCGCGCGAGATCGCATCCAGTTCGTTTTCGAGCCGGGCGGTGAATTCGTAATCGACGTAGGGCTCGAAGTGACCGCTCAGGAAGCGGGCCACGACCCGGCCGGTATCGGTGGGCTTGAATCGGCGGCTGTCGAGGATGACGTATTCGCGGTCGAGTAAAGTCGAGATGATACTGGCGTACGTCGATGGCCGGCCGATGCCGTATTCCTCGAGCGTCTTGATCAGCCGGGCCTCACTGTAACGCGGCGGCGGCTCGGTGAAATGCTGTTCGGCGCGGATCTCATCGAGCCGGACCTTTTGCCCGGCGGCCAGTGGCGGCAGTTTGGTTTCTTGTTCCTCCTGGCCTTTCGGCGCGGCTTCTTCGTAAACCTGCAGAAAACCCGGGATGCGAATCGTCGAGCCGGAGGCGCGGAAAGTGCTGTCTTCGGCGGCGGCGAATTCCACGGTCACGGTATCGATCGTGGCGTGGATCATCTGACAGGCTACGGCCCGCCGCCAGATCAGGTCGTAAAGCTTCAATTGGTCGGGGCTGAGCCAGGCGGCGGCCCGTTCCGGGTCGAGCGCTGCATCGGTCGGCCGGATCGCTTCGTGGGCCTCCTGGGCGTTGCGCGATTTTGTGACGTATTGGCGCGGTTTGGCCGGTAATGCATCCGCGCCGAAGCGTGCCGCAATCAGGCGGCGCAAATCGTTGAGCGCGTCATCGGCGAGGTGGACCGAATCGGTTCGCATGTAGGTGATCAGGCCCTGTTTGCCGCCGTTGATTTCAACTCCTTCGTACAACTGCTGGGCGAGGCGCATGGTGCGGGCCGCCGAAAAACGGAGTTTGCGCACCGCGTCCTGTTGCAGCGTCGAGGTGATGAACGGCGGAGGTGGGTTGCGGCGGCGGTCGCGTTTCTGCACCGCCATAACGGCAAGTTGACCGCCGGCAGCGGCGGATAAGCGGTCGCGCAGTCCGGTGGCGAGCGGCGCTTGGTCGAGGTCGAACTGCTCGAGTTTGCGGCCTTGGTGGGCGACCAGTTTGGCGACGAACGACTGGGGCCGGCCGCGGTCGCCGGGGGCGGCGAGATCGGCTTCGATCGTCCAGTACTCGCGTGCCACAAAGCGCTCGATTTCCTCTTCGCGCTCGACGATCAGACGCAGCGCCGGGCTTTGCACCCGGCCCGCCGACAATCCAGGCTGAACTTTCTTCCACAACAACGGCGATAAATTGAAGCCGACCAGATAATCGAGCGCCCGCCTGGCTTGCTGGGCATCGACCAGGGGTTGCGACACCTGGCGCGGATGTTCAACCGCCTGGCGGATGGCGCGCGGTGTGATTTCGCTGAACACGACGCGGTGTACGTCGCGGTCGTCAAGCACGCCGCGCTCGCGCAAAATCTCGGCGACGTGCCAGGCGATCGCCTCGCCCTCGCGGTCGAGGTCGGTGGCCAGGTAAATCGCTTGCGCCTGGCGCGCCGCTTTGACGATCCGCTCGACGTGTTGGCGGTTGCGCTCGATCGTTTCGTAACGCATCGCGAAACCAGCAGCGGGATCGACCGCCCCTTCGCGCGGCACGAGATCGCGCACGTGGCCGTACGAGGCGAGTACCTGAAAGTCCGCACCGAGATATTTGTTGATCGTGGCCGCTTTGGCCGGTGATTCGACGATCAGCAGATTTTTTGCCATGCCGTGAAGTCTTCCTCTCGTAGTTTTAGCTACCCGGCGCCAAGCCGCCTGGCGCGCGCTGCCACAATCCGCCGGGCAGATGGACGACCCGGCTTTCCAGTTCCAGGATCAGCAGCATGGACGAAAGCGCCGCGACCGTCAAACCCGAGCGCTCGGCCAGTTCGTCGATCGCCACCGGATCGTGGCCGATCGCGGCCCACAAGCGGCGGTATTCCGGGTCGTCGGGCGCGGCGTCGGCTGGCGGCGTATTGTCCAATGCAGTCAGCCGGGCGCGCAATTGGCCGGCGAGTTGCCCGGCCTGGGCCGCAACCCCGGCAAGCACTTCGGCGCCGTCGCCGGCCAGCCGCGCCCCGTCGCGCAGCAACTGGTGACAGCCCTTGGCCAGTGCGTGGTCGATCGAACCGGGGATGGCGAACACTTCGCGCCCCTGGTCGGCGGCGTGGCGGGCGGTGATCAGCGAACCGCTGCGGATGCCGGCCTCGACGACGACCACGGCCAGCGACAGGCCGCTGATGATCCGGTTGCGCGCCGGAAAATGGCCGGCGATCGGCGGTGCGCCGAGCGGCAGTTCGGAGACCAGGGCGCCGTGGCGGACGATGCGGCGCGCCAGCTCGATATGGCGGGCCGGATAGACCCGATCGACCCCGGTGCCGAGTACGGCGATCGTCGCGCCCCCGGCCTCCAGCGCCGCCTCGTGTGCCGCGGCGTCGATGCCGGCGGCCAGGCCGCTGGTGATGGTCATCCCTCCGGCGGCCAGTTCCGTGGCGAAGCGGCGAGCGTGCGCCAGCCCGCCGGCGCTGGCGTTGCGGCTGCCGACGATCGCAATCTGCGGGGCGTACAGGACACCGGGGTCGCCGGCGACGAACAGCGCCGCCGGCGCGCCGGGACACTCAGCGAGTTGCGGCGGGTAGGCCGGATCGGTGAAGACAAGCAGATGATGATGCCCGGCGGCGAGCCACTCCAGGTCGGCGGCAAGCGCTTCAGACGGCGGATGGAGAAGGGCGCGCCGGCAACCCGCCGGGAGGGCGCGGTCGCCGGTGGCCGCGGCCTCGAATAGGGCGTCGATGTTGCCGTAGCGCATCACCGCCTGGCGTAACCCGCGGCCTCCGAGTCCGGGGGCGCGCAAGGCGGTCAGCCAGCGCGCGGCATCGTCCCAGTGTGGCATGCGGCAAGGCGCATCCGCTCCCGCCGGCGGCGCTACAAGCGGGCCGCGGGGTGCCTGAGCTGATCGCCCTCCTGGATCTCCTTGCCGCCGCCCATGACCAGCCCGTAACTGACGTGCTCGAAACTGCGGAAGACCATGATCTGCGCTTCATACTCGGCGGGTAACGTGACGGCGCCGGTGACGCCGCGGATCGGGATCAGCGGCGGATCGACGTTATCTTGGATTTTCTCGCCGGGCTGGAAGACCGCGAACGTGTGCCCCGGCTCGATCCCTTCGCTCAGGCCGACATTGAGGGCGGCGATGTTGGGCTGTCCGGCGTACTCATGCCGGTCGTCAAGGGCCAGGATGCGCGCTCTTTCCGGGACATGATCGGGGGCGCGCGGCAGAAAATGTACGTCGTAGGTGAAATGCTCGACCGGCAGGATGCGATCTCCGGCCCGGACTTCGCGCCGCCCGCTCAGGATTTCCAGAGTCGAAATTTCACCGCTTTTGGCCACGCGAGCCCGGCTGATTTCCCATAACTCGACGCCGATCACCTTGCCGCGCATGCCGCCGATCGATTGCGCCCAGCGCCAGACCATCGGCCGCTCGCTTTCGTCGTGCGGCGCACTACGCCAGCGCGGCAGGTCGCGTGCTTTGCTCTCGCGGTGCCGTCGCCCGCCTTCATCGGTGAAGCGGTCGCGGTAGGTGAAATTGGTCCGGGCGATCACGACCTCGTCGCCGTCGGCCGCCACGAGGCCGCGGGCGTATGTCTTGTCGCCGATCCCGGCGTAGGTGCGGCGTTCGGCGTTCTCGACGATATAGGGCAACGCCTCATAACTCGCTTCGTCGATGACGCGCGGATAACGCAGAAAATGTTCGATCGCGTCGAGCGGCACCGTCGGGATCGCCTCGTCGGCCGGCAATTCGCGGATGCGCGGCGCGAGCCGGGTTTCGCCGGGGCTCAAGGCCAGGCGCGGTTCGCCGCCGACATAGACCAGGCTGATCACGTCGCCCGGATAGATCAGGTGGGGGTTGGCGATCTGCGGATTGACCTGCCAGATGGCCGGCCATTCCCAGGGATGGCGCAGAAAACGTGCCGCGAGATCCCACAGCGTGTCGCCTTTTTCAACGACGTAACGCTCCGGATGATCGGCGCGCAGAGGGCTGTCCTGGGCGAACAACACAAAGGCCGCAGCGAGCAGCAGCGGCGTAATGAAGCGCCGCGGCCACACTGGGGCCGCGCCGTTTTGGGATGATCTGACGGTGAAGTTGCGCATCATGACTCGTCCTGTGCCCCATGCCGCATAGTGCGGCCTGATGTGTGAGGTTGGCGCCGGCAGCCGCGGCGGGCGGCCTCCCCCGGCCGCGGTCTTCCCTGCGCTGGCGGCGCACGCCGGCTGGTCGTATCATAAACAGATTCGAGCAAAAACGCACGTTTGCAGCGAAAATTTAATTATTTACATGATGAATCCGGCATGGCCCTTTTGACGATCCTGGAGTATCCCGATCCCCGCCTGCGGACGATCGCCCGCCCGGTCGAGCGGGTCGACGCGGCGCTTTGCCGCTTACTCGACGAGATGTTCGAGACGATGTACGAAGCGCGCGGCATCGGCCTGGCGGCGACCCAGGTCAACGTCCACCAGCGGCTTTTGGTCGCCGATGTCAGCGACGGGCGCGATCAGCCGCTGGCCTTGATCAATCCGGAGATCACGGCGCGCGCCGGCGCAACCGAATGCGAGGAGGGCTGCCTTTCGGTACCGGGTTATTACGCCAAAGTGCCGCGTGCCGCAACGATCCACGTCAAGGCGCTAGGCCGCGACGGCCGGGCCTTCGAACTCGACGCCGACGGCTTGCTGGCGGTCTGCATCCAGCACGAAATCGACCATCTCGACGGCAAACTGTTCGTCGATTATCTTTCCGCTTTGAAACGCCAGCGGCTGGAAAAAAAGTGGGGGCGGATGCAAAAAACGCCTTTGCCGACCCGCCGCGCCGTGCTCTGAATGGCCGTTGCCGGGGCTGCCACCTTACCGGCGAGCCACGCACTGCGGCTGATGTTCGCCGGCTCGCCAGCGTTCGCCTGCCCGGCGCTGGAAGCCCTCCACCAGTCCGGTCACCTGATTTGTGCCGTATTGACGCAGCCCGATCGGCCGGCCGGCCGTGGTCGCCGGCTGCAGCCGCCGGCGGTCAAAGAAACGGCGCTCCGCCTCGGCCTCGAGGTCTTCCAGCCGCCACGGCTGGCCGCCGACGGCTTGTTGGCCGATCTCCAAGCCCGGCGCCCCGATCTGCTGGTCGTCGCGGCGTACGGTCTGCTGTTGCCGCAACGCTGGCTCGATCTCGGCGGCGCCGGTGCCTGGAACATCCATGCTTCGCTGCTGCCCCGTTGGCGTGGCGCGGCGCCGATCCAGCGGGCGATCGCCGCCGGTGACAAACAAAGCGGCGTGACGATCATGCAGATGACCCGTGGCCTCGACCGCGGCCCGATCCTGGCGCAGCGGGCGATCGCTCTGGCCGCCGGCGAAACCGGTGGCAGCCTGCATGACCGCCTCGCTGCCCTCGGAGCCGAGTTGATCACCGAGACGGTCGGCGAGTGGGCCGCTGGCCGACCGCCAGATGCCGTACCGCAGGACGAAAACCGGGCGTGTTATGCCGCCAAAATCTCAAAAGCCGAAGCGCGGCTGGATTTCAACCGTCCGGCGGCCGAGCTCGAAAGGCTGATCCGCGCGTTCGATCCGGCACCCGGTTGCTGGACCGAAATCGATGGGCAGCGGGTGGCGGTCTGGCGAGCCGAGGTCGTCCCGGCGCCGGGCGGCTCGCCGCCCGGCCACCGGTTGCCCGCGCCGCCGGGGCACTATGTCATCGCCTGCAACCCTGGGGCGCTGGCCCTCATCGAGGTGCAGCCGGCCGGCCGGCGGCGGATGGCGGTTGCCGCTTGGCGGCGGGCATTCGAGCGGTGAAAGCCGCCGCTTGTCGCCCGGTGCCGGGTGCTTTGCCGCGCGCCGCGGCGGTCCGGGCGCTGCGCCGGATCCTCCACCGGCGCACCGCGCTCGACCCGGCCCTGGCCGCCGAAAACCAGGGGCTCACCGATCCCCGCGACCGGGCGTTGTGCCAGCGGCTGGTTTACGGCGCGTTGCGTGATTGGGCGGCACTCGACTGGCTGGCAAGACGTTTGATCGACCGCCCGCCGGCGAAGCGCCAAGACGAAATCCGCACCCTGCTGGCCGTCGGGCTCCAGCAGTTATGGCGCGAGTCGATGCCCGAACACGCTGTCGTCCACAGCACCGTCGCCGCCGCCGACCTTTTGGGCATCCCGCGGGCCAAAAGCCTGATCAACGCCTGCCTGAGGCGTTGGCTGCGGGAGCGCGAAGCGCATCTGGCGTCATTGGCGACAGACGACGCGCGCTACGGCCTGCCCACCGCGTGGCGCCAGCGCTTGGCCGCCGACTGGCCGGCTGACTGGCCGGCGATCTGTGATGCGCAACAACAACCGCCGCCGCTGGCCCTGCGGATCAACTTGTCTCGGCTGACGCGCGTGGACTATCTCGGCCGGCTGGAGGCCGCCGGCTTGCCTGCCTTGCCGCTCGATCCGCACTGGCCGGAGTCGGCCGTTTTGCTGGCCGCGCCGGTTCCGGTCGAGCGCCTGCCGGGCTTTGCCGAAGGGTGGGTCTCGGTGCAGGATGCGGCGGCGCAATTCGCTCCGCAAGCCTTGGCACTGAAACCGGGGCTGCGCGTCCTCGATGCCTGCGCTGCCCCCGGCGGCAAAACGGCCCACCTGTGCGAAGCGACCGGCGGGCGGATCGAACTGACCGCCGTCGAACGGGATGCTTGGCGCGCGGCACGGCTTGGCGAAAATCTCGAACGCGTGCAGTGCGCCTGCGAGGTTCGGGTTGCCGACGCCGCCTGCCCCACTGCCTGGTGGGACGGCCGGCCGTTCGACCGTATCCTGCTCGATGCGCCGTGCAGCGCCTCCGGCGTTGTCCGCCGCCACCCCGATATTCCGTGGCGCCGGGACGCTGCCGGCCTGGCCCGCGTGCAGGCGGCGCAGGCCGCTCTGCTCGCCGCGTTGTGGCCTCTGCTCAAGCCCGGCGGTATGCTGGTGTACGTCACCTGCTCGCTCTACGATGCCGAAAACGATCGCCAAATCGAAGCCCTGCTCGCCGGCGGCGCACCGCTGGCCGTCTCGCCGCTCCCTGATTGGGGGCGGGCGAGGTGCTATGGCCGGCAGTTCCTGCCCGGCGAACATGGGATGGACGGTTTTTACTATGCGCGTCTTGAGCGCCATCTTGCTCCTGACCCTGCTTAGCGCTTGTGGCGAGGGATCTTCCGCCGGCGGCCGCTTGCAACTGGCCGGCGGCCTTTTGCGGCCGGGTCAGGCCGGCGGTATCGACATCGTGACCGGACTCGACCTGCAGTTGAGCGATGCCGCCAACGAGGCGCTGCAGCAAGGGCTCGAATTGACGCTAGCCGCCGAGGCGCGCATCGGCCGCCGGCACCCCGGCTGGGCGTGGCAGGTTTACCACCGGCGTTTCGAATGGCAGATCGCCTACCTGCCGCTCAGCCGGCACTACCGGCTGGTCGCCCCGGACGGCCGGACCGTCACTTACGCCCGCTGGCGGCATCTGGTGACCGCGCTGGCCGAACCCCAGACCCTGCCGCTGGACTGGCGGCCTGAGAGCGGCGAGCGGGCCACCTACCAGGTGCAGCTCAGGGTCTGGCTCGACCGCCAGAAATTACCCTCGCCGCTGCGTCTGCCCGCCTTGTTTTCGCGTGACTGGCGGCACGCCAGCGGCTGGCACACCTGGCTTTGGCCAGCGGCAGGCAGCACCCGATGAGCGGCGAGCTGCGCCGCTGGTTGCTCGGCCGGTTGCCGCTCGTGGCGGTCGCCGCCGCTGTCCTCGCCGCCTTGCTGCTGGTTGCCGACGTGCAATCGGAAGGTGGCCGGCTGGGGCGGTTGAACGTGTGGATCTTCGCGCTGACCGCCCTCGCCCTGATCGCCTTGCTGATCGCCATCGGCAGCCAGGTCCTGCGCCTTTACCGCCAGGTCCGAAGCGGTGAACCAGGGGCGCGGATGGCGCGCCGGCTGGTGCTGGTGATGCTGACGCTGGCCCTGCCGCCGGTCTTGATCGTCTATTTCTTTTCTCTGGAGTTTCTGAATACCACGATTTCCGGCTGGTTCGACATCGAGACCGAAAGCGCCCTCGAAAACAGTCTCGAAATCGGTCAGTGGTACCTCGAACAGAACGTCCTCGAAGCGCAAGATCATACGCAGCGCCTGGCCGCCGAGTTGACCGCCATCGACGATACGGCCTGGTTCGAGACATTGCTCGACCGGCTGGCGGGTCGCGGCCCGATCGAATTGGCGGTACTCGACGACAGCGGCGAAGCGGCGGTCAGTGCCAGCCTGTCGGCCGACCTCAAGATCGATCGGCCGGACAATTTCGCCTTGTTGCAAGCGCGCGAATCGGGCAGCTATACCGCCGCCGAACCGGATGCCGCAGGCGGCCTCAAAATCCGCGCACTCCGGCAACTCGATGAACGCCGCGGCGGCGGCCGGCCGCCGCGTCTGGTACAGGCGATCTATCCGTTGCCGTCGGAGTTGACCGGGCGAATGAGCCGGATCGAACAGGTTTATTACCGGCAAAAAACCAACGATTACCTGCGCGAAGCCCTGACCCGCGCTTTTATCCTGATCCTGACATTGGTACTGGTGCTCACCGTGCTGCTCGCGATGTTGCTCGGCATTGGAGCCGCCAAGCGGCTGGTCAAGCCGCTGACCGATCTGGCCAGCGCCGCGGGCGATATCGCCGAGGGACGCTTTTCGCGGCGCGTCGAAATCACCGGCCGTGACGAGTTGGCGTTTCTCGGCCGGGCTTTCAATCGGATGGGCGCCGACCTTGCCGCCGGCCGTGCGGCGCTTGAAGCGCAAAGGCAGAACCTCGAAACCCTGCTCGCCCGGCTGTCGGCCGGGGTTATTGCGATCGATGCCGCCGGGCGCTTGACGCTCAGCAATGCCAGTGCGGCGACGATTCTCGGTTGTGACCTCAAGCCGCACCGCGATCACCCGCTGGCCGGCCTGGCCGCCACCGAACCGCCGCTCGAACCCTTGATCACCGCGATCGCCGACCACCTCGACCCGCCGCGCGAGTGGCGCAGCGAAGTGGTGATCAAGCGCCCCGGACAAAAACCCCTGGCCTTGGTCGTGCGCGGCGCCCCGTTGCCCACCGCCGCCGCCGGCCATGTCATCGTCTTCGATGACGTGACCGTTTTGACCGAAGCGCAGCGCGAAGCAGCGTGGGCCGAAGTCGCACGCCGCCTGGCGCACGAAGTCAAAAATCCGCTGACCCCGATCCGTCTGGCCGCCGAGCGCCTGGCGATGAAATTGCAAGGTTTGCTGCCGGATAACGAGCGGGGCGTGCTCGATAAAACGACGCGGACCATCATCACCCAGGTCGACGCTCTGCGGGCCATGGTCAATACCTTCGGCGATTATGCCCAGGCAGGTAAAATCGAGCCCCAGGCCGTGCGCCTCGACGAGATCGCGGCGAGCGTCCAGGCGCTGTACGAGGGCGGCGGAGCGCTCGCCGTCACACTTGACCAACCCGCCGCGCCGGCGCCCTACCACGGCGATCCCGTGCGCCTCAGGCAAATGTTGCTAAACCTTCTGCAAAACGCTAAAGAAGCCGGTGCCGCCCACGTCCAAATCGCCCTCAGCCGAAAAGCACAAAGTTACCGGCTGGTCGTCAGCGACGACGGGCCGGGTTTCCCGGCCGCCGCGCTCGAACGGATTTTCGAGCCTTACGTGACCACCAAAGCACGCGGCAGTGGCTTGGGGCTGGCGATCGTCCGCCGCATCGTCGAGGAGCACGGCGGCCGGGTGAGCGTCGAAAATGACGGCGGCGCCCGGGTCTTGATCGAACTTCCGGAATCAATTAGCATGCAACGCGCGGCCGGGTGAGGTCGTTTGGGGCGGGACACGGGAATAGGGAAGCTGCCGTAATAGCTTAAAAATTTTCAAGTCAATTGGGGAGATTTTTGTGAACGACACTCATTACCCGTCGCCGAACAGCCCTGGCGCTGCTGAACCGCACCCCGCGGCGATCGAGTTCACCGGCCGGGCCGGCGAGTACTTCCGCATCTGGATCGTCAACATGGCCCTGACCGTCGTCACTTTGGGCATTTACGCCGCCTGGGCCAAAGTCCGGACGCGCCGCTATTTTTACCGCAATACCGTGCTGCTCGGCGATGCCTTCGATTTTCACGCCGATCCGTGGCGCATCCTGCGCGGTCATATCATCGCCGTTTCGATCTTGGCGCCGTATGCCGCCCTGTCGTACTTTCGCCCCGAGCTGGCGCTGCTGTATCTTCTGCTGATCATGCTCCTGATGCCGTTCCTGTGGGTCCAGTCGCGGGCTTTCAACCTCGGCAACACCTCGTACCGCGGCGTCCGCTTCGGCTTCCGGCGGGATTACAAAGGCGCCTACGCGGCGATTTTCATGGGATTTCTAGTCACGCTGTTGACGCTCGGTCTGGCATCGGGTTATGCCGAATATCGGCGCGCTCGTTTCGCCGTCACGCACAGCCGGTTCGGGACGCTGGATTTTGCCTATCACGCCGACCGCTCGCCGTTCATCGCACTTTATATAAAGGCGATGCTGGTGACGCTCGGCGCGGTGTTCGTGGTCGGTCTCGTCATGACCATTATCTTCTACATGATGACCACGATTGCCGGCGTGTCGGCAAATGAATATTACTCGAGCTTCGTTTTTATTCTTTACCCGGTGGTGTTTCTGGCCTATGTTCTGCCGTTCGCTTATCTCAATGCCGGGCGGCAGAATCTGCTGCTCGGCAACGCCACGCTCGGACCGCACGCCTTGCGTTCGAATGTTGCGGTTTACGACCTGTTCATCATTTATCTCTCGAACCTGGTGATGATCGCGCTGTCGCTCGGCCTTTTGATGCCGTGGGCGAAGGTCAGGTTGATGCGTTACCGCCTGTCGTGCGTCCAGGTGGTCGTGCACGGCGACATCGTCAGCCAGTCGCGCGGTGATGACGGGAGTAGCGGCGCCGCCGCCGATACCCTGGGTGAGGCACTGTCGCTCGATTTCGGGTTATGAACCCGGAAGCGCCGGCCGATTGGATTAACGTTTCACTGTTCGACGGCCGCTCGACCACCGGCCGGGTGATCGAGGTTGCCGTCTCTGGTGGGGGTTTGCGCCGGCGCGTTGCCGCCGGCACCGATCACAACGGCGATCTGCTGGCGCTGCGCCGCGTCCATGAGCGCTACGGGCGCGCTCCGCGGCGGGTCGACCTCGAGGGCGGTGAACACCTCGAGATTCCTTACGCGCCCGAACTCGATGCCTGGCTCGACCGCCGGGAAACCGGTGTCGGCGGCTTCGCCTCGCGGCTCGAACGGCGCTGGCGCTTCGCGCTCGCCTCCTTACTGGTCTTGCTCATCGCCAGCGTCGGGTTCGTCGTCTTCGGCATCCCGTTCGCCGCCGACCTGACGGCGCGGCTGATTCCCCCGGAATGGGAGCGGGTACTGACGCAAAACAGCATCGAAGTGCTCGATCACACGATTTTCGCCGCCAGCCGGCTCGCCGCAGAAGAGCAGACGCGGCAACAGGCATTGTTCGCTGAAGTCAGGCAGGCCATGGCCCCGGAACTCGATATCCGCCTGCTGGTCCGCGGTGGCGGGGCGCTCGGCGCCAATGCCTTCGCCCTCCCTTCGCGGACGGTCGTGATCACCGACGAATTGCTCGGCTTGGCCGCCGCCGATGCAGAAATCCGGGCGGTATACGCCCACGAGATTGGCCACGTCAAGGAACGCCACCTGTTACGGCTTTTGCTGCGCAATTCGATCGCCTCGGTGATGATATTTTTGATCACCAGCGACGTTTCCAGCATCAGCGGCACGCTGGCGGCGCTGCCCGTGTGGCTGACCGAAAGCGCTTACTCGCGGCGTTTTGAAACGGAGGCCGACGACCTCGCTTTTCGCTATCTACGGCAACACGGCGACGACCCCGAAGTTCTCCGCCGCCTGCTCGAACGCCTCGGCCCGGCCACCGACAGCGGCCTGATCACTTATTTTTCAACTCATCCACCGACCGGCGAACGGGTTCCGGCGAGTACCGGAACGCCTTAGCGTAAAGTAATAACTAACCTGTGTTGAATGCCCGATAGATCAAAACGCCGCATAAATCGAATGAAACGCCAGTATCTTGCCAAGACGCGCATGTCTTTCCCATAAATACGAAATTTGCTTACCAGCCAACAATGCACCGCTTGCTGACTCAACCCAATCGTTGCATAAATTTTACTCGATTTGATCAAATTCAGGAAAAGGTCAACTCAACCGCCTGTACGGCCGCATAACGCGCCAATTAACCCGCGCGGGCTTTGCCCGTGTCCGGGTTGAAACGGTTGACATGTGATGAATGCTGGCTAGGCAGCAACAAGACGCTTAACCTGCATCTCCTTGCGGTGCTGTTCAGCATTCCAAAGATCATACTGGCTTTGCTGGTTGAGCCAACTCTCTGAGGTAGTATCAAATGCAATCGACAGCCGTACAGCCATTTCAGGACTGATACCGGCACGTCCGTTTAGTATTGCGCTCAAAGTTTTCCGGCTGACACCTAAGGCCTTTGCAGCCTCTGTGACGGATAGATCCAGCGGTTCGAGGCAAAGCTCTCGAATAACTTCGCCAGGATGTGGTGGATTGTGCATGAGCATAAGGCACCTCAATGATAATCTTCATAGTCCACGGCCTCAACATCATCGCCTTTAAACCGAAAGGTAATTCGCCAGTTACCACTAACATCAACTGCCCATGTTTCGGATCGATTTCCTTTTAGTTCGTGAAGTCGAAGCCCTGGTAGGTTCATATCCTTCGGCTGTCTGGCAGCATGAAGGCGGCCGAGTATCAGGCGGAGTCTTTTCGCGTGCTGGGCCTTAATTCCCGAAGTCGATCCGGTTTCGAAGAAGCGCTTAAGGCCCTTATGCTTGAAACTCCGAATCATGAAACCTAGTGTAATCCAGATCGTTACGGGTGTCAATCACATAACGACCAAGCTAACCGGCGCGCCGCTTTTGGCGCGTCCGGCTGAGCGTCGTGTTCGGCGTCTTATTTCTTGCGCAACTTGGCATAGGCCATTGCGTGAGCAGTTAACGAAGTTGCAAACGTGGAAAAGCTGAATTCTGGGTTTGGCTCCTTGAATCTTCCCTTCAGACCGCCAGCTTTGTCGGACAGGATGAGACAGGTTCCATCGTACAAACGCTCTCGCATTAGACGTTCACAAAAAAGCTCGTATCGCCTTGCATACGAAGTTTTCTTGAATTCGTCGAAAACCTCAAAATGCGGCTCATCAACGCGAACCGGCGCAGTAGATTTCGGGGTATCCTCCAACAACATCAACCAGCCAAGCCAAGGTCGTTGCGATGGCCTGAACTTGCCTTCTCGGTATGCGGTTAGAAGGTCAGTGGAATTGCCCAAAGCTTCCTCGACACGGTTATTGAAATTGTTTCCAAACGACGGGCCAATATGGGCCTTGAACTCGATTGACGCCAAAAGCATGCCGTCAACGGCTACGACCAAATCCCAATTTTTGGTCGGCCTGAAATATCCAGGCAGTGTTGTCGCTCTCGTATGTATGGTGGTGTCTGGCAATCCTGCTTCGGAAAGGAGCTCAGTCAATAGTTTGATGAAACCGTCGAGATGCTTTCCACCGGTAACAGCACTCCGATTGCCCGCATCTTTCTTTCCGGTGGTTGCTCCTTGCTTTTTGTGCTGTTGAGTTCTTACTTTCCAGAAGTATCTAACTGCTTTCGAAACGCGATCGTTATAATCCATTGCCTTTCCTTATTGCGTCGGTTTTTATTGCGGCATGGGAGAACAATGTCGCAGTTGCTTGCCGGATTCTTTTCTCCGCCATTTCGAAATAGTGAGGATCAATTTCCACCCCGATTGAATTGCGACCCCATTTCTCGGCAGCCACGGTCGTAGTGCCCGTTCCCATGAACGGGTCGAGCACGGTATCACCCACAAAAGAAAACATACGAATTAGCCGCTCCACGAGTTCTTCAGGATATGGCGCCGGGTGATTACGGGTAGATGCGCCAGTTACTCCAGACCAGATTGATTGAAACCACTGTTTGTGGTTTTCGTCAGAAATTACCGAAAGCACGCGAGTTGCGACAGTGGGTTTGCGATAGCCACCCGGTTTGCGCTCCATAAGGATGAATTCGATGTCGTTTTTTATTACTGCGTTGGGTTCATAGGGCTTGCCCAAGAATCCAGCACCATTCCCGGATGCCTCAAAAACTGCATTGGCTATCTTGTACCAAATGATCGGCGCGAGATTGTCATAGCCGATCTTACGGCAATGTTCTTGGATGGAAGCATGAAGGGGAACAACAGTATGTCTTCCGTCGTTCTTTCGACGAGACAAACAGACGTCGCCGACTACGCAGATTAACCGACCTCCCGGGACGAGTGCGCGATAACAATGCTCCCAGACTTTATCAAGCTCTCGAAGAAATTTTTCGTAATCTTCAACATCTCCAAGTTGATCATCGTGATCTCTGTATTTCTTTAGTGTCCAATAGGGTGGTGACGTGACCACGAGATGAATGGACTCGTTTTCTAGAAATGACAACTTGCGAGCATCGCCCTGAACTAGGCGATGTTCGGTCGGGATTTGCCGTACCGCAGCCGCGATTTCTGCCAAGAGCTTTTTGTCCTTGGCAATGCGAGGAATATCAGTTTGCGGGTTTGACAACTCGGCAACCGATGAAGGGAGAAAATTCTGGTGGTGATGTGCAACTGTCATTAGCATAAAGGTTACTTTGCCAATTGCTCGGATACTATACGTGGGCGTCTCTCAAGACGCCGAACGCCCAAGCTCAGCCGCTGGCAACCCGCACCAGGGTTTGCCGGTCGGTTGGAGCGCTGCGTTGGGCGGCACCAAGGGACAGTCTGGACACATAGGTAACAGT
>JRYH01000428.1_pt1 | contig 41728 bp, 36 predicted proteins | sample 235351 | NCBI WGS metagenome assembly JRYH01 (sample SAMN03074221, study PRJNA261480) | activated sludge metagenome | biome: Wastewater Treatment Plant; feature: Wastewater; material: Activated sludge; isolation source: activated biomass of a wastewater treatment plant treating wastewater... ...
GTGTAGTTCGGCCCCTTCGACGGCGCAGCACCGCGGAAGGCAAGCTCATAGCCCGCGATCCCAGCCGCCTCGCCGGGCTTCATGAGCAGGATCGCCTCGCTCTTGTAGGCCGTGGTGCCGACGATTCCGATGACCACCAGCCCGACGCCGAAGTGCGCGAGCATGGTGCCGATGGCAGCACGCGGAAGGTTGACGAGGCGGCGCAGCGACTCGGCCAACGGCACGTGCCCGAGCTTGATGCGGAAGGCCGTTTCCGAGAGTGCGCCCGCCATCACCCAGGCGCCGATGGCGAAGCAGAACGGCGCCAGCCACGGACCGCGGTGGGTGAGCGCGAAGGACGCCACGAGAACGACGGCGGCAATGACGCCGGCCGCGATCAGGCGTTCCATGGCGGCGGCCAGGTCGGCGCGCTTCCAGGCGAGCAGCGGTCCCAGCGGAAGCGCCAGCAGCAGCGGGATCATCAGCGGCACGAACGTCATGTTGAAATAGGGCGCGCCGACGGAGATCTTGCTGCCGTTCAGCGCCTCGAGCGCGAGCGGATAGAGCGTGCCGACGAGCACCGTCACGCAGGCCGTGGTGAGGAGCACGTTGTTCAGCACGAGGGCACCCTCGCGCGAGATCGGCGAGAAGACGCCGCCCTGCTTGAGATCACGCGCGCGCCAGGCGAACAGCGCCAGGCCGCCGCCCGTGAACAGCATCATGATCGAGAGCACGAACACGCCGCGGCCCGGGTCGACGGCAAAGGCATGCACCGACGACAGCACACCCGAGCGAACGAGGAAGGTGCCCATCAGCGACAGCGAGAAAGTCAGGATCGCGAGCAGCACGGTCCAGACCTTGAGCGCCTCGCGCTTCTCCATGACGAGCGCCGAATGCAGCAGCGCCGTGCCGGCGAGCCACGGCATGAACGAGGCGTTCTCGACCGGATCCCAGAACCACCAGCCGCCCCAGCCGAGCTCGTAATAGGCCCACCATGAGCCCATGGCGATGCCGATGGTGAGGCACATCCAGGCGGCGAGCGTCCACGGGCGCACCCAGCGCGCCCAGGCGGCATCGGTGCGCCCTTCGAGCAGCGCGGCGATGGCGAACGAGAACGCCATCGAGAAGCCGACATAGCCCATGTAGAGGAACGGCGGATGGAACGCGAGAGCGGGATCCTGCAGGATCGGGTTCAGGCCGTTGCCGTCGAACGGCGCCGGATCGAGGCGCTCGAACGGGTTCGACGTGACGAGGATGAAGAGCAGGAACGCAAGCGCGATCGAGCTCTGCACGGCAAGCACGTTGGCCTTGAGGGTGGCCGGCAGGTTGTTGCCGAAGAGCGCGACCGCGGCGCCGAACACGGCGAGGATCAGCACCCACAGCAGCATCGAGCCCTCGTGGTTCCCCCACACGCCCGAGATGCGATAGATGAGCGGCTTCGAGGAGTGGGAGTTGGCGGCGACGTTGGCGACCGAGAAATCGGACGTCACGTAGGCGTACATCAGTGCCAGGAATGCGATCAGGATCAGGGCGAGCTGACTTACGGCCGCGGGCTCGCCGAACGCCATCAGGCGCGGATCGCGCACGCGCGCCCCCCAGGCCGGAACGATCATCTGCGCAATGGAAACCAGGAGCGCCAGGATCAGCGCGAAGTGTCCGATCTCGATGATCACGCCGCCCGTCCTCTCACATCTCGAATGTTCTTGAGCGCCGACGCATCCACCCGAACAACGTCATCCCGGCGAAGGGCGGGATTCATGCAAGTCTCAGCGCGTGCAACGTTGAAGGATCGCGCACCGGGCGGCCGAGCACGCACCCTCATCCCGCGTTGCCGCCCCTCGAACCCAACGGAACGCGCATGCGCAGAAGCTGGCATGGGTGTCGGCCTTCCATGCGGAGCATGGCTTCGCCAATGACGCCGGCATGACGTCGGTGGAGAGGCAAGCAATGTGATGCAGGGTGCGGACGGAGTCCTCATTGGGTCGTGGCCTCCTCCGGATGGGTTGCGCCCTCCCCGAGCTTCACACCTTTCTCCTCCAGCGCTTTCGCAACCTCGGGCGGCATGTAGGTCTCGTCGTGCTTGGCGAGCACGGTGTCGGCCACGAACAGGCCGTCCGGGCGGAGAACGCCCTCCGCCACGACGCCCTGCCCCTCGCGGAAGAGGTCCGGCAGGATGCCTTCATAGGTCACCGGGACCGTACCCAGCGTGTCGGTCACCGTAAACGCCACGCTCGTCCCCTCGCCGCGCTTCACCGACCCCTCAGCCACGAGCCCGCCGAGCCGGAAGCGCACGCCGTCGGCGATCTTGTGTTGAGCGATATCGCTCGGCGTGTGGAAGAACACGATCGACTGGCGGAAGGCGAACATCATCAGGATGGCCGCGATCGACAGCACGCCCACGCCCAAACCGATCAGAAGCCCTCGCCGCTGTTTGCGCGTCATTGGGGGATCGTGCGCTCCTTTGTCTTGATGCCCAGGCCTTCGGCGGCCCTCTCGATCTCGCCGAGCGAAGCCTGGTCGCCCGCGAAATTGGCACGCGCGCTCGCGAGCGCCTCCTCGGCGTCACCGTCGCGCCCCAGCACCTTATAGGCGCGCGCGAGGCGCATCCAGCCGTCGAGATCCTTGCCGTTCTGCTTGAGGCGCTCGGCGAGGCGATCGACCATTCCGGCGATGAAGGCTTCGCGCTCGGCCGGCGCCATGGCCGCGATGTCGGGCGTTCCGGCCGGGGCGGAGGGTGCGGACGGCACCGCGGTCGATGCGAGCGGCGCCTCGCCCGGCGTCCCGTCGGTCGGCTCGCCCCTGAGCTTCCTCTCGACCAGATCGACCCGCTCCTGCACGATTGCGCGCCACGGCGCATCGGCCGGTGACTTGGAGAGGATGTCGCGATACTCGGCCGCGGCACCCGCGAGATCCCCGTCCTGCTCCTTGCCGAGCGCGAGCCAGGCGCGCACCTCGATGCGGTTCGGCTCGAGCTCGAGCACGCGCAAGGTGGCCTTGCGGACGGGCTCACTCACGATGCCGTCGCCCGCGAGCATCGTCGCCTCGGCGAAGCCCAGGAGGCGGCGTACGTTCTCGCCTTCGAGACGGTTCGCCTCGGCAAACGCGTGCGCAGCGTCGGCATAGCGCTGAAGCCGCAGATACACGGGCGCGATGGCGTCCCAGCCCTTGCCGTCCTCGGGATGGGCCCGCAGGCGCTCCTCGACGCGCGCGATCAGCTCGCCGACATTCGACCGGCCGACATCGGCCATCTTGCGCCCATGGAACGGCAGGTCGGGAAGGTGGGGCGATCCCTCGACGAGGTAGAGCCCGATACCGAGGACGGGCAGCAGGGCGGCGATGGTGATGTAGATCCCCCGCGCGCGGGACAGGCTTGCGGCGTCGCCGGCGAGAGGCGCGGCATCGGCCTCCGTCGCGCCCGCGCGCTTCAGGAGACGCCGGGCCACCTCGGCACGCGCGCTCTCGATCTCGCTCGCGGTGACGAGGCCACGATCACGCTCGGCGTCGAGCTCGCGAAGCTGGTCGCGGTAGACGGCGAGATCGGCTTCGGCCGGCACGACGGCATCCGGCCGCGCCTTTCGCAGAGGCCGCAGCAGAAGCGCAACGATCGCCGCCGTCAGAAACGCGAAGCAGAGCCAGAGCAGCATTGGAAGCCTTCTAGAGCGCAGTTGTTCTTTGTGCGAATCGGGACCGCGCTCCAAGTTTTTCGATGAAGCCGATGAGTGGCCCTCCGGACGGTTGGGTCCGAAGCGGTCATGCTCCAGGCTGTGACCTCATGATGGGATGGGAATTGACGCAAAAAGACGGCGCCCCTCTGGAGCGAGCCAGACTTGGCCACCGCAGCGGCCCAAGGGCGGCGTCAAACCGCGTGCGCGCGGCACGCGCATGGCGATTGTCCCGACCTCGGCCCTTTCCGGCCCATCAATGCTCCATCCCGTCATGAGGTCACAGTCTGGAGCATCGTCCCGAGTTCAATAGGGGCGAGGGTCCAGGCTGGCAAGAGCCGCACGGCGTCACCGCGGCGTTTTGGCGTCGCAGGCGCGCCCTCACGACGACAGGCGCGGACAACGCACGCTGCACTGCGGGAGAGATACCTCGGGAGGCGCGAGCCGTCAGGTTACGTCACTCTCAGGCCACGTTGCTCCACGTGCCGTCGGGATTGCGGCAAGCCGTACCGCGGATCGACTGCGGCCGGCCATCGACGTAGACCTTGTGCGTATAGTCGCGGCAGTCGACGGTGCCGCGCTTGTACGGCCGGCTGGGGACGACCTCGCCATAACGGCCGTTGTCGGGGTTGCGCCATTGGCGCGAGACGCCGGACTGGCCGCGCTCGAGCGCATCGTATTCGGCTTCCTGTGCGAGCCTGCGATCCTGCGCATCCATGGACCGGCCGACCTCACTGCCGACGATGCCGCCGACAACGGCGCCGATCGCAGTAGCAGCGACGTTGCCCGTGCCTCCGCCGACCTGGTTGCCAAGGATACCGCCGGCCACCGCTCCGACCACCATGCCGGTATCGGCCTTGCTCGGACCGTCGGGTCCGCAACCAGCAAGTCCAATCGACAGCATCAGAAGCGCGCCGGCGCCAATCGTGCGCATGAAGATCCCCGTTCTTGCCCGCGGGCCTGTCTACCGGCCGGACCTCGGCCGCAAACACCATACGCGGCGCGCCGATGGGGCCTCACCTTGCCCAAGGACGGCCCAGACTGTTCTCGTCTTCAAGCACATCCGATTTCGGGTTTCTACCGCGATTCAGGCGAAAGTTCGGCGTTTCCACCGAAGAAACTCGGCCTTCCCGCGCGGCAAAGAAACGGTGAGAAATGCGTTACATATCCACCCAATAATAGGGGCACGGGCTAGCGCACCTTGGCATTCTTTCGGGCCGCTGATTCGCTTGGCGCGACCGCCCGCTTCGCCGCGACATGGGCGCAGAGAACCAACTCGATGTAAGCAGAAAGCTTTCGGCTGTCGCGGTCTGCCAATTGCTGCAGCTCAGCCTTCAGCTCCGAGGTCAGCCGGACGTTCACCGAAGTGTCCTTCTTCATAAGTTCCGGGTACGGCAGCGGCATTGACCCCACAAGGCAGCGCAAGGTAAAACTTTGCTTCACATTGCGAAGCAAGTATCCTTCCGCGTATGACCGAATTCATCGTGTGTGGCTGCTGCACAGCGGAGGGCCCGCACCGGGCCGCGCCGCTGAGGCGCCGCCTGGATGATCTCGGCACGCGCCACGATTTCGTCGAGACCAATACGTCCGGCAGTCCGGACGCAAACGCCCGGGGCAGGCCGTTTCAGATCCGCGCCGCCATGGATCGCCACCCTGGCAGAACCATTCTGTTCATCGACGCCGGCTGCCGCATCGTCGGCACGCGCGACGATCTCATGCGCGCAGCCGACATCCCCGGCGACATCGCGCTTCATGTCGGGACCGGACGGTGCCCGGACGGCCGCCGCGGGCTCGTCCCTCATGCCGAGACGCTGGTGCTGCGGCCGACGGCTCGGGCTTATGTCTTCGTCAAGGCCTGGATCGAGACCTGGAAACGGAGCGCTGGAACCGACGCCGAGCAGGACCTGCTGGCTGCCGCCCTCGCCCGCGTGCCGGAGCTCTGCGTGACATTCCTCGGCGCGGAATTCTGCACGACCGAAGAAAATGCGCATCCGCTTCCGGTCATCGTGCACGCGTGCGCAAGGACGGCCGGGACGATCAACAGGTGGGAGCGCCCGAATACCGCGCGGCGCCCGTCGTCCTGAGAGGCGAGGCCAAGGACGCCGGCCTCATCCTTCAGGCGGACGGCAGCACGAGGTCGACCCGCAGGCCGCCCATCGGCGAGCGGTCCAGCCGCAGGCTGCCGCGATAGGACTGGACGAGATCGGTCACGATGGAGAGGCCAAGGCCAGTGCCGGGCTTGGTCTCGTCGAGGCGCACGCCGCGCTTGCCGATACGGGCGCGCTGCTCGTCCGAGAGGCCCGGACCGTCGTCCTCGATGTGAATGCTGAGGCGTCCCGACGACCTGCGGCTCGTGCTCGCGGCAACCTCGACCGCGACCTTCCCTCTGGCCCATTTACAGGCGTTGTCGCAGAGATTGCCCAGGATCTCCTCGAGGTCCTGGCGCTCGCCGGCGAAGCGGGCGTCGGACGGGCAGTCGATGGCGATGGCGATGTTGCGGTCGCGGTGGATGCGCTCGAGGGCACGCTTCAGCGGCTCCAGGACCTCGTGCACCGGGGTCGAGCGCCCAATCACGCTGATGCCCGCGGCCACGCGCGCGCGGTCGAGATAGTGGTTGACCTGATCGCGCATGATCTCCGCCTGCTCGACGATCTTCCTGCCGAGCACGCCCTTGTCCTCGCGCGCCTCGTTGGTGATGACGGCGAGCGGCGTCTTCAAGGCATGGGCGAGGTTGCCGACCTGGGTGCGGGCCCGGTCGATGACCTCCTGGTTGGAGGCGAGCAGCGCGTTGAGCTCCTGCTGCAACGGCTCGATCTCGGTCGGCAGGTCGCCGTCGAGCTTCTCGGCCTTGCCGGAGCGGATATCGGAGAGCCCCTGCTCGATGCGGCGCAAGGGAAGAAGGCCGAACCGCACCTGGAACAGCGTCACGGCGACGAGGCCGACGCCGGTCAGCACGAGGGCGGTGGCGAGGCGGGTGAGGAAGTTCGCGAGCCGCGTATCGAGCCAGTCGATGGGGCCGGCGACGATGATGGAGTAGCGCGGTCCCTGACCCGGCGGCCCCGGGTTGTCGATCAGCTCGACGAGGCGCACGCTCTCGCCCGCCGGACCGATGGCGTTCATCCATCGGGCGCCGTCGGCGTCGGGCTTGATCTCGTGCTCGATCGGCAATTCGATGCCGGCATCCCCGAGGGACGCCGAGCGCAAGGTCGGGGCCTGTTTGTTGTCGAGGGGCGCGATCTGCCAGTACCAGCCCGAGCGGGCGTCCTCGAACAGGGGCTCGTAGCGGTTCTTGGGAGAGATCGGCTGCTCGCTCGCGCCGCTCATGCTGTCGACGGCGATGGACGTCACGAGCTTTTCCAGACGCGCGTCGAAGGAGTTCTGGAGATCGTCGCGATAGAGCTGGTAGATGATGACACCGGCGATCGGCAGCACCAGCAGCACCCACGCCGCGGACGTCGCGAACAGACGGAACGCGAGCGAGTTAAACGTCATCGGCGCCGCGACTCATGCGGTAGCCGAGACCGCGCACGGTCTCGATCACGTCGGCGGGGATCTTCTTGCGCAGGCGGCCGATGAACACCTCGATGGTGTTGCTGTCGCGGTCGAAATCCTGGTCGTAGAGATGCTCGACCAGCTCGGTGCGCGAGACCACGCGGCCCGAGTGATGCATCAGATACGCGAGCAGGCGGTATTCGTGGGAGGTGAGCTTGACCTGCTGGCCGTCGCAGGTCACGCGCGAGGACTTGGTGTCGAGGCGGACGGGCCCGCACTCGATCTCGCTCTTGGCGTGGCCCGAGGCGCGGCGCACGTGGGCGCGCACGCGCGCCAAGAGCTCCTCCATGTGGAAAGGCTTGGCGAGATAGTCGTCGGCGCCGGCGTCCATGCCGGAGACCTTGTCGCTCCAGCGGTCGCGGGCGGTGAGGATGATCACCGGCATGTTGCGCCCTGCCCGGCGCCACTGCTCCAGGATCGAGATGCCGTCCATCTTGGGCAGGCCGAGATCGAGGATCACCACGTCATAGGGCTCGGTGTCGCCGAGGAAATGCCCCTCCTCTCCGTCGAAAGCGGTGTCGACGGCGTAGCCGGCGCCGGTCAGCGCGCTATTGAGCTGCCGGTTGAGGTCCTTGTCATCCTCCACGACGAGTATGCGCACGAGGTCTCCCGAAGATTGCTGCTGGTTCCCGGACTATAGTCGGCCCGGAGACCCGAGCCTAGACCATGATCACTTCAGGCCCTATCAGCCTGCAGTGTGAATCATCGGTCTCATCAAAGAGATAGAGCGTGATCCCGATTCAATCAAAAATGATCACGCTCTAGGCTGCGACCTCAGGGACGGCTCACACGGGGACGCAACGGGCAGGAATGAGAACGGGCAACGCACGCCGATCCGTCGCCCGTCCCCTCGCCCGCCGGGCGCCTCAATCCTTCTTGAGCAAGGCCTTCTGGATCGGCTCCGTGGCCCGGACCCGGCCGTAGATTGTCATCAGTGTACCGATCAGCGCACCCACGGCCTGCACCACTTCCACGACCTGGGTGCCCGCATCCTGGACCAGTCCGCTATCGACATCGATGCCGGTCACCGGCGCCAGCACCGGCAGCATGGTCGAGAGCAGGGTCACGATGGTGCCCCAGATGGTGATCGAATGGCCCCACCACTTGCCGTCGAGGGGGCCGGTCGTCGTCGTCATGTCAGTATCTCCTTCAGGTTTGGGGGATGTGGAAACCGTCTCGGGTGCAAGCGCGCGTGCGCGCGCGAGCGTGATGTCGACGCGGCGCAGCCAGCCGCGGCCGAAGCGCCAGAAATGGGGGAGAGCGCGGTAGCGCCGCTTGCGGATCGCGGCATAGGCGTCGAGCGCGGCGCTGGCCGGAGTCCTGGCGACGGCCGCCTGCGTCTCGGGGCCGATCTCGCCGTCGACGCTTGCGCCGACCGCCTCCTGCAGGAAGCGGACCGCATTGCCGACGCCGTGGTTCACCGCGGCATCGAAGTGCATGAGAGCGAGCGGAGCCGGCAGCCCGCCGCAGTGCGCCATACTCCAGTAGCGGCGGCGATAGATCTCGCGCACGGTCGGATGGTCGATGGCCTTGAGGTCGCGGATCAGGCTCGCGCGGTTGGCGTCGGTCAGCGCCAGCTTGCGCCAGGCCGCGAACACCGCGAGCGTAATGCCGCGATTGGTTGGACCGCCAGGGTCGTGCGGATCGTCGGTGTATCCGCCTTCCATTTCGAGCACGTGGTCCAGCGCGCGGTCGAAGACGAGGGCCGCCGCTCCGTCCGCCACACCGGCGCCGGGCCAGCGCAGCGCCAGCAGACGGCTCTTCGGAAAGCGCGCGACGGAGACGGCGTCCGCCTGGTTGCCGCCGAGAAGGACGACGTCCTCGTCCGTCTCGCCGAGCCAGAAGCCGACGTGCCCCTGCCCCGGATCGGAACCACGCGTCAACACGGCGATGGCGCCGATACGCGGCGCAATGAGCGAGGCGCCCCATTTCAGATAGGAGCGCGCCAGCAGCGAGCGCGTGGAGCCGATGCCGGCCCGCTCGAGACACGCGCCGCAGAACGCCGCGCACCACGGCGTTACGCGAGGGTCTACGTTGAGCCCGGCCGATCGCCGGATGAAATCGGATATCGCCCCCGCATTCCGATGCTCGCTCATACCGTCAAACCGCGACGCGATATCATTCGCGCGCACACGCGCCGGCACGGCCGCGCCGGCCTCGCGATCCGGCGCAGGGGCGGGCTCATCGAGCCCCATGCGGGTCGCTCTCTCGCGCGTCGGCCCCGGCTGCTCGTCGTAGGTCTGCGACGGCACGCCAGAAATGATATCCGTGGCGTTCCGGTTTGCCTTTTCAGCAATCACCGGCCCCTCGAGCGCCTTGTCCAGATTGGCCTTGTCTACGGCCGAGATCGCCGCGGCGTGATCTTCGATGTACGTTTTAGCCGCCAGAGGGTCGCTCTGGGCAAGACGCGTTGCGATGTTCTTGTGGACCCCGGACGTGAATTCCTTCTCCTTCAGGCTGAGCGTCGCGGCGTCCCATCCGTGCATCGCGCCTTGCTCACGGATTTCCATGATGCCGGCCGCGATGTTCCTGTTGACCAGTTCGGGATTGCTGGCGTTCTCCAACGCGTCGTTCGCGAACGTGCCGACGCGCGCCGCCGACGTTTCGTCGAACCAGCTTTTGCGCGCCCGTGCGCTATGGACAATCGACTGCTGGAAGACCGAGCGCAGGCGCGCCTGGGACGAATTCTGATAGTTTTGCGCTGCCCCTCCGGTCAGATCCTTCCCGAACTCTTTGCGCTTTTCCTCGGCCTCCCGCTCGAACGCGTCGCGGCCATCCACGGCGTTTCTGCCCTCGAGCGTCATGTACCCGCCGTCACCGTACATGCGCTCGCGCAGCCAATCCGAATAGCCGTTGTCTGCGTCCTTCGCGCGGTTCGCGTCGTCGAGCGCCTGCAATTGCGCAGACACGCCAGCCGCGGCGTCAAGCCCGCGCGCCATCCCTTGTATGCCGCGGCCGATATCAGCGCCGAACGCTTCCGGCGTCGCGCGAACGTCGATGTCCTGCCGAAAGTTCGGGCGGAGCGAAACGCTCGGCGTGTATTCCGGAACCTTAACCACTTCCGCCCCCTTACGAAATCACGCCCATGGTCGATTTCTGATATTGACCGTAGGCGTTCGCCCCGCCGCCAAGGATCGTTCCGGCCGCACTGAGGTAGCCGCCCGTCTTCGCGGCGTCCGCGCTCATGCTGCTCAACTGCGCGCCGGCCCGCTTGTTCGCGGCGTCGACCTTGTGTTCGTATGCCTCCCGATACGCGTTGGTGCGGATCGTGAGGGCGTCGATCTCGCCAAGAGCAGCAGTGTCAACAAGCACGTCGAGCGGAGACCCGAAACTCAGGTCAACACCATTGGCCGCCATCGCCGCAGTTTGCGCACCCTGTAGACGGGCGACTTCTTGCCGCTTGCGCTGCTCTTCCAGCTTGCCGCGCTCGATCGCATCCTTTGCCCGGTTGTCGGCAATGGTGGCGTTCATCTTCTGGACTTGCGCGTTGTAGCGGTTGGCCTTCGCCGTAGCCTGCGCCTGCTGCACCTGTCCGGCCGCGCCTATCAGCGTCGAGCCGATCATCAATGCCATGGTCACGTCGCACATCGTCCGACCCCAATTCGAAAATGTAAAACGAATGGCCGCGATGCTCGATCGGATCAGACAGCGAAAACCCTAGCCACTTCAGCCAGCGAACCGATATCTCGTTGCGGACATCAACGAAATTCCTAAGTGTCGAATATCGCTTGAACAGTTGGTCTTTCCATTCGATCGACGAGCGGAGGAATTCGACCTGATGTTTCAGCACAACATCCGTGCCGAGCAGCCAAGGCGCGCCGACCCCGGCAAGAACGTTGAGATCGCCAACCCCGAACATCAATTCCGGGCGTCCGTCGATGATCCACGTTCGGGCAAGCGACGATTTGCGGAGCGAGAACGCGAGCGCCTGGCCGGGCGTCTTCCCCGCGGCGGCTTGGACCTCCAAGCGGTCGGCCTCCCGCATCCTCTTGGCGATGGATCTGATGTGCTCGGGCCGCGCCGGCACGACCTGGCTTGCAGGATTCATCGCCCGAGCGTCACGTCTGGCATAATCGCGAGGATGGTCATCGGGAGGGGGTCGAACTGCTTTACGAACATGCGCCCGTTCGTATTCCAATCCCACTGTGGCGTAATTACTATATCGCCCGTATAGAGCTTAATCGCCTCGCCCCATTCCTCCGCTGCGCGCTGCTTGTACTCAACGAGGTGCTCGCTATCGCGGTCGCCGTCGTACGGCCCAACGAATACTCCGCGCGTCCTCTCAACCCGAAGCGTGACCTCGCTGACGGACTTCTGTCGGCCCTGCACGGTTCCGAGGCCGGACAACTGGCCGAGGTCGAGGTTCAGCGTCTCGAGTGTCGCCGTCATCGGCAAGCCAACGTGCACCTTGGCGGCAGGGTTCGGAAGCGTGACCGTCCCGTCTACCACCACGAGGTTGCGCACGACATTGCCGTCGGCGAGTGCAACGACCGCCTCCCCTTCCAAATGGCCCAGGCCGGAAATCGTCGTGGCTGGATCTCCCGTGTAGGTCAGACCGCAATCAACGAAGAACGCATCTTCGATCTTGGTGAAGCTCCGGGAATGAAGCCGTTCGATATACCGTTTCGTCTGCCCGTCGATGGTGCGGCGAACGACGAAATAGGGCACGTCGTCATTGCCCTCCGCGACAACGGACACGTCTTCGAAGAACGCATCAGCCCCGCTTTCGTGGCGCGTCCATGCCCAAACGTCGTGGTCCTTCATGTAGGTCAGAGAGACGAGCGAGCCGTCATCGAGCACAACCCATGCGATCGAGTGCGGAGCCTGGGCATAGGCCCATGCCTTGATGTTCCGATCCTCGAACAGATGCCGCGCCAGGATCGTCAGATCCTTACCGACAAAGGCGTCATCCGCAAACTGATAGGAGAAGTCGCGCACGACGCAGCCGCGGTCCTGAGCGAACAGGACCGTGTTCCCGACAACGATCGGCTGCACGCGAGCCGCGCCGCGATAGCCCTGATTGTCGATCTTGATAGCCGACGGCGTGATCGCGTCCGATTGCGAGCCGCCAGAGACGACCCATTCCGCGCCGGACGTGAGGAGCATGAGGCCCTTCATGTGGAGCATCGAGCGGACTTCGTTCACCTGCCGGGCGCGGATGCGGAAGGTTACAGCGTCGGACGGCTTCGACGGCTGGGAATAGCCGAAATTCTCATAGTTGGCCGATTGCGACAGCCAGACCGCTTGAGGGTCATTGTTCGTTGACGCGAGGCCAAGGCGCTGTTCAATGAAGGTTGCACAGCGCGGATAATTTCCCGAGCCCGTGAATGGATTTCGCGCGGTTTGCGGCGTGTCAGAAAGGTCGGCTACGATGTTCTCATCATCAAAGGAGAGACCAGAGGTCCCGCCGATATAGCCATAGACGCCGTTGTCCTCTTTGTAGACGACATAACGGCCAGCGCCAGTAACGGCGCTCCATGTCACTTGATTCTTTCTGCCGGCGATCGTCAGATCATTCGTCACCGATGCAATCGCGACGCCGAGCAGGCGCGCTATACGCCCATCGTTTACGACTTCGAGGGGACTGTTTTTGCCAACAGCCGCGACGTCGCGGCGTTCTTCGAGAAGCGGCACGACAACGTCCTCCGCGACATAGACAACCTCATTGCGCAGGGCTCTAGCGACCTTCTCCTCAATTTTGAGGAATTGGTCGCTGAGGTCGAAATCGGTAGCGGTGCCAAGCGCTTAGCCAAAGCCTACGCCATGACCCGTGACGGCTTCACCCTGCTCGCCATGGGTTTTACCGGCAAGAAGGCGCTGGGCTGGAAGCTCAAGTACATTGAAGCCTTCAACAAAATGGAGGCCGAGCTTGCGAAGGCCGCGTCCCAACCGGCCGACAACAGCCCGCCCCGCGCCGCCCCCGCCGCCGATCGCAAGCCCATCACGATCACCATGGATTGGGAGACGGCGCGCGATTTCATGGAGGGCTACGCGGTGCTCCGTAGCGTCGGGACGAAGATCGACGCCGACGTTTCATATCCGCTCGGCGTCGCCGAGGACCTGGACTACGGAACGTGCCAGATGAGCATGGCGCGGCACGTCATCAAGGCCGCGATGCGCTGAGCTTACGAGGCCGGGGAAACCCGGCCTCGATGCCTCACCGGTCGAGCACGAAATCCTCGTACTTCTGAACGACCTCGGCTTGGCTCGGCTTGCGACCAAGCTCGCGCTCTAGATCAATCGCAAGCCCGCGTCTGAGATCAAACGGAATATCATCGTACTCAACGGCAATCTCAACCGTCGCATCATCCCCACGGCCCGCACCCTGGAATAGCAACGCGCTCGTCTCGTTCTCTCCCCAAATCATGCCAGGCGTCTTGATGACCACGGGCAGGAGAAGCTTGTTGATCATCGACTGCACTTCGATCTGCGTCGGGGCCCGGTTGTCGTTTTGGCGCTTAAACGCCTCCAACTCGGAGGCCAAGGCGTTCTGGAATTTAACGACCTGCTGGGCTGCATCCTCACGCGCGGAACCCTTCTTGCCGGTCGTCGTGAGGCCGACAGCATCAAGTTGCTTCTGCGCCTGAGTGAACGCCTGCGAGAGGTCCGTGCCGGCCTCACGAGCCTTGCGCTTATCGCTCAACGCATCTTGCCGCCAGCCGCGCACCTTCTCCCAATCGGAATTGGAAAGCTTGTCGCGATACTGGAACAGGTCGATGTTCGCGAACCCTTCCGGATCGTTGGCGAACTCGGTCTGCAAATCGTAGAGCGTGCGGTCATCCGTCTGCGGCTCGCCGTGACTGCGGAGCTTTTCCTGATAGTTCATCAGCGTCGTCATGCCCGACGCGCCGAGCGCCTGCTGATAATCGAGCGGCAGTTTCGAGATTTCCAGACCGGGATTGCGCATCAGCTCGCCTTCGGCCCAGGACTGCACCTGCTCGCGCTGCGCATCCATCTGCTTCTTTTGCAACGTGAAATAGCTGTTCAGCGCGTCCTGCGTTGCCTTCCGCTCTTTCGGGTCCTTGATCGCCATCAGGCGAGCGTCGATATCCGCCAGCCCGGCCGGGCCGTAGTTCGGCAGGCTCGCGGTCTGCTCGGTGACGGTCCCGGCAGTGCGGAACCCGAGGACGCGGCGTGCATCGTATGCCGACGTGTTGACGCCGTCGCGCTGGTTCCCTCCGCGCACGAGAACCCGCCCGCTCCGGTCGAACCCCTGGAAAAACCCAACGTGGCCCTGCGACCCGTTGGGATTGCCGCGCGTCAGCACGACGATGTCGCCCGGCTGAGGTCGATCGGTCGCCGTTCCGAAATTCAGGAATGACCGCGCGGTCAACTTGCCCGTACCCTCAACGCCCGACGCGCCGAGCACAGCATTTACAAACGCATCACACCAGGCGGCATCGAACTGCGGTCCGCGCAGGCTGTCGGGATCCTCGGCGGAGAACATCTGCGCCACCGCGCCGTTCGGCCAGACGAGCTGCGATTTCGAAACCTCGAGCGCCGGACGCTCATCCTCGCGGTGGATCGCGAGCAATCCCGAGACCCCTTCGATCATCACGCGGCGCACGTCACCCAGCGTCTCGCCGACAAGCGCGATGCGCCGCGCCGGCGTATCGCCGAGGGGCGGAATGCCGAGCGCCTTGGCACGCACCCATTCGGCGCCGCTCCGCGTCTTGCCGGCGCCGCGCCCGCCGAGGATCAGCCAGACGCGCCAGTCCTCGCCCGCGGCCGTCGTGGCCGGCGGAAGCTGGTCGTCGCGCGCCCAGAGCTGCCAGTCCGACAGGATGAAGGCGAGCGTCTCAGGATCGAGGCTTGCGAGATCCCCGGCGAGGCGGCCCGCCGCCGCCGAGTCGCTCAAGGCGTTCCGCAATCTCGCGGCGCATGCGCTCCGCGTCGGCTCCGGCTCCCGCGGCGCGGGCGTTCCCATCGGTGTCGAGCTCAGCGACGGCCTCCGTGACCTTCTCGAAATTGTTGATCAGGGTGGCGAGGGCGCGGCTCTCGCGTTCCTCGTCCTGGGCCGAACGGGCTTTACCGCTCGCCATTCTCTTCTCCATGTGCTCGAGCTTCAGACTGATGGCGCGGTAGAGGCGCGCGATGAGCGCCCGGCGCGCGCCGCGCGAAGGCAAGGCGCCCGGATGGTTGCGTTTCTGTCGGTCGCCTGCGCACGCAGCGGTCTCGCGCCGGGGGCGCTGACGCGTCCGTTCCGCGCGCCCCGGCCAGTTCTCCCGCTTCGCCCGCGCTCCGATCCGCATCGAGCTGAGGGCGAAGCGGCCCGCGATCTCGGAGAGCGGAACCGAGGCATCGGCGTATGCGCGACGCACCTGAGCCCACGTCTGCTCGTCATCCTGCATGCCGCTGCCACGCCGTACCCGATCCGCACCCGGTCGGGCCGCGGGCCGTGCTGTCTCTTGCGCCGATGGTTTGTGAGATGAAGGCTCCGCCGCCGTAGCGCCAGCGACACTTTGCGAGCCATACTGAAATACTATCGATCGACCGTTTCGCTGTCAATAACGAATTGACGTGATCTTTGTATTATTTTCGTATCCATAATATAATATTAGAAACTACTTAAACAGAGAGAACACTCCAGAGTATCCGCCCATTTCACGCCGGGGATAACTTTACCCCGATGCGCCGCCGGCATCCCCTTACAACTCGCGCGACCGCCTTCCGGCAGCCGCATAAATAACCATAATGCCCGAGTGATCTGAGTCCGTGAGGCCGCGTCCGGGTAGGCGACCCCCGCCCGAGGACGACGGCCGTCCTATTGCGCCATAATTCGGGGCTGACACGTTGAGCGACTGGTTCTTCAAACGCGGCCGGCGCGAGGGCATCGACTGGATGGCCCTCGATTCCAAGCTCGATTCCTCGTTCTCGGAATTCTGGTCGCGCTGCAAGGACCTGTGGGACGCCGGCTCGAGCTTTTTTGCGCGCTTCAAGCTCACGGGCTGGCGGCGCCTCCTCAACGAGGGCGCTTCCGACGCGTTCACGCTCGCCACCGGCGGACTGCTCATTCTCTACGCGCTCGCGCTGCCGGCGTTCCTCGACTTCGACGAGGGGCGCTTCCTCACCGGCAAGTACAGCGTCAAGTTCCTCGATGCGGCCGGCAACGAGATCGGCCAGCGCGGCATCCTGCACAACGACGCCGTGCCGCTCGAGGAGATCCCGGACGCCGTCATCAAGGCGACGCTCGCCACCGAGGACCGCCGCTTCTTCGAGCACTTCGGCATCGACGTGCTCGGCACGGCGCGCGCGCTGGTCGAGAACCTGCGCGCCAACGACGTGGTGCAGGGCGGCTCGTCGCTCTCCCAGCAGCTCGCCAAGAACCTGTTCCTGTCGTCGGAGCGCTCGATCGACCGCAAGATCAAGGAAGCCTTCCTGGCGCTGCTTCTTGAAACACGTTTCACCAAGCGCGAGATCCTCAAGCTCTATCTCGACCGCGCCTATCTCGGCGGCGGCGCGTTCGGGGTCGAAGCCGCGTCTCAGTTCTACTTCGGCAAGTCGGTGCGTGAGGTGAACCTCGCCGAAGCCGCCCTGCTCGCCGGACTCTACAAGGCGCCGACGACCTACGCTCCCCACGTCAACCTGCCGGCGTCGCGCGCACGCACGAACGTCGTGCTGGACAACCTTGTCGAAGCCGGCTTCTACACGCCGGCCCAGGTGCTGGAAGCGCGCCTGCATCCGGCGCAGATCGTCGAGACGCGCGCCACCACCAGCCCCGACTGGTTCCTCGACTGGGCCTACGAGGAGGTGCAGCGGCTGGCCGAAGGCAAGAACCAGTACGTGCTGACGGCGCGCACAACCGTCGACCTCACCATGCAGAAGCAGGCAGACGAGGCGATGATCACCTTCCTCAAGCAGAAGGGGCGCGGCCTGCGCATCAACTCGGGGGCGCTCGTCGCCATGGAGACGACCGGGGCGGTGCGCGCGCTCGTCGGCGGGCCGGACTACGGCGAGAGCCAGTTCAACCGCGCCACGCATGCGCGCCGCCAGCCGGGCTCGTCGTTCAAGATCTACGTCTACGCAACCGCGCTCGAGAACGGCTACACGCCGACCAGCGTGGTGCGCGACGCATCGCGCACGTGCGGGCGGTGGCACCCGCAGAACTACGGCGGCAGCCACGGCAGCGGCTCGCGCATGCCGCTCTGGATGGCGCTCGCGAAATCCTTGAACACCGTCGCCGCCGAGCTGTCGTTCGCGGTCGGACGCGAGAAGGTCGTCGAGATGACGCAGCGCCTCGGCATCACCGGCATCCGCACCTCCTGCTCGATGGCGCTCGGCGACTACGGTATCCCGCCGATCGAACACGCCGGCGGCCTCGCGACGTTCGCCAACGGCGGCAAGAGCGCACGCCCCTACGCCATTCTCGACATGGTCAACTCCAGGGGCGAATTGGTCTACAGCCGCGAGCGGGACGAGCCGGAGCCGGCGCAGCTCGTCTCCGAGAAGGTGGCCCAAGGCATGAACCAGATGATGCAGAAGGTGGTGACGGACGGCACCGCGCAGCGCGCCGCGCTCGACTTCACCAACGTGGTCGGCAAGACCGGCACCAGCTCCGGCCCGAAGGACGTCTGGTTCGTCGGCGCGACCGGAAAGTACGTCGGCGTGGTCTGGCTCGGAAACGACGACAACCGGCCGATGGCGCACGGCAACACCGGCGGGCAGCTCGCCGCGCCGCTCTGGCAGTCGTTCATGTCGGTGGCGCATCGCGACATGAACATCCCAAACTTGCCCGGACTTCAGCCGCATCCGGTGCAGGTTGCCGAGCAGCAGCGCATTGCCGAGCTGAGGCTCTCCAACCCGGCCGCCGCGGCCGCCGAGCTCGGCGCCGCCAAGCTGCAATCGCCCACCATGGCGGAGCCCGCCCGCGAAGCCCTGAAACGCATCGCGACCGCGCTCCGCAAGGCCGCCGGTGTCGCCGAACCGCCCCCCGGGCCCGCCCCGGCACCCACCGCTCCCCAAGCTCCGGGGACGCAGCCGCGCGGCAATCGGGCCGGGACCGGCGCCAACCCCGCCTTCGCCTCCGAAACCAGCGGCAGAAGCTCTCCTGCCGCTCCTGCCGTTCCCTGATCCATGTCCGCAGCCAGCACCTTCCGCTCTCTCACCTCGCTCAATTTCATGAGCTTCACGCTGCACCGGCTGCGGAAGCGGCTCGCCGTGCTCATCGGCTACACGACCGACTGGGCGCTCTTCATCGGCGTCGTGCTGATCCTCGGGTTGGGGTCGAGCTGGTACATGATCGAGCGCGGCTCGCCGCTCACGACCGTCACGATCGGCCCATGGGTCTCGTGGGTGGCGGCAGGGCAGCCGGACGCCGACCCCTATACGCGCGCGCACGCGGCTCGCCTCGGCATCCTGCCGCTCAGCACGCGCGTCTCGCACACCTTCATCGCGCGGGCCGACGGCGAGGGGCGCAACCTGCACTCGTCCTGCGACTACGTGATCGAAGGTCGCGAGGCGCCCGACTTCTGGTGGAGCCTCACCGTGTTCGACGCCGATGGCCGGCTAATTCCGAATGCTCTCGGACGCTCGGCCTTCACCAGCGATACCATGGCCATCGATCCGGACGGCAGATACAGGGCGACGCTCTCGCGCGATGCCCATGCGGGCAACTGGCTGCCGACGGGCGGCGCGGGGCGGCTCGCGCTCGCGTTCACGGTGCTCGATCTCGGCACGCGCGCCGTGGCACAGGACGACGATCTCGAGAGCCTCGTGCCCACCATCACGCGCAAGGGGTGCTAACAATGCTCAAACGCCTCTGGGCCCGCATCACCTCGATCAACATTCCGCTGACAGCGGCCGCCCTGCTCGCGGCGGCGATCCTGCACATCCTCGCCACGCTGGCGACGTCCCACCTGATCCCGACCTCGGGCTATGGACGCCTTGCGGGCGATCTACCCGAGAACACGATGCAGATCCTGCCCGCGGTGGCCCCCGGCGCCCAGCCGCTGCCGTTTCTCTCACCGGACGCGCGCTATGCGGTCTGCCGCTTCGACACGCGCAATGGCGCCGTCAGCATCAAGGCCTTCCTGCCCGATCCCGGCTGGGTGCTGGCGCTCTTTTCTCCGGACGGCGGCAACTTCTTCACCTCCGTGGCCTCACCCGAGCAACGGCCGAACGTCTCGCTCCTGCTGGTTCCCGGCGACGATGGCTGGCGGACGGGGGGAGGCGCTGCGGGATCCGGCGAGCCTGTCGTCACCCGCGAGGCGACCCTCACCATCCCCGCCAACGAAGGCGTGGCCATCGTCCGCGCGCCGGATCGCGGCGAAGCCTACAATCCGCGCGCGCTCGCGGATCTCAAGCGCGCAGAGTGCAAATTCCGGCGCACGCGCGCGTCGTAGATCGCGCCTCGTCCCTCAATCGTCGAGGTCGAGATGGTCGCGGCGGCGCGTCCGATGGCGCGACTTTTCCGCGGGCCTTGCGTCGGCTTCGGCCCAGCGCTCGTAACGAACGCCCGGAAAGAAAACGATATCGGCGGAAGCAACTGCCCCGCGCCGCGCTGTCATCTGCCGGGACCCTAGTGCCGGCTGCCTGAACTCCAGAATGCTGGCCATCGTGTCATCCCCCGTGCCCGTGCATCCTCTTTCGCTCGCCCGGCTTCCCTTTCCGGGCCTGCGCCCCTCGCGGATGGCATTGATGGGGCTCCTGCTTCGGTTAACGAAAAGTTAACGGCGTGAAGCTTGCCGCACGCTGGCGTCGCGGCGTGGCCGCAGAGCCTCAGAGCTCGGTCAGCCATCCCTCGAGGCCATGGGCGCCGTCCCGCGCCTCGACTTCGACGATCCAAAGGTCGGGATCAGTGCGAGCCTCGCGTTCGAGGAGCGCGTCCACCTCGGGATCGGGGCGCGCAGCCCCCTTTGAGAAGGCGATCCAGCGGCGGTCGGTCTCGGCGCTCGAGAGACTGGCCGGCGCCGGTCCGAAGAGCAGAGACGTGCCGTCGAGACAATTGACCCGGATGTAGATCGCGCCGGCATCGTCGTCGCCATGGCGAACGATGTAGGCGTGCCGTCCGCCGCCCGCCAGCCGACGCACGTAAGCCTTGACCCAGATCTCGGACTTGAGCCGCATCGCTCCGGCCTGTTTCGGGGGCGCCCGCCGGCGGCTGGGGCGCCGGTTTGCCTAGACCATGATCCCTTCAGACCCTATCGGCCTGAAGGGTGTCTCATCGGTCTCATCGAAGAGAGAGCGTGATCCCGATTCAATCAAATATGATCACGCCCTATCGGCTGGCCTGCAGGGCATCGCTCGCCAGGCCCGCGAGCTTCGCGAGCAACTCGCCGGAGATGCGACCCGTTTGCTTGAGCTTCCGGTCTGCCTCGAACTTCCGGATCGCACGTCTCATGGCCTCGTTCAAGCGGCCATCGGGAATCGTGGTGATGTAGCCGAGCTGGCGGAAGGCGCGCTGAACGGCGCGGACGACGGCTTCGGCCTCAGGCCCCGGGGCGGCGTCGCTTCCGGCCGAGGTGCGGATATCGGCAGAGCCCAGCACAAGGTGCTGGAGCAGCGCTTCGCTCGGCTCGGCCGTCAGGGCCAGCCCCGAGTCCGTCTCGTACGCCATGACGGCGCCCCGCGTCACGAGCCCCGCCACGCCGTCGACGGCGCCGGTCTCGTAGCCCTTGGCCTTGAGCTCGCGCTGCACGGCACGCACGAGATCGGTGCGATCGGTGGCGACGGGTAGCGGCTTCACCGCACCCGTCTCCAGGCGGGGAACGCTCGCCTCCCCGCGCGCGGCGACGGCCTGCTGTGGCTCGGCCGGCGTCCCGCCGGTCCAGCCGGACGAGGCGGTCTCCCCGGCGGGGGCGAGACCAGCGAGCTGGCGGCCCGGAGGCTGCAGCACGAAGATGTTGGTCACCATTGCGCCGGTCAGGACTGCAAACGACAGGAACGCGAACCTCACACCAGACGGCGTCATCTTGCGGCCCCGGGCCCTATGGTTTCGGAGGGCCCGAGTATCGGGAGGCGGACGTTAAGATCCCGTTAACCTGAGCGAACTCTCAACGGGACGGTCGTTTCGAAATCGATAGAATTCTATTCAATTCCGTCCGATTTCCGCCGCGGTTCCTCAAAATTTTTGCCGTAGCGTGCCGGTTATCTGAGGCCGTCTCGGCCCAAGCGTTCCACGACCGGAGCCCGTTGCCATGAGCCTGTTCAGGATTGCCGTCGTTCTCTCGCTCGGCGTCGCCCTCATGCCCTCTGACGAGGAGCAGCAGACGGCTCTCTACCAGCGTGCGGCCACGGCCGCGCACTGGACCATGACCTACTGCGACCGCAACGCGCAGCAGTGCGTCGTGGCCGGACATTTTTGGGACGCCTTCGTGCAGAAGGCGAAGTTCGCGGGCAAGCTCGCCTACGACGTGGCGATCGCCTCGTCCGAGACCTTGCGGCAGGACCCCCTCGCCCCTCAGCTCGCCAGCGACCGCGGCACGCTCCAGTCCGGCGATCTCGAGCCCAACTGGCGGGGCGAGAAGCGGCAAGGCGACATCTAGAGAGTTTCCGTTTCAGANNCTCCGGCCTTCGCCGGAGTGACGTTGAATTTGCGTAACCCGCCTGCATACAAATGGCGTCATCCCGGCGCAGGCCGGGATCCAGACACGCCAATTGCTCGCATGACCATGTTTCGGAACGACTCTAGACCTTGATCACTTCAGGCCCCATCCGCCTGAAGTGTGAACCCATCCGGTCTCAAAGCTCGCCCGAGTTGAACGTATCGCAGACCTTTATCTGCCCCGACTGGAAGCCGCGCTTGAACCAGTCCACGCGCTGAGCCGACGAGCCGTGCGTGAAGGCATCCGGCACGATGCGGCCCTGCGTGCGCTTCTGGATCATGTCGTCGCCGATCTGGCTCGCGGCATTGAGCCCCTCGTCGATGTCGCCAGGCTCGAGCCGGTTCTTGAGCTGATCGTTGAGGTTGGCCCACACGCCCGCAAGGCAGTCCGCCTGCAGCTCCATCATCACCTGGATGCGGTTGCCCTCGCGCTCGCTGACGCGGGCCTTCGCCCGCTGCACCTGATCGGAGATGCCGAGCAGCGTCTGCACGTGATGACCGACTTCGTGCGCGATGACGTAGGCCTGCGCGAAATCCCCCGGCGCGTTGAAGCGCCGCTTGAGCTCGTCGTAGAAGGCGAGATCCACGTACACCTTCTGATCGAGCGGGCAATAGAACGGCCCCATCGCCGACATGCCCGTGCCGCACGCCGTCTGGGTGCCGCCGCTGAACAGTACGAGCTGCGGCTCCTTGTACGTCTTGCCGAAGCTCTTGAAGACCCGGCTCCACACGTCCTCCGTATCGGCGAGCACGCGGGAGATGAACACCTTCATCTCGTCGACGCCCTTGGGAGCCGGTTGCGCCTGCTGCTGGCCCGGCGCCTCGGCCCCCGGCAGCCCGGGAATGTCGAACGGGTTGCGGTCGCCCTTCGGCACCTGCTTCTGCTCTTGAGGGATCTGCTGCGAAATGTCGGGGAAGCCCTGGCCGCCGCCGAGGAGCACCTCCAGCGGATTGATGCCGAAGAACAGCATGATCGCACCGAGGATCAGGAGCGTCGTGAAACTCATGCCCCCGCGCCCGCCGACCGGGATCTGGAAGCCGCGTCCGCCGCCTCCCGGAAACCGGAATCCGCCGCCCTGGCCGCGCCGGTCCTCAACGTTGTTGCTCTGGCGATCGTCGTCTTCGTAGCGCATGAGGGCACCCGTGCTCGTTTGCGTCTTCCTGGACCATAGCGCCGCCAGGGGGAGGAGTGCTAGCCGTTTGCCGAGGACACCGCATCACCCACCCGATCGGATCGACGTGTGGCCCTTTACTCCGGCCCGCCCCCCGTTCCGGCTTGAACCCTGCTAGGTCATGCCCTAAAGCCCGGCCGACATGCCGCCGTCGACGGCGAGCTCTGCGCCGGTCACGTAGGCCGAGTCGTCGCTCGCGAAGAAAAGCGCCGCCCTGGCGATCTCCTCGGGCGTCCCGAAGCGCCGCATCGGCGTCTTGTCGAGCAGCGCCTTGCTGATCATGGGGTTCTTGATAAACCGCTCGGTCAGCGCGGTATCGATATAGCCCGGGGCGATCGCGTTGACGCGAATGTTGTAGGACGCATACTCGACGGCGAGCGCTTTCGTCAGCGCCGTGACCGCGCCTTTGGTCGCCGTGTATCCGGCGAGCTGGCGCAGGCCGCGCCGCCCCATGATCGACGACACGTTGATCAGCGACCCGGCGCCGGACGCCTTGAGCAGCCCGAACGTATCGCGCGCGACCCGCACCACGCCGTCGAGGTTGACCTCCCGGATCTTCACCCAGTCGGCATCCGAGAGGTGCCGGAAGTCGCTACGGACGTTGAGCCCGGCGTTGTTGACCACCACATCGGCACGCCCGAACGCGCGCTCGACCTCCCGCAGAAGCGCCGACACGTCCTGGCCGCGTGACACATCGACGGTCATTGGCGTCGTTGCGAGCCCTTGCCCGCGCAACGCCTCGGCGGCGGCGGCCGCGCTCTCACCGTTCACGTCGGTGACGAAAACATGCGCGCCTTCGGCGGCGAACACGCCGGCAATGGCGCGCCCGATGCCGGCGCCCGCGCCCGTCACCACCGCGACCTTGTCCTTCAATCGATCCATGCGCTTCTCTCAGAAACCTTCGCGTAACACGCCACGCCGCTCCCCCGCTTGTGCGGGAGGTCGGGAAAGCAACCTCCGGGGCGCCCGGCCATGGGGCTCCCCGCCCCCTGTGCCCCATCCCTAGCTCCTCCCCGCGCGGAGGAGGGCAATGATCGTCTCGTTTGCTGAATCGCGGCTACGCCGGAGCCGGGGCCCACACCTCGCGCATCGTCACCAGCTCCTCGGCGGCTGACGGATGCAGCGCCACCGTCGCGTCGAAATCGGCCTTGCGGGCGCCGAGCTGGAGCGCCACCGCCGCCATCTGCACGATCTCGGCCGCATCCACTCCGAACACATGGCAACCGAGCACCCGGTCCGTCGCCCGGTCGACGACCAGCTTCATCAGCATGCGCTCCTCGCGCCCCGACAGCATGTCCCGGAGCGAGCGAAAGCGCGACTTGTAGATGTCGACGTCGTGACCGAGCGCCTGTGCCGCCGCCTCCGAGAGCCCCACCGTCGCCAGCTCCGGCGTCGTGAACACCGCCGTCGGGATCAGCGAATGATCGACCTGCGTCGGCTTCCGGCCGAACACCGTATCCGCGAACGCGTGCCCCTCGCGGATCGCGACCGGCGTCAGGTTCGCCCGGTCGGTCACGTCGCCCACCGCATAGATGCCTTTGGCCGTCGTCCCAGAGAAGCTGTCGACGATGATCTCGCCCCTGGCGCCGGTCCGTACGCCGGCCGTCTCGAGCCCGAGGTCAGCCGTTGCCGGCTCGCGCCCGATGGCGGAGAGCACGAGATCGGTTTCGATCTTACCGCCGCTGTGCAGCGCCACGCGGAAGCAGCCGACATCCTGCGCCACGCCGACGAGAGATTCGTTCATCATGAGCCGGATGCCCCGCGCCGCCATCGCCTCCATGAGCCCGTCGCGGAGATCCTCGTCGAACCCGCGCAGCACCTTGTCGCGGCGATGGATCAGCGTCGTCTCGACGCCGAGCCCGGCGAAAATCGAGGCGAACTCCACCGCGATGTAGCCGCCGCCGCAGACCACGATCCGCTTCGGCAGCGCCGCGAGCGCGAAGATCTCGTCCGAGGTGACGATGTGGGCGGCGCCCGGAATGTCGCCGTAGCGCGAGGGCCGCCCACCGGTCGCGATCAGGATCGTGCCCGCCGCGACCCGCTCGCCGTCCGCGAGCTTGACCGCACTCGGCCCGTCGAGCCTGGCCCGCGTCTTGAACGTGCGCACGCCCTTGGCCTCGAGGTTGCGCTCGTAGATCCCTTCGAGGCGATGGATCTCGCGATCCGTATTAGCGATGAGCTGCGCCCAGTCGAACATCGCCGGCGCCCGCGCCCAGCCGAAGCCGCGCGCGTCCTCGAACAGGTCGCCGAAGCGCGAGGCGTAGACCAGGAGCTTCTTCGGCACGCAGCCGCGGATGACGCACGTGCCGCCGATCCGGTCGCACTCGGCCAGCCCCACCTTTGCGCCGTATCCGGCAGCGATGCGCGCCGCGCGCACGCCGCCCGAGCCGCCGCCGATGACGAAAAGATCGAAGTCGGTTTGTGTCATGGGAACGAGGGCCAGCCTGAGGAAGGGAGATCGGCGCCACCCTGACCGAACGACGCGCCCCACGCAACCGTCCCGGCGGCCGCAGCGCGACTACACCGCTTGTGTCTTTACCAATTAGGCGTCTGGATCCCGGCCGCCCATGCGGAGCATGGCTTCGCCATGATGTCGGGATGACGTTGCTTGTGCGGGGAGCGGCCAAACCCCTTCGACGTCATCCCGGCGCAGGCCGGGATCCAGACACGCCTGAAGCAGAGGCAAACCGGCAGCCGCCCGCGCGCTAAACGGCTTCCTGGCCTTCGCCGTACCTGGCCTCGATCACCGAGACGCCCTCGGGTCCGCCGATGATCGCCGCATCCGCGATGCCGAGGAACAGCCCGTTCTCGACCACGCCGGGAATGAACTTCAGCGCCTCGTCGAGCGACTCGGGGTCGTCGATCTGCCCGAACGCGCAATCGAAGATCAGGTTGCCGCCATCGGTGACGAACGGCGTGCCGTCCGGCTTGAGACGCAGCGTGATCTCGCCGTGGCATCCGGAATCACCGGCCAGCATCTCGATCATGTTGCGCGTCGCCGTAATGCCGAAGCGCACCACCTCGACTGGAAGCGGGAAGCGGCCGAGCTTGTCGACGCGCTTCTGGGCGTCCGCGATCACGATCATGCGGTCGGAGGCGGTCGCAACGATCTTCTCGCGCAAGAGCGCGCCCCCTCCGCCCTTGATGAGCCTGAGCTCGCTGTCGAGCTCGTCCGCGCCGTCGATGGTGAGGTCGAGCAGCGGCGTCTCGTCGAGCGTCGAAAGGGGAATGTCGAGCGACCGGGCCAGCGCGCGCGTCTGCTCCGAGGTCGGCACGCACAGGACCGAAAGCCCCTCGCGCACCTGGGCCCCCAGGAGCTCGACGAACACGGATGCCGTGGAGCCGGTCCCGAGCCCCAGTCGCATCCGGGGCTCGACGAAGCCGAGGGCCCGCCGTGCCGCGGCCAGCTTGTAGCTATCAACCGACATCCGTTGTCCTTCCAAAACCCACTGTCTGCCAGTCGTTCCGCGACAGGGCAAGCTTCAAGACGCGTCGGCCCCGGCCGGCCGACGCTGCCCCGCGGCAAGCCGCAACCTTGCAGGACCGGCACGGTGCGCCTAGGCTGCCGGCCCGCAGGGATGCGGCTCCTTTTGCGCGGCCGGCTCGTTGCGAAAGCTTGCAAACCGGAGGTTTGCGGCGCGTCCCGCCGGCCGCACGAAAGCGCGCGTCGATACCCATCCAATGATGAGGGCACAGACTAAACCAAGCCATGCAGAATGCGACCCTCGTCTTCGATCTCGACGGCACGCTCGTCGATTCTCTGCCTGATCTCGTGGCGGCAACGAACCATGCCCTCGCCGACCTGTCGTTGCCCGCTCTCCCCGCCGCGACCTTGCGCAAGGCAGTAGGGTTCGGCGCGCGCCGCATGATCCTGGACGGCCTCGCCCGGACGGGGGTGACGTTGCCCGATCCTGAGATCGACCGGCTGCTGGCCCGCTTCCTCGCCTATTACGAGCCCAACATCGCCCGCGAGACGCGGCCGTTCGACGGCGCCGTCGCGGCGCTCGAAGGCTTTCGCGCGGCCGGCGCGCGCCTCGCGGTCTGCACCAACAAACGCCTCGCGCTCGCCGAGCGCCTTCTCGAGGCGCTCGCCATCGACGGCCTTTTCGACGCCGTCGCCGGCGGCGACAGCTTCCCGGTCTGCAAGCCCCACCCCGACCACATCCGCGGCGTCATCCGCATGGCGGGGGGCGATACGGCCGCGGCCGTCATGGTCGGCGACACCGGCATCGACATCGCGGCCGCCCGCGCGGCGGCGATCCCGGTCGTGGCCTGCACCTTCGGCTATGCGACCGAGCCCATCGCGGCCCTGAAACCGGACGCGATCATCTCCCATTATTCGGAGCTGGACGCCGCCGTCCGCGCGCTGCTCGCCGGCGCTCCCGTGGCCGCGCCGCAGCCTTCCGCCTCGTAGGCATTGGCAACGGAAAGCCCCGGCAGGAGATCCCGCCGGGGCGATACGTCAAGCCGGACGATACCGCTGCTGTGGCTTACGCCGCGCGCACGGTGACCAGGAACTTCTCCACCTCGCGGTGCAGGCTCTCGCTTTCGCCGGCAAGCTGCTTGGCCGACGTGAGCACCTGCGACGACGCCGAGCCGGTGTGGGACGCGCCTTTGCTCACGTCCGTGATGCTGCTCGCGACCTCCGACGTGCCCTTCGCCGCCTCCATGACGTTGCGGCTGATTTCCTTGGTCGTCACGTCCTGCTGTTCGACGGCCGCCGCGATTGCACCCGAGATCTCCGAGATCTTGTTGATCGTGCTCGTGATCTCGCGGATGGCGTTCACCGCCTCGCTGGTTGCCGACTGCATGCCCGCGATCTGCGCGCCGATATCGTGGGTCGCCTTGGCGGTCTGGGCGGCCAGCGCCTTGACCTCCTGCGCCACGACCGCGAAGCCCTTGCCCGCGTCCCCCGCCCGCGCCGCCTCGATGGTGGCGTTGAGCGCCAGCAGGTTCGTCTGCCCCGCGATGGTGCTGATCAGGTTGATCACGTCGCCGATCCGGTCGGCGGATTCCGAGAGCGCGTTGACCTGATCGTTCGTCCGCGCCGCCTGGCCCACCGCCTGGGAGGCGATCGTCGTGCTTTCCTGCACCTGGCGGCTGATCTCGGTGACGGTCGCGGCAAGCTGCTCGGAGGCCGCGGCCACGCCTTCGACGTTGGCCGACGTCTGCGAGGATGCCGCGGCGGCGCCGTTCGAAAGTTGCTGCGTCGTCTCGGCCGTGTCGGTCAGCGAGATCGCCGCGCTCTCGAGCTGGCGCGCCGTCGACGACACGGTCTCCACGATACCGCCGACGGCCTGCTGGAACGCGTCGGCCAGGCGTCGCATCTGTCCCTTCCGCTCCTCGGCCAATGCCGCCTCGCGCGTGGCCTTTTCCTCCGCCTCGCGGCGAGCCTTCTCCTGCAGGCTGTCGCGCACGCGCAGCACGGCCTTGCCGATGGCACCGATCTCGTCGGAGCGCGCGGCCTCGGGGATGTCGGTGTCGAAATCGCCCGCCGCCATGCGATCGAAGGAGGCGGCCAGCGCCCCGAGCGGCCGTCCGACGAGCGCACGCAGCGCAACGAAGAACAATCCGGCAACGATCAGAATGCTTGCACCCGAGAGCGCGTACATGGTTGCGCGCGTCTGCGAGATCGTGGCCTCGAGCGTGGCCACCGGAACGGCGACCACGAGCGCCCACAGATCCGTCGTGCCGCCGGCCGCGATCGGCGTGGCGAGGAAGCGCCACGGCTGTCCATCGGCGCCGATGCCGTCGACCGACACGACGCTGTTGGTCTCGATCGCTTGCTTGGCCGCCGTGGCGGACGGCGCGTCCGCATCGGCGAGCGGCTTGCCGATGGCCTGGGCGTTGGGATGCGTCACCGCGACGCCGCCCGACGAGACGAGCGACACGAAGCCCGTCCCGAACGGCTTGATCTGCTGCATGCTGACGTTGAGGTTGTCGAGGCTGAGGTCCACGCCGCCGATGCCGACGGTCTTGCCGTTGAGCACGATCGGCACGCTGAACGACGAGAGGAGCGCGTCCTTGCCGGCGATCGGATAGAGGTAGGGCTCGATGGCGACGGCCCGGTTGTGTTGCATCGGAAGCAGGTAGTAGTTGCCGACGCCCGGCTTGTCGTAATCCATGAGCACCTCGCGCACGAGCGTGTCCGTGGGCCTGTTCCAGTACACGAGATAGCGTCCCGTCGCGTCATGGCCTGCGGTGTTGGCGAACTCGCTGTCCCGGCCGTCGAGCGCATTCGGCTCCCAGCCCGTCCACGTGCCGAGGAGATCGCCGTTCTTTTCGAGAAGCGCCTTCAGCATCTGGTCGAAGACCGCCCGATCGACCACGCCCTGCGATTTCAGCGCCGCGCTGACGGTCGCGATATTCTCGGCCACCCGGGCCGCCACATCCAGCTTCTTGCTCGCATCCAGCGCCTGATTGTAGGCGATATTGTTCTGAATCTCTTTATTCTGCTGATCGATCACGTCGCCGGCGTTTTGAGCAAGGAAGTACGTTCCAATACCGAAGACACCGGCAATCGCCACCGCAGCGACGAGCGATATTTTGACTGGAAGAGAGTTCATGCGCATGACAGCGTTCCCCGAACCACTGAGAAGAAACAAAATTCACATGCGCTAATAAGTATCGGGAATACTTAATAATTAGGAACTGCGCGCTTGAGTCTAGGGTCGCTCAAACAAAAAATTAGCATTTCATCGGTGCGCAAACAAAATTTGCGTAAAAATCCGATAATCGTTTCCAATGCATCCGTCGGAGAAGAAATTCTTTCGGAAACTTCAACGACAATGGCGGCGCCACGAAGAATTTCCACGAATTCCGTTTGCGGATGCCACCCCAGAAACAAATGACCTGCTGCGCGCAAAATCGGCGTCCGGCCGGATCCATTTGTGGCCCCGCGTGGAAAGCCCTGGCCCACAAGGACGCTCGAACGCACGGAGGGCAGCATCGTCCGGGTCGAGTGGGAGATACATGCGGCATCTCTGCCGGCCGGGGATCCTGAGGCTGGCGCTGAGGCCTCGGGAGCCGCCCATTTCGGGGCCCTGGGGCCGCCATGGCGGCCTTGCCGCGCGGGCCGATCGGAAACGCCGGGAAAGCCCTCCGTTTGACAGGCGGCCGTTCCTTCCCCATGTTCCGGCCCCGAGTTTCGAGCAAACCAGCCCGCGCAGCACGCAGCATCGGACAATTTTAAGTTGAATTTGGGCTTTTTTGCCCGCGCACCGGAATCGTGCCAGTCGGCCGGAGGCCAGAGAAAGCGCACATGAACGTGGTCATCGTGGAATCGGCCGCCAAGGCCAAGACGATCAACAAGTACCTGGGCGCCAATTATAAAGTGCTGGCCTCCTTCGGCCACGTGCGCGACCTGCCGTCCAAGGACGGCTCCGTCGCCCCCGACCGGGATTTCGAGATGACCTGGGAGATCGACCAGGGCTCCCAGAAGATCATCCGCGAGATCGCCGAGGCCGTGAAAAAGGCCGACAAGCTGATCCTGGCCACCGACCCCGATCGCGAAGGCGAGGCCATCTCCTGGCACCTGCTCGACATCCTGCAGCAGAAAAAGGCCATCAAGAAAGGGCTCGAGATCGAGCGCGTGGCCTTCAACGCCGTGACCCGGCAGGCGATCCTGGCAGCGCTCGCCGAGCCGCGCCGGATCGACGAGCCGCTGGTGGACGCCTATCTCGCCCGCCGCGCCCTCGACTACCTCGTGGGCTTCACGCTCTCCCCCGTGCTCTGGCGCAAGCTGCCCGGCGCCCGCTCGGCCGGCCGCGTGCAGTCGGTGGCGCTACGCCTCGTCTGCGACCGCGAAGCCGAGATCGAGGCGTTCAGGACCGAGGAGTACTGGACCATCGAGGCGACGCTCGCGACGGAGCGCGGCGAGGAGTTTCCCGCCCGCCTCCACGCCATCGATCGCACCGCGTTGAAGAAGCTCGACATCAAGGACACCGAGGCGGCGCATGCCATCAAGCGCGCCATCGAGAAGGGCGAGTTCCGCGTCGTCTCCGTCGAAAGCCGCGACGTGAAGCGCAATCCGTACGCGCCGTTCGCCACCTCGACGCTGCAGATGGACGCCTCCCGCAAGCTCGGCTTCTCCGCCAAGCAGACCATGCAGATCGCCCAGCGCCTCTATGAGGGCGTCGACGTGGGCGGGGAGACCGTGGGTCTCATCACTTATATGCGAACCGACGGCGTGACCATCGTCCCCGAGGCCATCAACGCCATCCGCGGCCTGATCGCGCGCGAATACTCCCAGCGTTACGTCGCCCCCTTCATCCGCGAGTACAAGACCAAGGCCAAGAACGCCCAGGAGGCGCACGAGGCCATCCGTCCGACCGACGTGGCGCGCACACCCCAGTCTGTGGCGCGCTATCTCGAGAAGGACCAGGCACGGCTTTACGAGCTCATCTGGAAGCGCGCGGTCGCAAGCCAGATGGCATCGGCCGAGTTCAAGCAGACGACCGCCGAGATCGAGGTCAAGGGCCGCGACGGCAAGACCTATGTCCTGCGCGCCACCGGCTCGGTCGAGCAGTTCGACGGCTTCCTCAAGGTCTACGACGAAGGCCGCGACGATCGCGTCATGACCCTCGCCAAGGGCAAGGAGGACATCTCCGACGACGACGACACGAGCCGCCGCCTGCCCCCGCTCGGGACCGGCGACCGCCTCGCCGACCGCGGCATCGAGGCCGAGCAGCACTTCACGCAACCACCGCCCCGCTATTCGGAAGCCACCCTCGTCAAGAAGATGGAGGAGCTCGGCATCGGCCGCCCGTCAACGTATGCCTCCACGCTCGCCGTGCTGCAGGAGCGCGACTACGTCCGCATCGAGAAGAAGCGCCTCGTTCCCGAGGACAAGGGCCGCCTCGTCATCGCCTTCCTCGAGAGCTTCTTCAAGAAGTACGTCGAGTTCGACTTCACCGCCGATCTCGAGGAGAAGCTGGACCTCATCTCCGCCGGCGATCTGGAGTACAAGCAGGTGCTGCGCGATTTCTGGCGCGACTTCGCGCGGGCCGTCGAGGAGATCAAGGACCTGCGCGTCGGTGACGTGCTGGAAGCGCTGAACGAGCTCCTGGGTCCGCACGTCTTCCCGCCGAAGCCCGACGGCTCTGACCCGCGCCTCTGCCCCAAGTGCGGCACCGGCCGCCTCTCGCTCAAGGTTTCGAGCAAGAACGGCGCTTTCATCGGCTGCGGCAACTACCCCGACTGCAAATACACGCGCCAGCTCACGGGCGAGGCGACCGGCGCCGGCAGCGAGCGCGAGCTCGGCTTCGATCCCGAGAGCGGCTTGCCGGTGCTGGTCAAGAGCGGCCGTTTCGGGCCCTACCTCCAGCTCGGCGAGGGCGAGGGCGACGAAAAGCCCAAGCGTTCCTCGATCCCAAAAGGCATCGACGCCGCCACCATCGACTTCGAGAAAGCCCTGCAGCTCCTATCGCTGCCGCGTGAGGTCGGCATCCATCCGGAGACCGGCACGCCGATCACGGCCGGCCTCGGCCGCTACGGCCCCTTCATCCAGCACGACGGCACCTACGCCAACGTCGACAGCATCGAGGACGTGTTTACCGTCGGCTTGAACCGCGCCGTGACGCTGCTCGCCGAGAAGCGCGCCGGCAAAGGCGGCGGCCGCTTCGGCCGCGCGGCGGCGAAGACCGTGCTCAAGGACCTCGGCGAGCATCCGGGCGGTGGCGGCAAGATCCAGGTGCTCGACGGCAAGTACGGCCCCTATGTGAGCTGGAACAAGGTCAACGCTACCGTGCCGAAGGGCACGAGCCCCGAAGCACTCACCATCGATGAGGCGGTGCGCCTGCTGCAGGAGCGCATCGCCAAGGGCGGCGGCAAGAAGCCCGCGAGGAAAGCCGCGGCCAAGCCGAAGGCGACCAAGACCACGAAGGCTGCCGAGGGCGACGACGCCAAGCCCGCCAAAGCTAAGACCAAGCCGAAAGCCGCCAAGAAGCCGGCCACAAAGGCGAAGAAAAGCGCCGCCAAAGCCGACGCCGAAGGTTGAGAGCATGGCAATCCGGCGCCAACCGTCTCGCTGCGTCGGCGTCCCAAAGCTGGCCCAGCGCAAGGACGCCTGGTGTCAGAACAAACCTGCGGATCTGGATCCCGGCCTCCGCCGGGATGACGAACCTGGGCGGATACCGGTCACTCCACCACTGACGTCACACCGGCGAAGGCCGGTGTCCCAACAAGTCCGGGTAGAAGCAGGCGTCCGCCGTCCCGCAATGCCGAGCCAAACCGGCGCATGCACCACAGGGATCGCCTGATGGCAAAGAAGCCGCCCGGGAAACGTCCGGCGTCGAAGGGAGCACGCAAAGGCTTCCGCACCGCGCCGGCCAAGCGGCGGCCGCGCGACACCGAAGCGCTTCCCTCGCGCGAGGAAATCCTGGCCTTCCTGCGCGAGCATGAAGGCACGGCCGGAAAGCGCGAGATCGCCCGCGCATTCGACATCACGGGCGACGCCCGCATCGCCCTCAAGAAGCGCCTCGCCGCGATGGCCGCCGAGGGTTTGCTCGCGGGCACGAAGCGCGACCTGCGCGAGCGCGGCAAGCTGCCGCCCGTCACCGTGCTGGAAGTCACCGGCCGCGACGAGGACGGCGACCTCATCGCCCGCCCCGCCGTCTGGAAGGACGGCGACGGCCCGCCGCCGGCCGTTCTCGTCCTCACGCACCGCGCGCGCAACGACGAGCGCGACGCCGCCATCGGCGTCGGCGACCGCATTCTCGCGCGCATCACGGAGCTCGACGAACCCGACGTCGAGGGCCTCTCCTACGAGGCCGAGGCGATCAGGATCCTGCCCCGCGACCGCCGCCGCCTGCTCGGCATCTTCCGCACGCGCAAGGGCGGAGGTGGCACCATCGAGCCCGTCGACCGCAAGGAGCTGCGCGCGTGGTCCGTCCACGCGGGCAACGAGGGCGAAGCCGGCGACGGCGATCTCGTCCGCTTCGATCTCTCGGTCAGGCACCGTCATTCCGTGTCGGAAGCGCGCGTGCTCGAAAGCCTCGGCAACCCCGACGACCAGCGCAAGATCAGCCTCATCGCCGTGCACGCGCACGGGCTCCCCGATGACTTTCCCGCCTCCGTCCTCGCCGAGAGCGAAGCCCTGACGGCGTTCACGGCCGATGGCCGCGCGGACCTGCGCGACACGCCCCTCCTCACCATCGATCCCGTCGATGCCCGCGACCACGACGATGCCGTCTACGCCAAGTCCGACGGTGACCCGGACAACCGCGGCGGCTTTGTCGTCATCGTCGCCATTGCCGACGTCGCCCACTACGTCCGCCCCGGCACGCGCCTCGACAAGGAAGCCGAGTTGCGCGGCAACTCGGTCTACTTCCCCGATCGCGTCGTGCCGATGCTGCCCGAGCGCATCTCGAACGACCTCTGCTCGCTGCGCGAGCACGAGGATCGCCCGTGCCTCGCCGTGCGCATGGTCTTCGACGCCAACGGAAAGAAGCGCCGCCACGGCTTCCAGCGCGCGGTGATGAGAAGCGCCGCCAAGCTCTCCTACCAGGAGGCCCAGGCCGCCATCGACGGCAATGTCAGCGCAAAGTGCGCGCCTCTCATGCAGAGCGCGCTGTTGCCGCTGTGGCAGGCTTACGCCGCGCTCTCCCGCGCCCGCGACGCGCGCGGCCCCCTCGACCTCGATCTCCCCGAGCGCAAGATCCTTCTCGACGAGAACGGCCGCGTCGCTCGCGTCGTCATTCCCGAGCGCCTCGACGCCCATCGCCTGATCGAGGAGATGATGATCCAGGCCAACGTCGCCGCCGCCGAGACGCTCGAGCAGGTGAAGATGCCGCCCGTCTATCGCGTGCACGACGAGCCGTCGAAGGAGAAGCTGAAGAACCTGCGCGAGTTCCTCGAAACGCTCGACCTCAAGCTCGCCGGCGGCACGGGGCTCAAGCCCGAGGCGTTCAACCGCATCCTGGTGCGCGCCAGAACGCTGCCCGTGCCGGAGCTCGTCAACGAGGTGATCCTGCGTGCGCAGGCCCAGGCGGAATACACGCCGCGCAACATCGGCCACTTCGGCTTGAACCTCGCGAAGTACGCGCACTTCACCTCGCCCATCCGCCGCTACGCCGACCTGCTGGTGCACCGCGGGCTGATCCGCGGCCTGAAGCTCGGCACCGACGGCCTGGAGGATCGGGAGATCGCGCGTCTCTCGGACACCGCGAAGGAGATCTCGAACGCCGAGCGCCGCGCCATGGCAGCCGAGCGCGAGACCGTGGACCGCCTGATCGCCGCCCATCTTGCCGACCGCATCGATGCCACCTTCGAAGGCCGCATCGCCGGGGTCACGCGCTCGGGGCTCTTCGTCAAGCTCAAGGACACCGGCGCCGACGGCTTCGTGCCGGTCTCGACGCTCGGCCGGGATTTCTTCACGCACGTCGAGGAGGCGCACGCCCTCGTCGGCAACCGCTCGGGCGAAACCTACCAGCTCGGCGACGCGGTCAGCGTGCGCCTCGTCGAGGTCATCCCCTCCGCCGGCGCCATCCGCTTCGAGATGCTGTCGCCGGGCAAAACGGGCACCCTGTCCCATCTCAAAGGTGTCCGCCAGGTTCGCCGCCGCTTCGGCAGGCGCCGCTGAGACGCGACGGGACAGTGTGTGGCCTTTATCCGCCGTCGCGGAGCCCTTATTGTTGAGGCCGACAGGATGGAAAGCGCATGATCGAATTCGAGACCGCACCGCTGGTCGACGCAAAGCCGAAGCGTGACGTCAAGGAATCCCTGCTGCGCGGCTGGCGGCAGCAGTGTCCGGCGTGCGGAAAAGGGGCGCTCTTCTATAAGTATCTGAAGGTCGCCGATACCTGCCCGGCGTGCGGCGAGGAGCTGCACCACCAGCGCGCGGACGACGCGCCCCCTTATTTCACCATGGTGATCGTCGGCCATGTGGTGGTCGGCGGCGTGCTCATGCTCGAAAAGAACGTCGCGCCGCCGACCTGGGTCCACATGGCCCTCTGGCTGCCCCTCACCGTAGGGCTGAGCCTCTGGCTGCTGCCGCGCGTGAAGGGCGCGCTGGTGGGGCTGCAATGGTCCTTGCGCATGCACGGCTTCGGCGGAGAGACCGACGACCCGATGCCGGATCCGTCGGCGCGCTGACGGCCCGGAGTAGACGCCATGCCGGAGACGCGCCGCGCGAGCCCCACCGACATCGCGCGACCCGCCCGGGTTGCGTTGAGACCGCGCGACGCCGCAACCCTTGTGCTCGTCGATCGCACGGGCGGCAGCGCCCCACGCGTCCTGATGGGACGCCGACGCCCAGATCAGGTTTTCCTCCCCGACACGTTCGTTTTTCCCGGCGGGCGCGTCGAGACGGCGGACAGGGCATTGGCCCGCAGCCACAGGCTTCCGCCGCATGAGGAGCAGTGCCTCAAGATCGCCATGCGCGGCCGCGCCTCCGACATCCGCGCCACGGCCCTGGCGCTGGCCGCCGTGCGCGAAACATTCGAGGAGACGGGCGTGATCGTCGGCGAGCCCGGGGATCACGACGCGCCCGCGCGAACCGGCGGCTGGGTCGGGTTCCAGGCGCAAGGCTTCCGGCCACGCGTCGGCGCGCTCGCCTTCTTTGCGCGCGCCATCACCCCGCCGGGGCGGCCGCGGCGCTACGACACACGGTTCTTCCTGGCCGATGCCTCCGAGATCGCCCACCGCACCGACCGGAGCGACGGCGAGCTCCTGGATATCGACTGGTTCACCCTATCGCGCGCACGGACCTTGAAACTTCCCTCGATCACGCGGCACGTCATCGAGGACATCGCGGCCCTCATGGACCGCCCCCATACGGACGCCGTGCCCTTCTATTTCCATCGCTACGGCCGCCTGGAGCGCACGCTCCTGCCCCGCGCCCAAAGGCCGCCCGAAACGTGAAATGTACACGCGCCCATGCGGCTTGACACCGAAAGCGCGGTCAGTATGGTGCCCAATCCGAATTTGAGGCGCATTTCACTTCGAGGTCTTGAGACCAATGGCCAAGCAGATCACCCAGAAGATCAAGCTGCTCTCGACCGCGGGCACCGGCTTCTTCTACGTCACGAAAAAGAACCCGCGCACCGCGACGGAGAAGCTCGTTTTCAAGCGTTACGACCCCGTCGTGCGCAAGCACGTCGAGTTCAAGGAAACGAAGATCAAATAAGCCGCGCACGGGACCTGCACCTGCCGCGGAACGGGGGGGGAAGGGTCTTCGCCCTCGCCACGGGCCCGGAAACAGGCGAAGCCGATCCGCAGCTTAGCGGCGCGGAATCGACGAACCCCAAGCACCGAGATCCAAGTTGTATTTGGAGCGAAGGCCCTCAACCAGGGTCCGTAACCGGCTCGGCAGCGGGGTAAGCATTCCGAGAAAGCCACGGACCCTGGCCTGGTGACCAGATGGGGTCAAAGAGGGCGTTGACGTCCCATCTGGTGTCGTAGCGGAGCAGAACGGTATCTTCGAGGAGTCGCTTCAAATGTCGCGACTCCTGGGCATTTTCCGCTCCAATGAGGAGATGCGGCGAACGGGCCGCTGGAACCGCCTGTCCCGGAAAAAGTCGGCGCGAGGGGCGACGGACAGCGTGACGATTTCCGGGTGAAATCTCTTGTGAATTTCCCCTCCACCGCAAAAGTCTGGCAGAACAGATTGGCTATTGCAAGTTTAGAGCTTGACCATTGCGTGGCCATCACACATTTTGATTGATCTGAGGTTAACCCGCGAAGTGCCAGCGGGAATTGCAGATTCCTGCATCGGCCAAAATGGCCTCCGCCTCTCCGCTCCTCCGGCGCCTGAAGCGAGCCGGACCGTTCTGCCGGACCGAGGCCTATGAAATTCTATCGAGATATGAAGGGCTTGCGTTCAGCCCTCAGGCGGCATCGGCAACCACCTGATTCCGCCCCTGGCGCTTTGCGACATAGAGAGCATTGTCCGCACGCTTGAAAAGCGCTTCGGACGTATCGCCTTCTCCCTCCCAGGTTGCAAGGCCGACACTGGCAGTCACGGAGATTTCGACGCCGGGGCCGATCTGGAATGGCACCGCTGCGACACACTCACGCACCCGCTCGCCCACCTGGCGGGCCAGCGCCTTGTCGGCGTCGTGCATGATGATGAGGAACTCCTCGCCACCGAGCCGGCACGCCATGTCCACACCGCGCGTGTAGCGGCGGAAGCGGTCTGCGAACTCCTTGAGCACCAGGTCGCCCGCGTCATGCCCGTAGGTGTCGTTCACCTGCTTGAAATGGTCGATGTCGGTCATCAGCACCGAAAGCGAGCGCCCGGTGCGCTCGGCATCGGCGATCAGCGTTTTGAGGTGACGCTCCATGTAACGCCGGTTGTGGAGCCCCGTCAGCGGATCGGTGATCGACAGCTCGACGCTCTCGCGGATCTGATTGCGCAGGTAGTCCGAGAAGCGCTTGCGCTTGATCTGCGTCTTGACGCGCGCGAGCAGCTCCGCCCGGTCCACCGGGCGCATCAGATAGTCGTTGATGCCGAGGTCGAGCGCACGCAGGAGCCGCGCCTCCTCTCCGGAGTCCGCCATCAAGAGGATCGGCAGATGCCGCGTCCGGTCGAGCGAGCGGACCTGCGAGCAGAGACGCAGACCGTCCGAGTGCTGGAGGCTGAGCGCGACGACGACGAGATCGAACGGCTGCTCCGCGAGGCGCATCAGCGCCGCATGGGGATCCATCTCGAGAACGGCCTCGTGCGCCTTGGCGAGCGCGCTCATGACGCGCACCGAGGAGCGCGGATGGTCGTCCACCACGAGCACGCGCCCGGGACCATCCTTCAGGATGCGCGCCAGCGTATCGTCGTCCGAAAGCCCCATCTGCCGGCTCGTCGTGACGCGCATCAGCATCTCGTCGTTGAGCATCTTGAGCCGGGCGAGGCTCTTGACGCGCGTCACGAGGGCGATGTCGTCGACCGGCTTGGTGAGGAAATCGTCTGCCCCGCAGTCGAGGCCCTGGATCTTGTCGGACGCCTGGTCGAGCGCCGTGACCATCACCACCGGGATATTCAGGGTCTCGGGCGCGGCCTTGAGCGCCCGGCAGACCTCGAAGCCGTCGATGCCGGGCATCATCACGTCGAGCAGCACCACGTCGACGCGGTTGGTCCGGCAGATCTCGAGCGCGTCGTATCCGTTGCTGGCGGTCAGGACGTCGAAGTATTCCGCTTCAAGTCGCGCCTGGAGAAGTTTGACGTTCGCCCGGATGTCGTCGACAATGAGAACTCTGGCAGTCATGACCGACTCTCAACTACGCATGACCCGCGGCGAAGCCCGCGTGGCTCAGGCATCCCCTACAAAACGCTTGACCGTCTCGAGAAACACGGCGACCGAGATCGGCTTCGAGACATAGGCTTCGCAGCCGCCGGAGCGGATACGCTCCTCGTCGCCCTTCATCGCGAAGGCGGTGACGGCGATCACGGGAATGTCACGCAACTCGTCGTCCTCTTTGAGCCAGCGCGTCACCTCGAGTCCCGAAACCTCGGGAAGCTGGATGTCCATCAGAATGAGGTCTGGCCGGTGCGTGCGGGCGAGCGTCAGCGCGTCGAGCCCGTTGCGGGTCTGGACGGTGAGATAGCCGTAGGCGTCGAGGAGGTCGTGGAAGAGCTTCATATTGAGCTCGTTGTCCTCCACGATCAGCACCGTTTTCGGCGCCCGGGGTTTGCCCCCCTGCTTCTGGCCCTCGACGGCCATCCGTGTCTCCTGGTAGGTCATCGTCGAAGGTCCGCACTGCACGCCCTGCAATTAATTGCACCGATTCTGCGGGCCGTATGGAGGGCAGTGTGCGCCCCTTAGCTTAAGCAACTGTTGAAACATTCCACGCACAGAGGGAACCCAACGCAACTAACAGAAATAGAAAGAAAAAAGGAGGCGCCCGGACATGCCGAAACGACGCTCCGAAACCACCGCCGAAGAGGCCGCCGCCCTGGCGCTCCAGGGCCTCGCATTCCTGGCCGAGGACGGCCCCCGGCTCGGCCGCTTTCTGGCCCTCACCGGCATCGGCCCCGACCGATTACGGGCGGTCGCCGACGCGCCTGACACCCTGCTCGCGGTCTTCGAGCACTTGATGAGCGACGAATCCCTGCTCCTCGTCTTCGCAGCATCGAAGGGCATCCCGCCCGAGAGCCTCGCTCCGGCCCGTGCCGCCCTCGCCCGCGCGTTCGGCGTCGAGGGGCCCGCATGAGCGCCCCGGCAGGCGCAAACGGCCTGCGCATGGGGATCGACCTCGGCGGCACCAAGATCGAGGGCCGCGTTCTGACGCCGGACGGCGACGAGGCCGCCCGCCTGCGCGTCCTCGCCCCGCAGGGCGACTATGAGCGCACGCTGGCAGCGCTGATCGACATGGTCCGCACCCTCGAGGCGGAGGTCGGCGGCACGGCAAGCGTCGGCATCGGCATGCCGGGATCGCTATCGCCGGCCAGCGGCCTCGTCCGCAACGCCAACTCGACCTGGCTCAACGGCCGGCCGCTGCGCGAGGACCTGGAGCACGCACTCGGCCATCCGATCCGCATGGCCAACGACGCCAACTGCTTTGCGCTTTCCGAGGCGACAGACGGCGCCGCGGCCGGCGCCCGCTCCGTGTTCGGCATCATCGTCGGCACGGGCTGCGGCGGCGGCATCGTGATCGACGGCCGCGTTCTGGAAGGCGCGCGCGGCATCGCCGGCGAGTGGGGGCACAATCCCCTGCCCTGGAGCGAGCCGGACGAGCATCCGGGTCCCACGTGCTGGTGCGGCCGCAAGGGGTGCATGGAGATGTGGGCGTCCGGCACCGGGCTGTCCGGCGACTACCAGCGCCGCACCGGCGAGCTCGTCTCGGGACACGAGATCGTCGCACGCGCCGCACTCGGCGAGCCGGCCGCCCTGACGAGCCTCGAGCGCCATGCCTCACGTCTCGCCCGCGGCATCGCGCACGTCATCAATCTCCTCGACCCGGAGGTGATCGTGCTCGGCGGCGGGCTCTCGAAGCTCGCCCACCTCTACGAGGATCTGCCGCGCCTCGCCGCGCCTTACGTGTTCTCCGACGTCAAGAACATCGACATCCGCCCGCCGAAGTGGGGCGACGCCAGCGGCGTCCGCGGCGCGGCGTGGCTCTGGAACGCCTGACGCCCGCCTACGGCGTCGGGTTCTTGCAGGGCGACGGCTCGAAATAGGTGAGCTCCTTGAGCTCGCCCTTGATCGCGAAGTCGCCGTGGTTGATGCGCAGCGAGGCGGTGACGCCGTTCTCGTGGAACCGGTACGACATCTCGTAAAGCGGCACCGTATCCCCCGGCCCCTGCGTCGCCGGGAAGTAGCTGACGGAGATCGGCCACGACGGCACGCGGTCGAGATCCGCGGTGCCCTTGGCGAGCGACACCACCGGCCCCGCACCGGGCTTGAGCTGGCGGCCGATGGCCGTGGAGGTGGAGTAGACCTTGTCGCCGGTCTCGGATCCGTCGAACAGATCCGCCGCGAGGATGGTCCGGCCGGCCCGCGCCGCCTGGACGATCGCCATCGAGTGCTGGATCGGGAAATAGATGTCGCCGGAAAGCTTGACCTCCCGCTTTTCCGGCCGCACGAGCGCAACGGTCACCGGCCCGCTCGCCTGCGCGCGCTTGGCGACACCCTGCGTCTGCTCGGCCGCGATCTCGTTCTGGAACGTGCTCGTCGAGAAGCGCAGGCGCCGTGCGGGCACCTCCTCCCAGCTCGACGTCCTGAGGTCGGTCGTCTGCGTATCGCCGTCCTGATTGAGGGTCTGGCTGACGAAGCGCATGCTCTGCGCATACCCCTCGCAGGCATTTCCACTGAGCTCGTAGACGATCCGGCCGTTGACGCCCACCACCCCCGATCCCGACTGTGCGCTCTCGAGCGAGAGATCGTAGACGG
>JRYH01000241.1_pt1 | contig 41663 bp, 30 predicted proteins | sample 235351 | NCBI WGS metagenome assembly JRYH01 (sample SAMN03074221, study PRJNA261480) | activated sludge metagenome | biome: Wastewater Treatment Plant; feature: Wastewater; material: Activated sludge; isolation source: activated biomass of a wastewater treatment plant treating wastewater... ...
CAGCAGCAGTTGAAAGTCCCGGTCATCGATCACTGGTGGCAGACGGAAACCGGCTGGGCGATCGGCGCCAACTGCATGGGCTACGGGATGAAGCCCGTCAAGCTTGGCAGCCCGACCTTCCCGGTGCCGGGATATGACATCCGCGTCATCAACGAAGCCGATGGAAAGAGTGAAATGAAACGCGGGGAGATCGGCGCGATCGCCGTGAAACTTCCCCTGCCGCCGGGCTCGCTACCGACGCTTTGGCAGAATGACGCGGGCTTCGTGAAATCCTACATGGCCGATATTCCGGGCTACTATAAAACGGGCGATGCCGGCTATATCGACGAGGAGGGGTATCTCTTCGTCATGGCGCGCACCGACGATATCATCAACGTCGCGGGGCATCGCCTCTCGACCGGAGGCATGGAGGAGGCGCTCGCCTCGCATCCCGAGGTTGCCGAATGCGCGGTCGTCGGCGTTCAAGATCCCCTGAAAGGGCAGGTGCCGGTTGGCTTTGTCGTGCTCAACATGGGGGTGAACCGCCCGAAGGAAGAAATCGAGAAGGAGCTTGTCGCCATCGTTCGTGAAAAGATCGGACCGGTTGCGGCCTTCAAGCTCGCCCTGATCGTGGGCAGGCTGCCGAAGACGCGCTCCGGCAAGATCTTGCGGGGCGTCATGCGAAAGATTGCCGACGGGGAGCCCTACAACGCGCCCGCAACCATCGACGATCCGGCCGTTCTCGACGAGATTACCGAAATACTGGCAAGCGCCGGCTATCCGCTGAAAAAGTAAGCGGAGCGCCCGTCGCGATTATCGCTTCCGGCGCTCGGTGCCGCCAAAGCCACCGGCTGACCGGCGGCGCCGGTCGGGACCGATGAAATCGACCGCCTTGATGAACGGGCGGGGATTCTCGATCATCCAGACGAGCCGGTCGTGCAATGCGCCGAAGGACACCGGCTTGGCGAGAAACTCCGTCGCGCCAGCATCGCGCGCGGCAAGAACGTCGGCGACACTCACCTGGCCGGTCAGCACGAGGATCGGGGTGTCGTAATCGACATTTCGCTCCGCCTGACGAATGCGGCGGATCAGGTCGAGCCCGTTGCCCGACCCAAGGATAAGATCGGTGATGATGATATCGGCAGGTTGCTCCGCCATCATCTGCAGGCAGCTCTCCGCGTCGGAACAGCCGCGGATGTTGACGATGTCCATGGAGGAGAGGAGGCTCCTGAGAAACCGTTGCATTTCCCTGTTATCATCGACGAAAAGAACCCGAAGGTTTTTGAGTTTGGGGAATTCAGACATGGGACTGATTTCTTCTTGCCGGCATTGGTCGTTTCCGCATGGGGAGCTATATTAGCGAAGAAATCCTAATATTCCTTAAATGGCAGGGATGCGATCAGGCCGCTGAGCGCGGAACAAGAGAGAAGGAAGCTCATATGCCGAAAGCGATTGATATCAGGAAGGTGCTCGATACCCTGACCCCGCTCAAAGCCCGGGGGCCGCAGACGAGCGACGCGGAAGCGGCGGCGGCCTTTGCAAATCTTGCTAAATTCGGAAATGGCGCCGTTTTCACCGGCAGTTTCGATGGCGCCAGCCCGTGGGAGAGGCATCAGGGCGGCGATGAGCTGGTGCAGGTGCTGGCCGGAGAGACGGAACTCACGATCCTCGGGCGCGAGGGCGGGGAAGACAGGCTCATCTTGAAAAGCGGCATGCTGACCGTGGTCCCGAAGGGCTGCTGGCATCGCTTCAACGCACCCAGCGGCGTCACCGTTCTCACCGTTACGCCCCAGCCAACGGAACATTCCAGCGCGGATGACCCGCGCTGAAATCCAGTCCTGAAGGGAAATGGGTACGCCAGACATAATAAAACCCCTGAATCATCTTCAGGAGCACAAACGTAAAACCGAAGTATCAGCCCTGATAGCGGACTTCGATTACTTCATATGCCTTGGCGCCGCCGGGCGTCATTACTTCAACACTGTCGCCCTGTTCCTTGCCGATCAGCGCGCGCGCAAGCGGTGCGGTGATGGAAAGGCGGCCTTCCTCGATGTTGCTTTCATCCTCACCGACGATCTGGTAGCTGGTCTCCTCGTCGGTGTCTTCGTCGGCGAGCAGGATCGTTGCGCCAAATTTGATCTGGCGACCGGAGATCGAGGCGACATCGATGACTTCGGCCCGGCTCAGCTTGTCCTGAAGCTCGGCGATACGCCCTTCGATAAGCGACTGCTGCTCCTTCGCGGCGTGATATTCGGCGTTTTCTGAAAGATCCCCATGATCGCGCGCCGTCGCGATTGCCTGGATAACCGCCGGGCGAGCCGTTGATTTCAACTCTTTCAATTCTTTTTCAAGCCGCGCATAACCCGCAGCCGTCATCGGTAGTCTTTCCATTTGAAATCTCGATTACGTCGTTACGTGAATAAAAAGCTTGAACTGGTCACAAAGCCGCCCTGACTATAGGGATAGTCAGAGCTTGTCAAGAAATTAAGAATAGGATTGAAGGGATTTAACTTCAAGGGTCCCGGTGATAATTTTCTCAATGGCTTCGACCGTTGCAAAAGCTCCGGCGACGGTTGTCGAGTAAGGGATTTTCATGACCAGCGCGGTGTGGCGGATGTCGTAACTGTCCCGCAGGGCCTGCGCCCCTTCGGTCGTGTTGAAGACGAGCGCGATCTCCCCGTTTTTCATGGAATCAACGATATTCGGGCGGCCTTCCATCACCTTGTTGATCCGCGTGACAGCGAGGCCTTCGGCCGTGAAATAGGCTGCCGTTCCGCCGGTCGATACGATGTTGAAGCCAAGTTTTATGAGCTTCGCCACCGCGTTCTTGATCAGCGCCTTGTCATGATCCTTGACCGAGACGAACACCGTTCCCTTTGTCGGAAGGCGGACGCCGGCGGCGATCTGAGCCTTCAGGAACGCGCCGCCAAAGTCATTGTCGAGGCCCATCACTTCGCCAGTTGACCGCATCTCCGGACCCAGCACCACATCAACGCCCGGGAAGCGCGAGAAGGGGAAGACGGCTTCCTTGACGGTTACATGGTTGAGCGTGCGATCTTGGAGATTGAAGGAGGCGAGGCTTTCCCCGGCCATGACGCGCGCGGCGATCTTGGCGATCGGGTAATCGATGCTCTTGGCGACAAACGGCACCGTGCGGCTCGCTCGCGGGTTGACTTCAAGGATATAGATGTCGTTCTCCTTGACCGCGAACTGGACGTTCATCAGCCCGATCACGTTGAGGGCGAGCGCCATTTCACGGGTCTGGCGTTTGATCTCGGTAATCACATCCGCCGGCAGCGTATGGGGAGGCAGTGCGCAGGCGCTGTCCCCGGAATGGATGCCCGCTTCCTCGATATGTTCCATGACGCCGGCAACGAAGACGGTTTTCCCGTCGGAGAGGCAGTCGACATCGACTTCGATGGCGTTCTGCAGATATCCGTCCACTAGCACCGGGCTGTCGCCCGAGACGATTACGGCCTCGCGCATATAGCGATCGAGCGAGGCGCCGTCGCGCACGATTTCCATGCCGCGCCCGCCGAGAACGTAAGAGGGGCGAACGACAACCGGATAGCCGATCCGCTCGGCCACCGCAAACGCCTCCTCCACAGAGCGCGCGATCCCGTTTTCCGGCTGCTTGAGGCCGAGCTTATGGAGAAGCTGCTGGAACCGTTCGCGATCTTCCGCAAGGTCGATGGCATCGGGCGTTGTTCCGAGGATCGGCACGTTCGCGGCCTCGAGCGCGGCGGCAAGTTTAAGCGGCGTCTGGCCGCCGAACTGTACGATCACGCCATGCAGCGTGCCGTTCGTCTGCTCCTTGCGAATGATCGCAAGCGTATCTTCGACGGTCAGCGGTTCGAAATAAAGCCGGTCGGAGGTGTCATAGTCGGTTGAGACGGTCTCGGGGTTGCAGTTGACCATGATGGTCTCATAGCCTGCCTCGGAGAGAGCATAGGCCGCATGCACGCAGCAATAGTCAAACTCAATCCCCTGGCCGATGCGGTTGGGGCCACCGCCGAGAATGATGACTTTCTTCGCATCCGTCGGTTCCGCCTCACAGACCGCGTCGTCCCACTCATTGCCTTCATAGGTGGAGTACATGTAGGGCGTCTGCGACGGGAATTCGCCGGCGCAGGTGTCGATGCGCTTGTAGACGGGTTCGATCCCGAATTTCCGCCGCTCCGCCGCGACATGCTCTTCGCGCCCGCCTGCGAGCTCCGCAAGGCGACGATCACTGAAGCCCATGGATTTGAGGGTCAGCAGCCCGCCCTTGGTCGTCGGCAGGCCGTTCTTGCGAACCGCATTCTCCATCTCCACAATCGCGCGGATCTGGGCGAGAAACCAGGGCTCATACTTGCTGGCCGCGTGAATTTCCTCAAGGCTCAGCCCTTCGCGGAAGGCCTGCGCGATATTGAGGAGCCGGTCCGGCGTCGCTTGCGCGAGAATTGCCTGGATCTGCTGCTTGTCCGCCTTCTGTCCGGAACTGCGGGAGAAATTCTGTTCATTGAGGCCAGTCAGGCCCGTCTCGAGCGAGCGGAGAGCCTTTTGCAGGCTTTCGGCAAAGGTCCGGCCAATAGCCATGACTTCGCCAACCGATTTCATCGAAGTGCCGAGCTTGGCTTCGGCGCCCGCAAACTTCTCGAAGGTGAAGCGCGGGATTTTGGTCACCACATAGTCGATGGTCGGCTCGAAGGACGCCGGCGTGACGCCGGTGATATCGTTCTTCAACTCATCAAGCGTATAGCCGATGGCAAGTTTTGCCGCGATCTTGGCGATCGGGAAGCCGGTTGCCTTCGAGGCAAGAGCGCTTGAGCGGGAGACACGCGGGTTCATCTCGATAATGATCAGCCGCCCGTTTTCGGGGTTCACCGCGAACTGCACGTTGGAGCCGCCGGTCTCGACGCCGATCTCGCGCAGCACCGCGATGGAGGCGTTGCGCATGATCTGATATTCTTTGTCCGTCAGCGTGAGCGCCGGTGCGACCGTGATGGAATCGCCCGTATGCACGCCCATCGGATCGACATTCTCAATCGAGCAGATGATGATGCAGTTATCCGCCTTGTCGCGGATCACTTCCATCTCATATTCCTTCCAGCCGACGATGCTTTCCTCGACCAGCACTTCCGTGGTCGGCGAAGCGTCAAGGCCGCTGGTGACGATCTCTTCAAATTCCTCGCGGTTATAGGCGATGCCGCCGCCGGTGCCGCCGAGGGTGTATGAGGGGCGGATGATGCAGGGGAGCTTGACTTCCTCAAGCACCGCCCAGGCTTCCGCGAGGCTGTGGGCGACGCCGCTCTTCGGCATATCGAGACCGATTTTCAGCATCGCCGAGCGGAACTGGTCGCGGTCCTCTGCCTTGGCGATGGCTTCGCGGTTGGCGCCGATCAGCTGCACGCCGTAGCGCTCAAGCGCGCCGTTCTCGGCAAGCGCAAGCGCCGTGTTGAGCGCCGTCTGGCCGCCCATGGTCGGCAGGATTGCGTCGGGACGTTCCTTGGCGATAATCTTCTCGACAACCTCGGGCGTGATCGGCTCGACATAGGTCGCGTCCGCAAGGCCCGGGTCGGTCATGATGGTGGCCGGGTTGGAGTTCACCAGGATAACGCGATATCCCTCTTCTTTCAGCGCCTTGCAGGCTTGAGTGCCGGAATAGTCGAACTCGCAGGCCTGGCCAATGATGATGGGCCCGGCGCCGATGATCATGATGGACTGGATATCGGTACGTTTAGGCATTTTTTCTATCGACCAGGTCTATGAAACGTTGGAAAAGATATTGGCTGTCCTGCGGACCGGGGCTTGCCTCGGGATGATACTGCACGGAGAAGACCGGACGACCATCGAGGCTGATGCCTTCGACGACATCATCAAAAAGGGATTTATGCGTTTCCGTGACGCCGTCAGGCAGGCTTTCGCGCGTCACGACAAAGCCGTGGTTCTGAGAGGTGATCTCGACCCTGCCGGTGACAAGATCCTTGACCGGCTGGTTGCCGCCGCGATGGCCCTGATGCATCTTGATGGTTTTCGCGCCGACCGCGAGGGCCAGCATCTGATGGCCGAGGCAGATGCCGAAAACAGGCATGCCGCTGTCGATACAGGAGCGGATAACCGGCACCGCATATTCGCCCGTCGCAACCGGATCGCCCGGCCCGTTGGCGAGAAAGACCCCATCGGGCTTCAGTGCGGTAATCTCCTCGAACGTCGTTGTCGCGGGCACCACCGTGATGCGGCATCCAAGCTCGGCAAGGCAGCGCAGAATGTTACGCTTGACGCCATAGTCCACGGCAACGATATGCCGTGTCGGCGCGTCCTGCCGCCCGTAGCCGGAGTTCAGCCGCCATGCCGTCTCCGTCCATTCATAAGGTTCCGTGCAGGAGACGACCTTGGCGAGATCCATCCCTTCAAGACCCTGCCATTCGGCCGCTTTTTTCTGCAACGCCGGGATATCGAACTTGCCGTCCTTGCGATGGGCGATGACGCCGTTCGGCGCGCCTGCTTTACGGATATAATGCGTGAGGCGGCGGGTATCGACGCCGGAGATGCCGATCAGGCCGCGCGCGATCAGCCAGTCGTTGAGCGGGCCGGCAGCGCGCCAGTTGGCGGGATCGGTAATGCTGGCGCGGATGACAAGGCCGTTCGCCGCGCGCCCCTGCGTCTCGATATCCTCGTCGTTGAAGCCGACATTGCCGATATGGGGGAAGGTGAAGGTGATGATCTGGCCGGCGAAGGACGGGTCGGTCAGGCTTTCCTGATAGCCGGTCATCGCGGTATTGAAGCAGACTTCGCCAACTGTCTCGCCCTCGATGCCGACGCCGAAACCGCGAAATACGGTCCCATCGCCCAGCACAAGGACCGCTGTCGCCGTCCGTTCACTGTTCAGATCGACCGCGTCTCCATTGTTTTCATAAGACATGATGATAGGGACCCTCTTGCGGTAGTTCCGCCGAGCCGAATTTTCTCTGGCCTGGTGCTGAATGTTGCGCCGGAACATAAGCAGTTTGACCGGGCGCGTCAAGTTTTTCAAATACTTTTCAGTGGAAAATTTCCCGTTATGTTTCAATGGCTTACAATCGAGTTTGCGATTGCTATTGATCTTTCTTTCCGTTAAGATGTCGCCTTTCTTCCCGACAGGTGCACGATTGATGTTGCGAGACAGGATAAAAGAGTCACTGAAAGAGGCAATGAAATCAAAGGATAAGCGGCGGATTTCGACGCTGCGCCTGATCATTGCGACGTTGCAGGACCGCGATCTGGCGGCCCGCGACAAGGGGGCGGAGAAAGGAATCACCGACGAGGAGATCCTGCAGATGCTGACGACGATGGTTCGCCAGCGCAAAGACTCCATCGCTGCCTATGAGAAAGGCGGGCGGGCGGATCTCGCGACGGCGGAGCAGGAGGAAATCGATATCATTTCCGAGTATCTGCCAAAGCAGTTCGACGAGGCGGAGACCCGCGCCGCCGTTGCCGAGGTGATTGAAGATATTTCCGCGCAAGGTCTGAAGGACATGGGGCGTACGATGGCAGAGCTGAAAATCCGCTTTGCCGGGCAAATGGATTTTTCGAAAGCAAGCGCTATCGTCAAGGAAGCGCTCGGGGCCTGATCGGTCCGCTTCGGGAATGGGAATTATTAACCGGTTAACTTCGGAATAGGCGAAGATGGCTTTTCCGCCGCATTTCATGGATGAGCTCAAGGCGCGCGTCAGTCTTGTGGATCTGATCGGGCGCCGGACCAAGCTGGTGAAAAAGGGCCGGGAATATTCCGGCCTTTGTCCATTCCACAATGAAAAAACACCTTCCTTCACCGTGAATGAGGCGAAGGGATTTTACCACTGCTTCGGCTGCGGCGCGAATGGCGATCTGATCGACTTTGTGCGACAGACGGAAGGGGTTGAATTCCCGGAGGCGGTCGAGCGGCTCGCGGCTATGGCCGGTATCGCCGTGCCGACGCAGCGCCCGGAGGAGCGGGAGCGGCAGAAGCGCTCGGCGACGCTGCATGATGCCATGGAACTCGCCGCAAAATGGTTCACGGCGCAGCTTGGCGGGCAGGCGGCCCGCGGTGCGCGCGACTATCTTTCGCGCCGGCAGCTGTCGGAAGCGGCGGTCGCCTCTTTCCGGCTTGGCTATGCGCCGGCGAGCCGGACGGCGCTGAAGGAAGCGCTGATCGCACGGGGAGTGAGCGAGGCGACGCTGATCGAAGGCGGGCTCATCATCAAACCCGACGACGGGCGGGAGAGTTACGACCGCTTTCGCGACCGGCTGATGTTTCCGATCACCGATCAGCGCGGCCGGGTCATCGCCTTTGGCGGGCGCGCGCTCGGCGAGGCGAGCGCGAAATATCTCAATTCGCCGGAAACGCCGCTCTTTCACAAAGGCCGTGTGCTTTATAATATGGCGACGGCGCGGAAAGCGGCGTTCGAGGCGGGACGGCTCATCGTTGCGGAAGGCTATATGGATGTGATCGCCTTCAGCGATGCGGGCTTCGCCGAGGCGGTCGCCCCGCTCGGCACCGCGGTGACGGAGGATCAATTGCGCATCCTCTGGCAGATGGCGTCGGAGCCGATCCTCTGTCTTGACGGCGATGCGGCGGGCTGGCGCGCGGCGCTTAAAGTCTCGGAGCGGGCGTTGCCGCTTCTCCGGCCCGGGCATTCACTGCGTTTCGCGCTGTTGCCCGACGGGCTCGATCCCGATGATCTGATCCGCAGCCGCGGCGTCGAGGCGATCCGCGAGGTGCTTGAAAATGCCCTGCCGCTGTCCGAGATCCTTTGGCGCAAGGAAACCGAGGGGCGGGATGTGGATACGCCGGAGCGTAAGGCGGCGCTTGAAAAGGCGCTTTACGGGCTTTGTGATGCGATGCAGGATCAGGCCGTGCAGGGGCATTACCGGGCTTTCTTCAAGGAGCGGTTGTGGCAGGCTTTTCGGCCGCGCTCGCAAAATGCCGGCAGCGAGAGATTCGGACGATTCGGGAATCAGTCCCGGGATTCACGCTCTCGCGCCACTCCGTTGCTCCGCCCGCGCGAGGCAAAGCCCGGGAACCGGCGCGAAGAACTGATCCTGCTGACCGTGATAAACCATCCCGAGATAATGGAAAATCACTTTGAGACGCTGGGGGCGCTGAAGTTGGAGGCGCCGCGACTTGACAGACTGAGGCGCGCAATAATAGATATTGCCACGGTCGAATCCCCTCTTGACTACACGAGTATGGCACACCATTTAGCAAAACGTGGCTTGTCTGATCAGGTAAAGAGGTTACAACGGCCGTCAACAAGGTCCATGGATTGGTTCGCCAGCCCCGACGCGGCCTATGAGGATGCGCTCAGCGCCTGGCTGCATATCATTGACCGCCACAAGCTGGATGCATTGCGCAGGGATTTGGCGATTGCGGAGCGCCAATTGGGAGAAAATGCGACGGCGGAGAATCTCGAACGGCTCAAGCTGGCGAAAAAGGCATTGGATGAGGCTTCGGGAAGCGAAGCCAGCCTGGAAGGATTTGGCTTGGCCTCCGGACGAAGCAAGAATATTTAGACATCAAGGATCTTGAGTGACCCGCCGGGCGGGACCCTTCAGCGAAAATTTTCAGGAGTGAGGATTTATGGCGACAAAAAGTGCGGAAGCTGTTGATACGTCAGACCAGAATGACGAAAGCCCCGACAGCCCCCTTATTGATGCCTCTCAGGCTGCAGTTAAAAAGATGCTCGCGAAAGCGAAGGGCAAAGGCTATGTGACCTTCGATGAGCTGAACGCCGTCCTGCCGCAGGACCAGATGTCGTCCGAGCAGATCGAGGATACAATGTCCCTGCTCTCGGAGATGGGCATCAATGTCGTCGAGAATGACGAGGAAGGCGGCGAGGAGGGCGTGTCAGAGGACGCGGAGGATGACGAGGCCGACGACGCGGATGAGCGCGGGGGCCGGGAAGTCGCCGAAAAACCCGCCACTACCGCCGGTGACCGCACCGATGATCCGGTCCGCATGTATCTTCGCGAAATGGGCACGGTTGAGCTGCTCTCGCGTGAGGGTGAAATCGCCATCGCCAAGCGCATCGAGGCGGGCCGCGGCAAATTGATCGGCGCCATCTGCGAAAGCCCGCTGACCATCCGCGCGATCCTCAACTGGCGCGAGCTGATGCTGCAGGAAAAACTGTTGCTGCGCGACGTCATCGATCTCGATGCGACCTATGGTGCGGGCGCCGCGGCGGAAAAGGCGCTCCGTGAAGGCTTCAGCGAGGAAAGCGAAGAGGATGAACTGCCGGCTGCAGGTCTTGCGGATGAGGAAGAGAGCGACTCCGCCGCCGATGATGACGAGGAGCGCGACGAGGACGACGAGGACGCCGAGCGCAATCGTAATGACGAGGAAGACGAGGAGGAAGAGGGCGAGGCGAACACCATGTCCCTTGCCGCCCTCGAAGAAACGCTGAAGCCGGAAGTCTTCGAGCGCTTTGATGAAATCGCCAAGACATACAAAAAGCTCTACAAGCTGCAGGAATCGCGTCTTTCCGCCGCGCTTGAAAATGAAGTCGTCTCCAGCGCACAGGAAAAGAAGTACGAAAAGCTGAAGCTTGAGATGGTCAAGCTGATGGATGACGTGCATCTGACCAACAACCGCATCGAAGCGCTGGTCGATCAGCTTTATGGTATCAACCGGCGGCTGATGAGCCTTGAAGGCCGTCTGCTCCGCCTCGCCGAGCGGCACAAAGTCTCCCGCGCGAGCTTCCTTGAGCATTATGTCGGCAACGAGCTCGATCCGGGTTGGGTTGACAAGATGGCGACGCTAAAAACCAAGGGTTGGAAGGATTTTATCACGCTGGAAGGCGACGCGATTGCCGAGATCCGCAGCGAGATTATCAAGATCAGCTCCGAGTTCGGCCTGCCGATGAATGAATTCCGCCGCATTGTTTCGACCGTGCAGCAGGGCGAGCGCGAGGCTAGCCGGGCGAAGAAGGAGATGGTCGAGGCCAACCTCCGCCTCGTAATCTCGATCGCCAAGAAATACACCAACCGCGGCTTGCAGTTCCTCGATCTCATCCAGGAAGGCAACATCGGTCTGATGAAGGCGGTCNNGATCCGCCAGGCGATCACCCGCTCGATCGCCGATCAGGCGCGCACCATCCGTATTCCGGTGCATATGATCGAGACGATCAACAAGCTGGTCCGCACCTCACGCCAGATGCTGCATGAGATCGGCCGCGAGCCGACACCGGAGGAGCTGGCCGTGAAGCTCGGCATGCCGCTCGAGAAAGTGCGGAAGGTCATGAAGATCGCGAAGGAGCCGATCAGCCTTGAAACCCCGATCGGCGATGAAGAGGACAGCCATCTCGGCGACTTCATCCAGGACGAGAATGCGGTGCAGCCGCTCGATGCCGCGATCCAGTCGAACCTGCGCGAGACGACGACGCGCGTTCTTGCCTCGCTCACCCCGCGCGAGGAGCGCGTCCTCAGAATGCGTTTCGGTATCGGCATGAACACCGATCACACGCTTGAGGAGGTTGGCCAGCAGTTCTCCGTCACGCGCGAGCGTATCCGCCAGATCGAGGCGAAGGCGCTCCGCAAGCTGAAGCACCCGAGCCGTTCACGCAAGCTGAGAAGTTTCCTCGATACGTAACGGAAGCAAGGCCCGGCGATAAAACTGGCGGCGTAAGCATTTCGCCAATTGCGTCGCCGTCTTGATCGGGCTAAATAGGCACAGCAACCCCTTGCGGACGTCATGTCCGCAAGGGAACATGCGATAAGGGCCTGTAGCTCAGCTGGTTAGAGCCGTCCGCTCATAACGGACTGGTCGTAGGTTCAAGTCCTACCGGGCCCACCATCGCTTCCCGGATTCCGGACCTGCTCTGTCATCATGGATTTCGCTTGCGGTCTTTGATATCCTTTCGAATGTGACCAGCCTGTCCGGGTGAGTTTCTGAAATGGCGAAAGTTGTTGTTATCCTTGCCAAAGACCATGTCATGGTCCGGCGCGCCGGAATGGCGATGGAAATACCGAAAGCGGATATCTCCCGCGCCGGTCGCCTCCGGTGAGCGAAGAAGCGGCTCTCGTCGAACCAACGCGCCCGCGGCGCATTCTCCCCGCAATTGTCTTTTCGCAGTTCGCCGGAACGTCGCTCTGGTTCGCCGGCAACGCCGTGCTGCCCGATCTCAGTGCGATCTGGGGACTGTCGCCTGCGGCGCTTGGCTATGTGACATCCGCCGTGCAGTTCGGCTTTATCATGGGCACGCTGGTCTTTGCGGTGATGAGCATCTCCGACATCTTCTCGCCGCGCCGGGTATTCCTTGTCTGCGTGCTCGCGGGCGCGGCGTGCAATATCGGGATTTATCTCTTCGGCAACGGGCTCGTCTCGCTGCTCCTTCTCCGCTTTTTGATCGGCTTTTTCCTCGCCGGGATTTATCCAGTCGGCATGAAGATCGCGACCGGCTGGTACCGCGAGGGGCTGGGACGGGCGCTCGGCTATCTCGTCGGCGCGCTGGTGCTTGGCACGGCGTTCCCCCATCTTCTGAAAGCGATCGGTCATCATCTCCTCTGGAGCGATGTCATCCTTATGGTTTCTGCCATCGCGGCGCTTGGCGGGATCATCATGTATGTCGCGGTTCCGGACGGCCCCTATGTCGGCAAGGGAACGGTGTTCGATCCGGCGGCGCTGAAGATCATCTTCCGCTCGCGCGGCTTCCGGGCCTCCGCGTTCGGATATTTCGGGCATATGTGGGAGCTTTACGCCTTCTGGGCCTTCGTGCCGCTTATCCTTGCAAGTGCGGGTGAGGGTGGGCTTTTCACGGAGCGCGACGTCTCGCTTTGGGCCTTCTATATCATCGGATCGGGCTGCATCGGCTGCATCGCGGGCGGCCTGCTCGCCGATAAATTCGGCAGCGCCCGCATTGCCGTGGCGCAGCTTTTCCTCTCCGGGCTCTGCTGTCTTCTCTCGCCGCTCATCATCGGCCTCTCGCCCGTCCTCCTCCTCCCATTCTTGCTGCTCTGGGGCATAACGGTGGTGGGGGATTCCCCGCAGTTTTCGACCCTGAACGCGATGAACGCGCCGAAGGAGCTGATCGGCTCGGCCCTGACGATCGCCAACTGCATCGGGTTTGCAATCACCATTGTCAGTATCCAGCTGCTGTCATGGCTTGCCGGGGTGATCGAGGTGCGCTGGCTGTTTCTTTTCCTGATAATCGGCCCGATCCTGGGTCTTGTCGCCATGCGGCCGTTGCTGGCGAGTGAGCGCCCGGCGCGCTGAGCCGGGCGGGAAATTGGTGCGCGTTGCGCCGCCCACAGCCGCGGCGAGAAAACCATTGTCTTCCGGACCCGGGCGCTATATTTTTGGCCGACACAATGGGTATCTCGTCTAATTGGCGCCAGTCAAATCTAATAAGAACAATGGGCCGAGGGGAAAGATTTTGGAAAATCACAAGATGCATCTGACCAACGCGCTGCGACGGGCGCGTCGTCTGCGGGGGAATGATATCGCGCTTGTTGACGGCGAGCGCCGGTTTACGTGGAACGAATTTGTCGACCGCATCGCCCGGCAGGCCGGGCTCTTTCATTCGCTGGGCATGAAGCGCGGTGATCGCATCGCCATTCTGGCCAACAACAATTCGACCTTCATCGAAACCTATTTTGGCCCCGTCTGGGCGGGTGGCATGATTTCGTCGCTCAACACCCGCCATTCGGTCAGCGAGATTACGGCCTGCCTCAACGACAGCGGCGCGAAAATCCTGCTGATCGGCAACAGTCATGTGTCGATGCTGCCCGAGATCCGGCAGGGGGCGAGGGACCTTCGCCACGTCCTGCTGATTGACGAGGAGGGCCCGCTGCCTGATGGCACGCAGAGCTATGAAGAGATGATGGCGAGTGCCGAGCCGGTTGAAGATGCCATGTGCGGCGGCGATGACGTCGCCTGCCTTTACTACACCGGCGGCACCACCGGCCAGCCGAAGGCGGTCATGCTGACCCACAATAACCTCTGGTTTAACGCCCTTGGCACGTCGGGCGATATCGGAATGCGGGAAGATTCGACCGCGCTCGTCAGCGGGCCGCTCTTCCATCTCGGCTCTGGCTCGCGCGTCTACAGCGGTGTCATTGCCGGCGCGACGCTTGTGGTTCTGCCGCAGTTCTCGCTGCCTGAAGTGCTGGATACCATCGACCGCGAGCAGGTCACGCATGCGACCGTCGTGCCGACGATGCTGAATAGCATCGTCAACTGGCCGGGTATTGAGAAGTATGATTTCCGCAGCCTGCGGCTTGTGAGCTATGGCGCCTCGGCGATACCGGAATCGCTGCTTCTGAAAACGCTCGAGGTGTTTCCCAATTCGCGCATGCTGCAGACCTACGGCATGACGGAAACCTCGCCGGCCGTCTCGATCCTGCGGCATGAAGATCACCTGCCGCCGCCTGGCAAGGAAGGCCGGCGTCGCTCGGCCGGCCGGCCGATCACCACGGCCGAGGTCAGGATCGTCGATGCCGAGGATCGCGAGCTGCCGACGGGCACGGTTGGCGAAGTCGTGGTGCGCGGCCCGATGGTGATGAAAGGTTACTGGAACCAGCCGGAGCTTACAGCCGAGACGCTTCGCGGCGGCTGGATGCACACGGGCGATGCCGGTTATATGGATGAAGATGGCTATCTCTATATTGCCGATCGCATCAAGGATATGATCATCAGCGGCGGGGAGAATGTCTATAGCGCCGAAGTCGAGAATGCGCTCTACAAGCACCCCGATATTGCAGAATGCGCCGTCGTTGGTATTCCGCATGAGAAATGGGGCGAGGCCGTCCATGCCGTGATTGTGCTGAAAGACGGCGCGTCCCTGACGGCGGAGGATGTCATCGCGCATTGCCGCACCCTGATTGCCGGCTATAAATGCCCGAAATCCGTTGAGTTCAGCGCCGAGCCGCTGCCGAAGAGCGGACCCGGAAAAATCTTGAAAAAGGCGGTCCGCGAACGCTTCTGGCAGGACCAGTCGCGCCGCATCAACTGATCCGCGACTGCGAACAATCTTATTTGGCTATGAACGGGGCGAGAGCGTAAAGCCTCTCCCGCCAATGCGCTCCCTTTCGCCAGCCTTTCGAAACGATGAAAAATCTTCGGGCAGAATGAGGTCGATCTTGCGGCCCTTGTACGCATCCCGCTCCCCCGATGATCGGATATTGTCGAGGAGCAGCGTATAAAAGGCTTCCGACAGCTTTGAGATCTCCTTGTCGCGCGCCCGGAGGATATTGAAGGTGAAATAGATCGGCGGCTCGAAATGGGCGACCGAAATGCCGGACGGGTTATAGTAGCCGACGCCCAAAGGCTCCACGATGCTGACGCCGAAGCCGCGCTCGACCATGGCGCAGGCTTCAACGGATGAGAACACGTCGCAGCGCAAGTCCCGGGAAATGCCGAGCTGCTCAAACGTCGCGTCGATCAGATGGCGCATGCGGCTGTTGTGCATAAATGAAATATACTCCTCATCACGCAGATCTTCGGCGGTGATGACATCGCGCCCCGCGAGGCGATGGGTATGCGGGACGACGCAGACCGCACGCGCATGCATCAGCGGCTCGATGCTAAGACTGCGATGGGGAACCCGCAGCAGCGAGAAGCCCATGTCCACATGGTTGTTGATCACGAATTGGCTGACGGTGTTGGTCACATTGAAGACGATGCGGGTGTTCGTGTGCTTGCGCGCGAAGCTCGCGATGGTATCTGCGAGGATCGTATTTCCGAGCGAGGCGGCGGAGGCGATGCGCAGTTCGCCCGCGTTCAGATTTCGGATTTCCTCGGCATAGGTCTCGATTTCGCTCAAGGACGAGAGAACGCGCGATACTTCCCTGTGCAGAAGATGCGCGTCGCTTGAGGGGACGATACGCTTCCTCTCGCGGATGAAAAGTTCAAGTTTCAGGTCCATTTCCAGCGTTGCAAGTATTTTGCTGACGGCCGGCTGGGAAACCCGCAGGCGCTCCGCCGTGGCGGTGACAGACCCGGTCTCCATGAACTGCTGGAACACTTCCAGCTGGCGGTGCGTAATGCCCATTTCACTTCTTTCCGATGGTCGGAGGCTGACGCCGATGTCGGCCTTCAGGTATATAACTTTAAGTTATCAATAATATAGTATTAGTTATTTGACGGTTGGTTGCAACCGTGTTGTGATACCTGTAACGCCGAAACAGGCGAAGGGGATACGCATAAAAATCGCGTTTTTGGGAATGATTGGGAGCGGGGCTTGGAAGCGCCAAACATAACTTCAGATTCTAATCTTGATATTCTGGGCGTCAGCAAATGGTTTGGCAGCCACCCTGCCGTGAATAATATTTCCATGACGGTGCGCCGCGGAGAGTTTCTCACCCTGCTCGGGCCGAGCGGATGCGGCAAGACGACGCTGCTTCGCATGATCGCCGGCTTTGAAACCCCGACAAGCGGGGAAATCCATATCGCCAAGCGGAAAATGAATGATATTCCGCCCTATTCGCGCCCGATCGGCATGGTGTTCCAGAATCTCGCACTTTTCCCGCATATGACGGTTGGCAAGAATATCGGCTACGGGCTACAGATCCGCGGCGAGAAACAGAAGGAGATCGTTCAGAAAACGGAGGAGATTTTGCACCTCGTCGATCTCGCCGGCTATGAGGGGAGGCGCGTCGGCGAACTGAGCGGCGGACAGCGGCAGCGGGTCGCGCTGGCGCGCTCGCTGGTCATGCGCCCCGAGGTGCTGCTTCTTGATGAGCCGCTCAGCGCCCTCGATCTCAAACTCCGCCGCCAGCTGCAACTCGAGTTGAAACGCATTCAGCAGCGCGTCGAGGCAACCTTCATTTTTGTCACGCATGACCAGGAAGAAGCCCTGACGATGTCGGACCGGATTGCGGTGATCAACGAGGGGGTGCTGGAACAGATCGACACGCCGGAGGTCATCTACAGCCGGCCGGCAACGCCGTTCGTGGCGCAGTTCGTCGGCGAGACCAACTTCTTCGAAGGACGCCTGATCGCCCGCAGCGGCGGCGCCGCGGAAATCGAGGTGCCGACGCTTCGCCGAACCATCACCGCGCGGGATAACCCGGCGCTCGAAATTGGCCAGGCGGTCGGTATTTCGATCCGCCCCGAACATCTTGTGGTGCAGGCAGCGGATGATCAGCCGGGCGCCGCCCATGCCGGGACAATTGTCGACAGCTCCTTTGTCGGTGCGAACTCACGCTACGCGATTGCATCGGAGGTCGGGCAGTTTATCGCTCTCGTGCCGACCACGCATCTGCAGAACAGCATCTATAAAGCCGGTCAGCCGGTCTATTTCGGCTGGTCGGAAGATAATGTCGTGGCCGTTCCGTTAAAGACGCCAACGCATTGAAAAGAGGAGAGAATGTTGATTTGAAAGTCGCGTCTGCGTCAGTCATCAAAAAGTTGTTCACCTTCACAGAGGCTAAATACGGGGAGTTCAAAATGCAAAAAGGGAAGTTGAAGCCATTCCTGCTCGGCTGCGCGGCGGCAGGCACGATGCTCTTTGCCGCAGGTGCGGCCAGTGCGACCGAGCTGTTGGTCGCGACATGGGGCGGCGGGGTTGAAAAGGTGTGGGAGACGGCTTTCGCCGAGCCGTTCACCAAGGAAACCGGTATCAAGGTGACGATTGTCCCGGTGCCTTCGCCCGAAGCCCAGCTCCGCACGCAGGCCGGTGATCCGCAGTATAACGCCGTGATGGTGACCTATCCGCAAGGGGCGAACCTGCTCCGCGACAATATGATCGAACTGCTGGATCCGAACGAACTGCCGGCGACGAAGGATACCAATCCTGACTATCTGATGCGCACAGCGGACGGGAAACTCGCCGGCGTCAGCCCCTATTTCATGTATTACGGAATTGCCGTCAACACGGACGAGGCAAAGCCCGAGGATTTCTCGTCCTGGAGCAATCTTGCCGATCCCAAGTGGAAGGGGCGGATCACCCTGACGCGGCCGATTTTTCTCTCCTCCTATGATCTGCCGATCATGGCGAAAGCAACCGGCGGGGATGCGGTGAATGCCGATTCCGGTATCGCGCTCCTTGAGAAAATTGTTCCCAATGTTCTCACCACCTATAGCTCGATCGCTCATATGAACGGCCTTCTGACGCGCGGCGAAGTGGCGGCGGGTCCCTATTATTCCGGTCGCGTCTGGCACCTCCGCCAGCAGGGAGCGGAGAATGTCACCATGGTTGTGCCCGAAGAAGGGGCGCTCATGATCCCCTATCTGCTGGTCGCGCCGAAGGGGGCCAAGGAAATGGAAGCGACGAAGAAGTTCATGGATTATGTCTCGCAGGCGGATCCGCAGCTCCGGGGATCGGTTCTGGGTGGCTACCTGCCGCTCAACGCCACTGCCGTGCTGCCCCCGGAAGCGGAAGAGCAGATGGGCATGACGCTGAAGGAGCTGATGACCAAGCTTTATCAGCCGGACTGGGGATATATCGCCGAACATCAGGAAGAGCGTATCAATACCCTCGAGAAGGTGATTGCAAACGCGCAGTAAAAATAACCTTCGGCCGGCGCCGCGTGCAGGCAGCGCCGGCTGCCCCTCATAAAATCCGGAAAAATTACAAGATATGGATTTACCAGTGCGTATGGAAAAGCGGCATTTGCCCATTGATGACTATGTCGAGCGTCTGGCACGAATGACGTATCAGGAGCGTCGGCAGGCGATTGAAGCGGAGCCGCTGCCGCAGAATATCGGTGCGCTTCTCGATCAGGCGGCCGCCGAAGTCGGTGACCAGCCGGCCTGGAACTTTTTTGAAAGCAAGATAACGACAACCTATTCAGAACTGGTGGCGGAGGTGAACCGGACGGCCAACGGGCTGATGGCGTGGGGCGTCGCGCGCGGAACCCATGTCGCGGTGATGCTCCCCAACATTCCGACCATGCCGACGATCTGGCTCGCGCTCGCGCGTATCGGCGCGGTGATGGTGCCGGTGAATACGCGCTATACCGCGCGTGAGCTTCGCTACATCACGAATGATTCAGACGCGACTTTTCTTATCGTGCACGCGGAGCATGTCGATCTTCTCTCCCCCGCTCATGATATGGAGGGGGAAGCGCTCGCCATCCCGCCGGAGCGGATTGCGATCGTCGGCGCCGCGACCAAGCCGCCTTACGCGCGTTTTGACGATCTGACCAAGGGCCGCTCGGCGCAGCTTGCGCTCGACTATACTGTCGAGGCGACGGAGCTGATGAATATCCAGTATACCTCCGGGACGACGGGCTTCCCAAAGGGATGCATGCTGACGCAGGAATATTGGCTGAGCAGCGGGAAGGTGAACGGCGTCCGCGATGGCCGGCGATATGAGCGGGTTTTCGCCTCGACCCCGTTTTTCTACCTCGATCCGCAGTGGCTGCTGATCCTGACCTTTTACCAGAGAGCGACGCTCGTTGTTGCCTATCGGCAGAGTGCGAGCCGGTTTGTCTCCTGGCTCCATGAGCATAAAATTCACTTCTGCCTGTTCCCGGAAGTCGTCTACAAGCAGCCGCCGACCCCGCTGGACGGTCAGCTCGTGCTGCGCCGGGCAAATATCTATGGTGTGCGCAAGGAAATTCATGCCGATTTGCGGAGGCGTTTCAACGTGCCCGCAATGGAGGCGTTCGGCATGACGGAAGTCGGTCCTGCCATCTATGTGCCGCTTGAGGAAACGCAGATGGTCGGTTCCGGCTCCTGCGGTATTCCGGCGCCGTTTCGGGAATGTCGCATCGTCGATGAGACCGGAAAAGATGTGCCAAGGGGCGAGATCGGGGAGCTCATCATCCGCGGCCCCGGTATCATGCTCGGCTACTACAAGAAGCCGGAAGCCAACAAAGACTCATTCTTCGGCGAGTGGTTCCGAACCGGGGACCTGTTCCGTCAGGACGAAGCGGGCTTTTTCTACATCGTCGGCCGCCTCAAGGACATGGTGCGCCGGGCTGGTGAGAATATCGCTGCCCGCGAGGTCGAGGCGGTGCTCAAGAATATGCCCGAGATTGTCGATGCGGCGATCATCCCCGTGCCCGATGACACCCGCGGCCAGGAAGTGAAGGCCTATATCGTCCTGAAAGACGGCCTGACGGTGAATGATGAGCTGATCGGCGCGATATTCGAGCATTGCCAGGTTAATCTCGCGGCCTTCAAGGTGCCGCGATATGTGGAGTTCATCGATGCGCTGCCGCGCACGCCCTCGGAAAAAGTCGCCAAAGGCGAACTTCTGAAAGCAAAGAGCAATTTGCGGGTAGGGGCGTTCGATCGCATCGAAAACAGGTGGCACCAGGAGATGGAATAATCGACATGACCGAGATATGGCAACTGCCGGCAACCGCGCTTGCCCGGAAGATCAGAGAGAAGGAGATCTCCTCGCGCGAAGTGGTGTCGTCTCTCCTCAGCCGCATTGACCGGCTCAATCCCGCCGTCAATGCCTTCGCCCTGATCGATCGTGAGCAGGCGATCGCCGATGCCGAGAAAGCGGATACCGCGACGATCCGGGGGGACGTGCTTGGGCCGTTGCATGGCCTGCCGGTTACCGTGAAGGATCTGCTGCCGACACGTGGGCTCCGAACCGCCTACGGATCGCACGCCTTTGCGGACAATATCCCCGATCAGGATACCGAGGCGGTTGCCAGAGTGCGCGCGGCGGGCGGCATTGTGCTTGGCAAGACGACGACGCCAGAACTCGGCCACAAGGTGATGACGGACAGCCCGCTGCATGGCCTGACGCGCAACCCCTGGGCGCTCGAGCGATCTCCCGGCGGATCGAGCGGCGGGGCGGCGGCGGCCGTGGCGATGGGCTTCGGACCGCTTGCGGTTGCGACTGACGGCGCGGGTTCGGGGCGCATTCCGGCGTCCTGCTGCGGCGTTGTCGGTCTGAAGCCGACGGTTGGCGCAATTCCCCATGAAACGACGACCGATCTTTTCGGCTCCCTCTCGGTGATCGGTCCCATGACAAGAACTGTCGGCGATCTTGCCCTGCTGTTCAATGTGATGGCGGGGCCCGATGCGCGGGATCCCTGGTCGTATGGCGGCTCCTTCTCGCCGCTTACCCTTGCAGAGGACCCGGTTGCGGTCCTCAAAGGGCTTCGCATCCGCTGGATGCCGCGGACGATCAACAGCTATCTCGATCCCGAAACCGAACGCCTGACCACCGCCGTGGTCAACCGGCTTTGCGACAACGGGGCGGAAGTCGTTGACGGGCCGGAGATAACGGACTGGGGACTGGATATCGGCGGCGCGCTGATGCGTGCCTATCAGACATACCGCTACGGCGATCTTCTCGAGGAATGGTGCGACAAGATGGATCCGACGGTTGTCGCGATCCTTGACGGCGGAAGGGTGCAGGAGATTGCCGCGCTTCGCGCCGCCCTCAGCCGGCGGACCGATCTCTTCCGCCGCGTTCAATCCTTGTTCGATCATTGCGACGTGCTGATCACGCCGACCGTCTCCACGCCGACCGTCCCGGTAACGCAAAAGGCCGATCAGCCGCTCGTCATCGACGGGACGCCGCTCGGGACGCTTCGGGAGACCTGGTATTGCTACACCATCCCGTTCAACCCGAGCGGAAACCCGGCCATATCGGTGCCGTGCGGCCTTAGCAAGGACGGGCTTCCTGTCGGCCTGCAGATCGTTGCGCCCTGGCATGCGGAGCAGCGGCTGGTCGCCATCGCTGCCGCCATTGAAAGCATTTCTCCCTGGCAGAATTTATGGCCAGCTCTTGCACATGAGGAAACTGTATCGTGATCATCGACTATGGAAGCCGGCCGCCTGTTCCGGCATTTGACCAGTCAAACACCGCGCATCTCAAACGCTATCGGACGATCTATGAAGCGAGCGAATCTGCCGCAGCCGCGACCACGCCGCCGAGTGAGGATGCCTTTGCGGACTATCTCAAGGTCTATGACGCGATGGAGGCCGAGCATATCGTCGTCAAGGCGCGCGATCTTGAAACCACCTTCGGCTGGCGCATCGGCAATGAGGAAGTTGCCGAATTCTGCAAATCGCAGGGCGGCCGGTTTATTGGCTTTGCCGGCGTTGATCCGCATAAAGGCATCGTGGCCCTGCGCGAGCTCGAATATGCCGTGCGCGAGCTTGGCCTGCGTGGCCTGAACCTGCAGTGTTTCGAGCATAAGCTCGCCATTGATGATCCCAAGATGTATCCGCTTTATGCAAAATGCATTGAGCTCGATATCCCGGTCAATCTCCACTGCAGCATCAATTTCTCAACCGAAAGCCTGATGGAATACGGCCGTCCGATCCTGCTCGATAAGGTGATGACGCATTTTCCGGACCTTCGCGTCTGTGCGGCGCCGCCCGGTTTTCCTTGGGTGCATGAGTTGATCGGCGTCGCCTGGCGTCATCGCAATGTGCATATCGGCCTTGTCGCTGTCCGCCCGAAATATCTTGCGGTCGCCGGATCCGGCTATGAGCCGTTGCTGCAATATGGCCGCACCGTGCTGCAGGACCGGATCATCTTCGGAACTTCCTATCCGCTGATGCCGATCGAGCGGACGATCCGCGAGGTGGAGGCGCTGCCCTTGAGCGAGACGGTGAAGCGCAAGTGGCTCTATGAGAATGCCCGGCGGTTCCTCGGGTTAGCGGGCTGATGTGAGGGAGGGGCAGAGAACAGTGCAACGCAGCGAGGCGAAAGCGGCACGCAAGACGCAACTCCGGTTTCCCGGCAGGTCGATCCTGCTGATGGTTCCGGCGCTGATCATCCTTGCCCTCTTTCTGGTGAGCGTGGTCCGTATGATCGGTCTGTCCTTTTTTGACAATAACGGCTTTACGCTGGAACATTACATCCAGTTTTTCTCCCGCCCCGACTATATTGAAATCTACATCCGCACGGTGCTGATCTCCTTTGCGGTGACATTTTTCTGCATCCTCATCGGTTATCCGATGGCCTTTGCGATCTGGAAATATAAGGGCAACCGGAACTACCTGATGATCGCCGTGATCCTTCCGTGGCTCGTCAGTCTGGTGGTCCGTACCTACGGCTGGATTGTCATTCTCGGGCCCAGGGGGCTCATCAATGAATTTCTGAAATGGGTTGGCGTCATCGACAGCCCGGTCAAGATGATGTTCAACTCGACCGGCGTGATCATCGGCCTCACGCATGTTCTGGTGCCCTTCATGATCATCTCGATCCTCTCGGTCATGCTGCATCTCAATCAGAAGCTCGAGGAAGCAAGCATGAGCCTTGGCGCGAAGCCGTTTCACACCTTCCGCCGGATCACGCTGCCGCTGACCATGCCGGGGATCATTTCCGGCTCGATGCTGGTTTATCTCATGTCAACCGGCGCGATTGTCACGCCAATCCTGCTTGGCGGCGTGCAGGACCGGATGGTCGGCACGCAGATGTATCAGGAAGTAATCCAGACCTTTAATTTCCCGAAGGCATCGATGCTCGCCTTCCTGCTCCTGATCGTTGGCCTTGCGGTCATTATTCCGCTCCAGAAGCTTGAGAAGCGATTCTCCGCCGGCGGCACCGCGGGAGGGAACTAGCGATGAATCTCTTCCGTTGGGATAAGGTTGGAATCTGGGCGCTACTGCTTTTTCTCCCGGCGCCGATCATCATTGTCATCGCCGCCTCCTTCAGCGAGGTTGGCTATATCCGCTTTCCACCGGGCGCGCTGTCGCTGCGCTGGTATGAAGAGTTTCTCAGCGATCCGCGCTGGATGGAAGGCTTTATGACGAGCCTGCAACTGGCTGTGGCCGCGGCGATTTTCAGTACGGTAACAGCCTTTCTTGCGGCCTATGTCGTTGCGCGGAACGACGGCTGGTTCTTCCGCTGGTTCGAGACGGCGATCATGCTGCCGCTGATCTTTCCCCATGCTGCGCTTGGCGTGACTGCGCTTGCGCTGCTGTCCATGTTCTATATCTATGGCACTTTTGCCGGGCTCCTGCTTGCGCACTGCATTATCACGCTGCCCTATGCCTATCGGCCGATCTCGGTCAGCCTCAAGAAGCTCGACCGATCGATGGAGGAGGCGTCGATGAGTCTCGGCGCCAACCGGTGGAAGACCTTTTTCTTCGTGACCATCCCGCTTGTCCGTCCCGGCCTGATCACGTCGCTCCTCTTCTCTTTCATTCTTTCGTTCGATGAGGTGACGACCACCATGTTCCTGGTGGGACCGTTCGTCACGACCCTTCCGGTGCAGATCTATTCCTTCATCCAGGAAAGTGGAACGCCCGTTGTGGCGGCTATTTCAACGTCCCTCGTGCTGCTGACGCTGGTGCTTGTGCTGTTGCTGGAACGGCTGGTCGGCCTACAGTTCTTTGTCGATCCCGATAGTGCCAAGACGCACAAGTAAAATATTCAATACGTCTTAGTAGTGTAGTCCGTTCGTAGGAAGAATAGGGACTGGATGCACAGAGATGCGGCCGGTGGGCTGCGTTTTTTTCTCATTTTATCCAAATAAATCAGGGCGTAAATTCGCCTGATTGCCGCATTCTTCTCCCCTTATGGCGCGTATCTTCAACAGAAAAGATTGTCCGATCCGGGTCGCAGGCAAGATGATAATAATCCTCCTATAGTTGCTTTACGTTTTTTCCCGATTTTCGATAGTCAGGCCCGTGGCTTTGCATCCGCGGCGTCGGTGGCGCTGATCTGTCCGCGCTTTTCTACATTAGAAAGCCGTTGACAAGCAAAATGTCCATCTTATTATTTAGGATAATATCCTGTAAAATGGGATGAAAAAACTGGTCCGGACGCAAGAATTCCGGGTGGGAACAACGTATGACAGGGGAGTTAAGATGCAGGATCGATCAAATGTTGCGCCGTTATCGGGGACGGTTGTTCTGGATCTGACGCGGTGGCTTGCGGGCCCTTACTGCACGATGATGCTGGCGGATGCCGGGGCGACGGTGATCAAGATTGAGCCGCCGGCAGGCGGTGAGATCACCCGTGCGCTTGAGCCGATCCTGCACGAGGCCGACCATGAGCCGGTCAGTTCCTATTTCCTCCGCCTGAACCGGCGCAAGAAGAGCGTGACGCTCGATTTGCGCAATCCCGACGCCAAGGACGCATTCCGCGCGCTGGTGCGCAAGGCCGACGTGGTGGTGGAGAATTTCCGCCCCGGCGTGATGGACCGGCTCGGTCTCGGTCAGGAGGCGCTCCGCGAGATCAATCCGCGGCTTGTCTATTGCTCGATCAGCGGCTTTGGCGGTGCGGAATCGCCGCTGCGCGCCTGGCCGGCGTTTAACCTGGTGGCGGAATCGATGACCGGGCTGGTGCAGCACCGGCCCGAAACCGGCGAGCCGGTGGCGCTTGGCCCGGCTATCGGCGATCTGGTGCCCTCGCTCCATGCGGTGTCGGGGATCCTGATGGCGCTGCTGCGCCGCGGCCTTACCAACGAGGGCAGCTATGTCGATATCGCGATGTTCGATTCCTGCGCCTCGATCAACGAGCTGGCCATCGCGACAACCCTGATGACGGGGGAGACGTTTCAATATGGCCGGCGGATCAACCCCAATCTTGCCCCTTACGGGCTCTATCAGGCGTCAGACGGCTATGTCTGCATTGCGGTGGCGAGCGAGGAACAGTGGCTGCGCTTTTGCGAGACGATTGACGCGCCGGATCTCGCTGCCGATCCCGATCTGCGAAGCGGCGCGGGGCGGGTCGATCAGTTCTACAGCCGCATTGAACCGGTGATGATGGCGTGGCTCGCGGTACGCACGCGCGAGGAAGCGGCGGCGGCGATGGCGAAGGCGGGGGTACCATCGGGTCCGGTGCTCGGCGCAGGCGAAGTGCTGTCAACGGAGCAGGCGCGCGCGCGCGAGATGGTCGAAGAAGTGATGGCGCCGGATGGGCGGCGCTGGCCGCTGCCGGCAAGCCCGGTCCGAATGACTCCAAAGCCCGAGATCGCGCCCGCCGAGACGGTTACCGCCGGACATGACAATGCGGCGGTGCTGGGCGGTATTGCCGGGCTCGACGCCGCCGCCATTGAACGCGCCACCCGGGCGTCTTAATCCCTCAACAGAAAGGTAATTCTCATGCCCTATTCAAGCAGCCTGATCGGTCTCACCTCGCGTCCTGAAGCCTGTGAGGTGGATAATCGCTGGGCGATGAACTATGCCGCGTCGATCGCGGATGAGAGCGAGATCCTCTATGACACGCGCGGCGGCTCGGTGCCGGTGCATCCCTTGTTTCTGTCGCATCCCGAGTGGGAGAGCCAGAAGCTGATCCGCGGCAAGCTCGGGCTGACGGAGGCCGAGCTTAGCAAGGGCGTTCAGGTGATGCAGGATACACAGATTTTCAAGCCGTTGATCTCCGGTATCCGCACCGTGACGACAGCGAAGCTCATCGGGGTGCATCGCCACCGGGCCGGGGCGTTTGCGACAATGCAGAATGACACGTCGACGGAGGCGGGCGAGCTGCTGGCGACGACAATCTCGGGGGCGATCTTCCGTGACGTTGCGGTGGAAGGCGAGGATCGCCCGCCGGCGCTTCCGGCACGTCCCGCGCTCGGCCAGACGATTGGCGAGCGGGTCGTCCGGACGATCGAGGTCGGCGCGACGGCGTGCCATGTCTATTCGGAATGTGCGCGGATCTGGAACCCGATCCATACCGATCTCGGGATTGCCGAGACGGCGGGACTGCCGGGGCTGATCCTGCATGGGACGGCGACGATTGCGATGGCGGTCTCGGCGATTAGCGACGGGGTGACGGGCGGCGATCCGCGTCCTGTCTCACGCGTCTCGGCCGAGCTGCGCGCCATGGTTATCGTGCCGACTGCGCTCACGCTCAGCTACCAGCTCTACAAAGCCAATGACGGCGGCCAGGTCGCCGCCTACGAGCTCGCCACCCAATCGGGCGATCTCGCAATCAAAAACGGGATCGTCGCGTTTGCGAAACGGTGAGTAACCAGCAGGCGCGCGATCAAAATTTCAAACCAAGGGAGGTCAAGATGAAATTCAGAAGATCAAGAAGTCTTGCGATTGCGGCGGGCGTGGCCGCGGGCGTGACACTCACATCCATGTCGATGGGTGTAGCGACGGCCAGTGACGAGGTGTTCCGCTTCGGCGTTCCCTATCCCGAAACCGGCAAATTCGCGGAATATGGCGCAAATTATTCCGACGGCATCCGGCTGGCGGTGCAGGAGATCAACGACAGGGGCGGCCTCAACATCAACGGCAAGAACGTCAAGGTGGAGGCAATCTACTGCGATACGCAGGCGAACTCCGCAACGGCCGCGGCCTGCGGGCGGCGGCTTTCGTCTCAGGATCAGGTGCCGGCGATGCTGATTTCGACGAGTATCGAGACCTTTCCGATCATGAGCTTTAACACGACGGCCGTTCCGCCGTTCCTGATTATCAGCTCGTCCGCGTCGAACAAGCTGGTGGAGCTTGGCAACCCGCTCGTCGCGCGCTACTGGTTCAACACCTATAAATATATGAACGGCTTCACCAAGCGGCTGAAAAACACCCTGCCGGAGCTTGGCAAAATCTCGATCATGCAAAGCGAGGATGAGTTCGGCAAGGCATGGGCGGACACATTCTCCGCCGGCTGGAAAGCCGCCGGCGGCGAGTTTGGGCAGATTGCAACCTATGCCAACAGCTCGACGGATTTCTATCCCCAGCTGACGGCGCTTCTGAAAGAGAAGCCCGATACCCTTGCCGTTCCGGGCGCGTGCCCGCAGGTTGCCCCGGTCGTGAAGCAGGCGATCGAGCTTGGCTTCAAGGGGCCGTTTATCTTCCAGGTCTCCTGCGGTCCGGAAGAGGCGGCGCGTTTCGCGAGTTGGGACTCCCTTGTCGGATCCGTCTTTGAAGGCAGCGGCTGGGACAGCAACTCTCCCCGTGTTGCCGAATTCAAGGAAGCCTTCAAGGCGAAATTTGGCCGCGAGGCCGTGGTCATCGCAACCGATGGATATGCCCAGGCGATGTGGCTGTTCGCCGCTGTTGAGGCTGCCGGCGGCTATGACAGCGCCGAGAAAATTCGCGCCGCAATGGCCGGCGTGATGGATCAGGAATGGAACGTCCTCGACATTTACGACCTGGAAAGCAACGGCGAGACGACGGCGATCATTCATCCTCGTGTCGTCAAGGGCCCGAATGATGTCATCGACTACACAGACAGCAACTAATCGATAGGGAGCGGTACCATGATGGCTGACATTGCGCAGAATATTGCCAATGCCTTGATGGCCGGGAGCATCTACGGACTTCTGGCGGTGTCTCTGGCGCTTGTGTTTGGTGTATTGGAAGTCCCCCAGTTTGCGTTTGGCGCACATGCCATGCTCGGGGCTTATACGGTCGCAATGTTAGCCAGTTATGGATACTGGATCCCCGTGGCGGTGGCGATAGTGCTGATGGTGATCCTCGGCGTTCTGGTTCAGGCGCTGATCTTTGATCCGCTTCGAAACGCGCCGCCCGCCACCCTGTTTATCGCCGCGTTCGGGCTTTTGCTGGTTCTGCAGGGGGTTGCGCTGATCCTGTTCGGCCCCAACAACCATACTGTCGAGCCGGCGATCTCCGGGGGCACGACCATTTTCGGCGCCATGGTGACCTATCAGCGGATGCTGGTGGTCGTCGCAACAGTCGTCGCGGTGGTCGGGCTGAACCTGTTTCTCCGCTACACCAAAACCGGGCGCAGCATTCGCGCCGTCGGGCAGAGCCGGACGGGATCGCTCGTCGTCGGCCTGTCGCCGCGGCGGATCGGCCTGATCACGATGGCGATCGGCAGCGCTCTCGCGGGTCTCGCCGGCGCGCTGCTCGCTCCGATTGCCCAGGTCTATCCGACGATGGGCGACACCATCGTTCTCAAGGCCTTTATCATTATTGTGCTCGCGGGGATGGGCAGCATCAACGGCGCCCTGCTTGGCGGGATCATTATCGGTCTCTGCGAATCCTTCGGATCGGCGTATCTGTCGCTTGAGTTCAAGGACGCCTATCCGGTCGTGCTGTTTGTTCTTGTGCTGATCGTCCGGCCGCAGGGCCTGTTCGGCAAGTCGGTGAGGGTGGCCTGATGTTCAATCGTTCCAACATACTGCCAACGGCGGCAGGTATCCTTCTTCTCGCAATCCTGCCATTCATCTTTCAATCGCCCTATCACATTCAGATCCTGACGCAGCTGCTGATCTGGACAATCCTTTTCACCGGGCTCGACATCGCGGTGGGGCATGCGGGGCTTGTCTCGGTGGCGCATGGCGCGCTGTTCGGGCTTGGCGCTTACGTCACCGGTATCCTCACCGTCGATGTGGGGTGGGGCTTCTGGTCGACCCTGCCGGTCTCGATCCTGATCGGCGCCCTCGTCGGGCTGGGCATCGGTGTCCTGACCCTTCGCCTCGATGGGCATTACTTTGTGATCGCGACGCTCGGCATCGGGCTCCTTATCACCATCATCATCCGCAACTGGACGGACCTCACGCATGGCGATCTCGGCTTGAGCCCGATCCCGAAGGCAATCGCCTTTCATGAATTCGCAATCAATCCCTCGCTCGGGATGTATTACCTGATGGCTGTCATCTGCTTCCTCTGCGTTCTCGGCTCCTTCCTGCTGATGAAGACCTCGACGGGGCGGCGCTTGCGGGCAATTCGGGACAATTCGGCGCTGGCGGCGGCTGTCGGCATTGACGTATCGCGCACGCGTCTCGTCGCTTTTCTCGTCAGCGCCGGGATGGCCGCCTTCGCCGGCAGTTTCCAGGCGTCCTACCTCTCCTATATCGAACCCTCGATCGCGAGTTTCGAGATCGGCTTTACCGCGCTGATGGCAATTATCATCGGTGGACGGGCGTCCGTCGCGGGTCCGTTCCTTGGCGCGGCGATCTTTGTCATTCTGCCGGAGCTGCTGCGAAGCGCGGACCAGTTCCGCCTCATCACGCTCGGTCTGATCCTGATCCTCGTCGTCCTGTTCGCGCCCGACGGGCTGGCCGGGCGCAGCAAGGCGCTTATCCATAAAGTGATGGAAAAACTTTTATTGAAGGCAACGGGGTCCGCGCCGGACGCCGATGAGACGCTCTCAAAGCAAAAAGGTGCGCTATGAAGGAATGGATTCTTTCAACGGAAAACCTGTCCCGCTCCTTCGGCGGGCTTGCGGCAGTCGATCAGGTGTCGTTCCGGGTAAAAAGACATGAGGTTTTCGGGATTGTCGGCCCGAACGGCGCGGGGAAGAGCACGCTCTTCAACCTGATCGCGGGTGTCCTCCCGCCAAGTCACGGCACTATTGAGGCGTTTGGCCAGAGAATTGACAGGCTGCCGACACAAAAGCGCTGCTGGATGGGGATCGGGCGCACGTTCCAGGCGTCGCAAATGTTTCCGACCCATACGATCGGCGAGAGCCTTTTGTCGGCCGGATCGGCCAAGCACCGCGGCATTTCGGGATGGCTGCGGCCGGTCGATCTCGACTCTGATCGCGAAGAAATGCGGGCGCTCCTTCCCTTTATCGGCCTTGAGGGGATGGAGGACGCCTTGCCCTCGGAACTCACGAACCTGCAACAGCAGAAGCTCGCAATCGGCATGGCGCTGATGACCGGTCCGGAGCTGCTGTTGCTGGATGAGCCGTCGGGCGGGCTGATCGAAGCGGAAGTGCTGGAACTGCTCGCCTTCATCCGCCGCATTCGCGATCGCGGCGTTACGATTGTGGTCATCGATCACAAGATGCGCCTTATGATGGCGCTCTCGGATCGCATCATGGTCATGTCGGCGGGCAAGATGATCGCCCTCGATACGCCGAAGAATATCGCCAATGATATCACTGTACAGAACGCCTATCTCGGCCGTCCGGCGAGCGCGGACTGAAGGACTGGAGATCATGATGAGCGAAAATGAGACAATCCTGAAAATCGATAACCTGTCGCTTGCCTATGGATCGCGGATTGCAGTCGATAGGGCCTCCCTGACGGTTGGCGCCGGCGAATGCGTCGCGCTCGTTGGCGCGAATGGCGCGGGGAAAAGCACGCTTCTTAAAGCTGTTGTCGGGATCCAGAAGTCATTCGGCGGCTCCATACAATATGAGGGGCGGGATGTGACAGGATGGACGCCGGAAGAGGCCGTTCGGGGCGGCGCTATCCTCTGTCCGGAGGGGCGGCATCTTTTTCCGGAAATGTCGGTACGCGACAATCTGCTGCTCGGTGCGACGAGGCTCACCCTCACCAAGGCGCAGATCAGCGAGAAGCTCGATGAGATCGAAACGCTGTTCCCCGTGGTGCGGGAGCGCTGGAGTCAGCTCGCCGGTACGCTCTCGGGCGGCGAGCAGCAGATGGTGGCGCTCGGCCGGGCGCTGATGTCGCGGCCGAAACTGCTGATTCTCGATGAGCCGTCGCTTGGTCTCGCCCCGCTTCTCGTGGAACGGGTGTTCGAGATTGTCGTGACGATCATGAAAAGCGGCTGCGCGGTGCTGATCGCCGAGCAGAATGTCCAGTCGGCGCTTGGCGTTGCGCATCGCGCCTATGTCATGGAAGCGGGCCGTATCGTAAAATCGGGTCCGGCGGCCAAACTTAGAACAGATCCCGCGCTATTATCGGCATTTATTGGTATAGATGAAGTTTCATGAGGAGAAATGCGTCATTTGGCGCTAATAAAAAGGCAGCGAATAAATAGCAGGTTGAGGCAAATATGGAAGTTCCCGCGCCGCTCGTGCGATATAATCAGATATTGGAGATTGTTTCGTGCGCTCCTCAGGGTATCAGTCTGGGTGAACTAGTCGAGGCAAGCGGATTGCCACGGAGCACGGCCCACAGGCTTGCGGCGGCACTTTGCGCGGTCGGGTATGTCGAAATGCAGGAGGACGGGCATTACAGCATCGGCCCGGGGCTGCTGAAACTGCTGAAACGCAGTCTTGCGGCAAGTGCGATGGATTATCTGCCAAGAGCGCTTCTCGCATCGATGACCGCCGAGCTTGGCGAGACCGCGTTTTTTGCCCGCCGGGTCGAGAAGCATATCGATTTGCTGGAGGCCGTTCCGCCCGAATCAACCGGGCGTTCTTACGTTTACCCCGGAACCGGCGCCCGGCCGGTCGATACCTGCTCGTCCAGCAAGGCGATTCTGGCCTATCTTGAAGATGATACGGCGCGGGAGATTTACGAAGCCTATCTCAATGACGGCAACGCGCCGAGCCACGACTGGGGCGCCTTCAGCCGGGAGCTGGAAAATGTGCGAAAGAACGGCATTGCCATCTGCGACGGTGAGATCGATGAGGGCGTCTACAGTGTCGCCTGTCCGGTGATCGTCGCCAATATGCCGGGCCTGTTCAGCATTGGCGTGGTCGGCCCGACAGCGCGGATGAAGGCGCTTTCCATCGACCGGCTGCAGGGGGTGCTGCAGGACTCAGCGGAGCAGGCATCGCATTATATTACCGAGCGGCTGTTCCGTGACGCCGGGCAGAACGATCAGGGAAAATAACACCCCCGTCTTCACGCCCGGCGGGAATCTTCTCTGCGCTGCGGCTTAAACAGACGTTCCGATCTTGTCGCGGGTGATGCGAATGCCCGCATCCTCCCGGTCCCAGGTGTCCGCGGTGATGCCCTCATCGCGCAGAAGATGCTTCTGAACCTTCTCGGTCGGGGTTTTCGGCAGCGCATCCATCACGCGGATGTAGCGCGGGATCATGAAATGCGCCATCCGCGGACGGAGAAACTCGATCAGTGCGGCGGGGTCGATCGTGCGGCCCGGAACCGGCGCAATCACTACCATCACTTCATCTTCGCCGAGCGGGCTCGGGACCCCGATGGCGGCCGCCTCGCGGATATCGGGATGCGACAGCACTTCGTTTTCCACCTCAAACGATGACACATTCTCGCCGCGGCGACGGATGGCGTCCTTGGCGCGGTCGACAAAGAAGTAGTTGCCGCTTTCATCGCGATAGAAAAGATCGCCGGTATGGAACCAGCCGTTCCGCCAGGCGGCGGCGGTCGCTTCGGGGTTGTTGTTATAACCGTGGCTGAGGCCCCACGGGCGCTCATCGCGAATGACCATCTCGCCAATCTCGCCGATCGGAACCTCGCAGTCATTGGCGTCGACCAGCCGGACTTCGGCGCCGGGGCGCACCTTGCCGCAGGTGCCGGCCTTCGTCGGGTTCTTCTCCGACAGGATCTGGCCGCTGATTTCCGACATGTTGAAGGCCGTGTAAAGATCCGTTCCGAACCGCTCATGGAATGCCGCGGCATCTTCGGAAAGCGGGACCATCATGGCCATGCGGAGCGTATGATTGCGATCATCGGGGCTCGCCGGCGCTTTGATCAGGAAAGGGGTCATCGCGCCGAGCAATGTTGCCCCCGTCGATTTCGAGCGCCGCACGGTATCCCAGAACTGATCGGTCTTGAAGGAATCGACGATGGCAATCGATCCGCCTTTAGCGAGCATCCCGTAAATCGCATTGGTGCCGCTCGCGTGGAACATCGGCAGGCTGATCAGCCGCCGGTCCTTCTCCGTCAGCATGACCTGCAGGCTGGTGGTCATCGTGTAGAGATGCAGGTAGGAGGAGAGGACGCCTTTCGATGGGCCGGTCGTGCCCGAGGTATAGATGATGGATTGCAGATCCCACGGATCGATCGGGCGATCGAGCGGCTCCGGCACGTCCCCCGTTTCGCCGAGCGCGTCGGCGCCGAGAACTTTCGCCTGCGTGAGCGCGGCCGCGCCGCCGACCGCAACAACGGTCTCGAGATCGGCGAGGTCGAGCCCTTCCATGCGCTCGACAAGCTCGGCATGGGCAATCATGACCTTGGCGCCGGAATTGCGGATGACATGCTCAAGCAGCGTGCCGCGATAGGCAATATTGATGGGGACGAAAACGGCGCCGATATAGTTGATGCCGAACCAGCAGCGCAAAATCATCGGTCCGTTCGGCATCCAGACGAGGACGCGGTCACCGCGGCGGACGCCAAGTTTCTGAAGGCCGGCGGCGGTCCGCTGCGCTTCCTGCTGCATCCGTTGATACGTCCAGGCGGCCTCGTTTTCGAACCAGGCGAACTCGCGATCCGGACACTCGACAGCCAGCCGGTCGAGGATATGGCGCAGCACGCACTGGTCACGCGGCGGAATGCGCGGATCAGAAAAGGGCGCTGATATCGAATCGGTTGAGTGCATTCTTTCCTCCCTCGGATTGGTCCATCTTGTCTCGGGCTTTTATATTATATGGAATGTTCTACGCTCGGCGCATTCTCTTTACTGATCTGCTGTTTTTACATCCCAACGGGTTCATTGCTTATAGACATCCGATCCCGACGCTCCATCGGGACGGACGCCCGGCAGTCAGCCAAAAGCTGTGCGATGGCTTTTGAGTTGGCGGACGGGGGATCACGCGTAGCCTGTCCATCATTTCACGTCATTCTGCCTGGTGCTTCGGTCTCCGGAGCGGAGGAAAAGGCGCCGAATTATTGTTATTAATTGGTAGCTCAATTAATAACAATAAACAGAAAGGCTGACAAGCTTTCCTTCACTGATCGGGACGGGGGAGGGGAAAATAAGTCCTGGAGGCGCGGACGAAACCGGGCGGTTTTTATCTCCCGCCCGGCCCCTTTTGCGGCATTGTCAGGGCGAGCCGAGACTTAGGCGTCGAAAGGACAAGTAAACCACAGGTTGTCCCGCCCCGTCGCCAGCCTGGCGTCACTTTATATGAGGGGAGGGAGAGAGTTGATCCCTGTTGAGGGGCCGTGACGCTCTCCCGCCCCGTTTTGTTTATCCTATGCGGTCGCTTCCATCTCGAGTTCGCGGAGGATTTCCTTTGTATGCGCGCCGATTTTCTCCGGCAGCCGTCCGACGGCGGACGGCGTTCTTGAGAACCTGGGCGCGGCGTTGACCTGCGGGCGGTCATCGACGGTAACAACCGTCTCTCGCGCCTTCATGTGCGGATGGTTTCCGACTTCGGTGAAGGTGAGGACGGGCGCAAAGCAGATGTCGGTTCCCTCCATCAACTGACACCATTCATCGCGGGTGCGGGTGAGGAAGATCTTGCGGAGCTCCTCGGTCATCGCCGGCCAGTTGGCCTCGTTCAGCTGCTGGTCCCAGAGCGCACCTTCCAGCTTCAGCTTGTCTTTCAGCATCGCAAAGAATTGCGGCTCGATGCTGCCGATGGAGACATAGCCGCCGTCCGATGTCTCATAGACATTGTAATAGGGCGCGCCGCCATCAATCTGGTTCGATGCGCGCCCGGCCTTCCAGACCCCTTCCATCGCGCGCGCATAAATGCTGCCGGCGAGCGAGGTCGCGCCGTCGACCATGGCGGCGTCAATGACCTGTCCCTTTCCGGACCGTGAACGCTCAAAAAGCGCGGCGCAGATGCCCATGGCGAGATAGAGCGCCCCGCCGCCGAAATCGCCGACGAGATTGAGCGGGATGACCGGCGCGCCATCTTTCGGGCCGATCGCGGCGAGCGCGCCGGTCAGCGAGATATAGTTGATGTCGTGTCCCGCCGCGTTGGCAAGGGGGCCTTCCTGACCCCAGCCGGTCATGCGCCCGTAGATGAGCGCGGGGTTTGCCTTGAGGCAGACATCGGGGCCGAGGCCGAGCCGTTCCATGACGCCCGGGCGATAACCTTCGAGCAGAACGTCGGATCGTTTGACGAGGCGAAGCGCGGTTTCAACGTCGGCAGGGTTCTTGAGATCGAGCGCGATAGACCGCTTGCCGCGGGAGAGAACGGAGTTCTGCGCTTCATTCTCCGCCGCCTTCCTGTCGATGCAGATGACGTCTGCGCCCATGTCGGCGAGGAGCATGCCGCAAAACGGACCCGGCCCAATTCCCGAAAACTCAACCACTTTAAGACCTGTAAGAGGGCCACTCATATTAAACTCCTTAAAATCTTTATTCATCAACTCATGTCGTTCGCGGCCTGCTCAGAAAGGCTTGCCGTCAACCAGGTATCGCTTGGTCTCGCGGTCATAGGTGGTCGTGGTGAACGGCGTTTTTCTGAGGTCGGCCTTCAGGATCTTTTCCGTCGGCGTTTTTGGCAGGGCATCGAAAAACTCGATATAGCGTGGCAGCATGAAGGCCGAGAGGCGCGGCGTCAGAAACTCGATGATTTCCTCGGGCGTGACCGAGTGCCCTTCCTTGATCGCGATGCAGGCCTTGACGTCGTCATCGGCATGATCGCTCGGCGCCTTGATGGCGGCCGATTCAAAGACTGCCGGATGCGCATTAATCTCCCGCTCGATCTCGAAGCTTGAGATATTCTCCCCCTTGCGGCGGATCGCATCATTGTTGCGATCGCAGAAGATAAGCTGGCCGTTCGGCGCCATTCGCATCAGATCGCCGGTGTGGAACCAGCCATTGCGCATGACCTTGGCGGTCGCTTCGGGCATATTCACATAGCCCTGCATAATCATCCACGGCTCGCGGGAGCGGACAACCATCTCGCCAACTTCGCCGGGCGCGACTTCCATGTCGTTCTCATCGACAATCCGCGCCTCATAATCGTCACGGATGTAGCCGGCATAGCCGCTGAGGCCTTTTCCCATCGGCGCCGTTGCGATGACCGACGCCTCGGTCGAGCCATAGCCGGTGGCCACGCCGGTAACGCCAAAGCGTTCCTTGAAGCGCTCGAGATCGGCAATGACCGGGGTGATGCCGATCTTCTTGATCGGCTGATCCTTGTCATCGGGCCGCTCCGGCTGGTTCAGCAGATATTGCGCGATCGTGCCGAGCATGCGCGACGAGGTTGCGCCATATTTCCGCGCGCTGTCGAAGAAGGTGCTGGCCGAGAAGCCGGGAAGGATGACGGCCGTCGCTTTATAGATAAAGGGCGCGTAGACGCCGGCCCATTTTGCAGTGACATGAAAGAGCGGCAGGACGACCATGCTGACGTCGCTGCTGTCGAGATTGTCCTGCTGTACGATGGAGGCATAGCTGTAGGCCTGCGCGTGACTGATCATGGCGCCTTTGGACGGGCCCGTCGTGCCGGACGTATAGATGATACAGATCGTGTCCCAGGGCTTTACGTCCTCCATTGGTTCCGGCCGCCGCTTCAGATCGTCAAACGCGATGACTTTCATATGCGCCGGGAGATCCGGGCGCGTCGCCATCTCGCCCCGCACAACCAGCGTTTCGATCATGTCGAGTTCACCCGCGATTTCAACCAGCCGCTCGACATACTTCGCTTCGACAATCATAATCTTTGAGCCGGACGTGCGGATGACATGGGCGAGGAGCGAGCCGCGGTATCCCGTATTGATCGGCGCCTCGATCCGGGCCGTCAATGAAAGGCCGACCGAGAGCAGGACAAAGTCGACCGAGTTGTCCAGCATGGCGAGCACCACCTTCTGGCGCTCGACACCAAGGTCAACGAACGCGCCGGCGAGATTGAGGCCTTCCTCTACGAGTTGACGATAGGTCAGCTCCCGCTCCGGACCGCGAAGCGCCAGCTTGTCGGGGATTTCCGCGAGCGCGGTCTTCATGACGGCGCTCGCCGTCCGTTCCATTAAAGGGGGTAATTTCACTTTCAGCAGGTGCGGCAGCTGAGAACTCATAAATAGTCTCCCTCGGTCTGTGCCGGATGCGACGGCATTCTTTTTATTCACATAAGGTTGGTCGGGTGCTGCGGGTTGTGAGGGGCAGCGGTTTTGATTTTTGATGACTTTATCCAAAAATAAATTGGTAGACAAATCAATTTATTTTTTGATAGTTTCGCGACAGCCGAGTGAAGAAGAACGGAAATTATAATTACTCGCAATCCCTTTTTTTTGACCTGAAAATCGAATGGAGTTCGCCTTGTTGTCTGGACCTGTACTGATCGCAAATCGTGGGGAGATCGCGGTGCGCATTGCCCGCGCGCTGGCCGAACTGGGGGTCGAAAGTGTTGCGATCTACGCATCTGATGACAGCGATTCGTTACATGTAAAGGCGGCCGACCGGGCCCTTGCCTTGCCGGGACGAGGCGTTGCGGCCTATCTCAATATCAACTCGATCATTGCGGCAGGCAAAGAGGCGGGCTGCGTTGCGGTGCATCCGGGCTACGGGTTCCTCTCCGAAAGCGCTGAATTTGCAAGGGCTTGTGAAGCGGAGGGTCTTTCCTTCGTCGGCCCGACGCCGGATATGCTGGAGAAGCTTGGCGACAAGGCGGCGGCCCGGGCGCTGGCGTTGAAACTCGGTGTGCCACTGCTTTCCGGCACCAACAAGGCAACGTCACTCGATGAGGTCCGCGCATTTCTGGAGAAGGCGCCGGAGACGGGCGGCGTGATGCTGAAGGCGCTGCTCGGCGGCGGCGGACGCGGTGTGCGGATCGTGCAGAAGGGCCGCGATCTCGATGCAGCCTATGCGGCCTGCGCCTCGGAAGCCGAGAAAGCCTTCGGCAGCGGCGAACTATATGTCGAGGAATATTTACCCCGCGCCCGCCATATCGAAGTGCAGATCCTTGGCGACGGCAAGGGCGGTCTTGTCCATCTCGGCGAGCGCGACTGCACGCTGCAGCGCCGCCACCAGAAGCTGGTCGAGTTTGCGCCTGCGCCCGGCCTGAACGAAGAGGTGCGCGCCGCGCTTCTTCGCGATGCGCTGAAAATGGCGGCAGAAGTCAACTATCGCGGCGCCGCGACGTTTGAGTTCCTCGTCGATGCCGATAAAGGCGACCGCTACTGGTTCATGGAAGTCAACCCGCGCATCCAGGTGGAGCATACGGTCACCGAAGAGGTCACCGGCGTCGATCTGGTGCAGGCGCAGCTCCGCATCACGGCGGGGGAGACTCTTGCCGATATCGGCATTTCGCAGGATGCCATTGCGAAACCATCGAAATTCGCCGTACAGCTTCGCGTCAATATGGAAAAGCTGACCGCAATTGGAGAGATCCTGCCGGCGAGCGGCACGCTTACGCGCTATGATATGCCGTCCGGGCCCGGTGTCCGGATCGACGGCTTCGGCTATTCGGGCTATCGTGTCATGCCGACCTATGACAGCCTGCTTGCGAAAGTCATTGTCTCGGTAAATGGCGCCGATGATAAAGCCTATCAGCGGCTCCTGATCAAGGCGCAGCGTGCGCTGAATGAATGCGGTATCGGCGGCGTCGAGACGAACCTCTATTTCCAGCGTGCCCTGCTTGCGCACCCCGACCTCGCGGCCAACAAGGTCTTTACGCGCTTTATCGAAGAGAAGGGCGCGGAGCTGGTGGCGAGGGCCGTCGCGCTGCAGGAGGCGGAGGCGCCAGCAGCAACGGAAGTCGCCGCCCAGGAAGTGCAGCAGATCGACGTTCCGGCCGGCAATATTGCGGTCTCCGCCCCGATGGTCGGGTATCTGGCCGAAGTCCTCGTCGCCGAAGGCGATGTTGTTGCCGCCAACCAGCCGATTGCCGTCCTTGAAGCGATGAAGATGGAGCATATCATCGTGGCGCCGGAAGGTGGCATTGTCACAAAAATCGCGTTTGAGGGCGGCGCGCAGCTTGAGGTCGGCTCGATCATCCTCGCGATCGATCCGGCGGGGGCGGGCGAGGGCGAAGTCGTTGACGCGGCCGAGCAGTCGATTGATGCCATTCCGCCGTCGCTTGCGGAAATTCTGGCGCGCAAAGACATGCTGAAAGATGAATTCCGTCCCGATGCGGTTGCCCGCCGGCGCAAGACGGGGCAGCAGACGGCGCGCGAGAATGTCGCCGCGGTTTGCGATCCGGAAACTTTCCGGGAATATGGCGCGCTTGTCCTCGCCGAGCAGCGGCGCCGGCGCAGCATGGAAGAGCTGATCAAGATGAGCCCCGCCGACGGTCTGATCACCGGAACGGCGCGCGTCAACTCCGAGCAGTTCCCGGGCGAGAACAGCAAATGCGCCATCATCGCCTATGACTACACCGTTTTTGCCGGAACGCAGGGACGCGCCAACCACAAAAAGATGGACCGGATGTTCAATATCGCCGAGCGCGATAACCTGCCGCTGATCCTCTTTGCCGAAGGCGGCGGCGGTCGTCCGGGCGATATCGACAACCTCCGCGTCGCCGGCCTGAACTTCCCGACCTTCACCATGCTGGCGCGGCGGAGCGGTAAGGCGCCGTCGATCGGGATTGTCTCCGGCCGCTGCTTTGCCGGGAACGCGGCGCTGCTTGGCTGCTGCGATGTCATCATTTCAACACCCGACGCCAATATCGGCATGGGGGGGCCTGCGATGATCGAAGGCGGCGGCCTCGGCGTTTTCCGGCCCGAGGATATCGGCCCGGTCGATGTGCAGACAGCGAACGGCGTCATCGACATTCTGGTGAAGGACGAGATCGAGGCCGCGGCGGTTGCGCGGAAATATCTCTCCTATTTCCAGGGACCGATCAATGAGTGGTCGGCTGAGGATCAGCGCCTGCTTCGTCACATGGTGCCCGAGAACCGCAAACGCGCTTTTGACGTGCGGCGGATTATCCACGCGCTCTGCGACACCGATTCCGTTCTCGAAATCCGCGAGAGCTTCGGGCTCGGCATCATCACCGCGCTTGCCCGCATTGAGGGGCGTCCGTTCGGCCTGATCGCCAATAACAGCCAGCATCTCTCGGGCGCAATCGACAGCGAGGCGGCAAGTAAAGCCTCCCGCTTCATCGAGCTGTGCAACGCCTATGATCTGCCCGTGGTCTCGCTCTGCGATACGCCCGGCTTCATGGTTGGCCCCGACTCCGAGAAGGAAGCGGCGGTCCGCCAGTTCTCGCGCTTCTTTATCAAGGGCGCGGCGCTCGAATCCCCGCTTATGACGGTCGTCCTCCGCCGCGCTTATGGGCTTGGCGCCATGGCAATGGCAGGCGGCGACTTCTTCGTGCCGCAATATGCCGTGACCTGGCCGCTCGGCGAGTTCGGCGGCATGGGGCTTGAGGGCAGCGTCCGCCTCGGTTTCCGCCGCGAGCTGGAAGCGATCGAGGATCCGGTCGCGCGCGAAGCGAAATATCAGGAAATGGTTGACGCCGCCTATGAGCGGGGCAAGGGGCTCAATGTCGCCACCTTCTTCGAGATTGACGACGTGATCGACCCGAAAGACACCCGGGAGTTGATTTCCATCATGCTGAAAGGGCACGAAGCGCGGCCGTGGGGCGCGACGCCGCACCGCTACATTGATCCCTGGTAAAAAATAAAAAAGTCAGCTAGCAACGCAACGAAGTGATGCGGGGAGCGATTAAAGAAAATGTTTGAGAAGATCCTTATTGCGAACCGCGGCGAAGTGGCGATCCGGATTGCCCGCGCGGCGGATGGCCTTGGCATCAAAACCGTTGCCGTCTATGCGCCGGAGGATGTCGCCTCCCTGCATCTTGCCCAGGCCGGGGAAACGGTGGCGTTGCCGGGACGGGGAGCGGCCGCCTATCTCGATATCGCGGCGGTTGTCGCGGCGGCGGTTGAGACCGGCTGCGATGCCGTCCATCCGGGCTATGGCTTTCTCGCTGAAAGCGCGGCGTTCGCGCGCGCCTGCAAGGACGCCAAACTCACCTTTATCGGCCCCGATCCGGAGGCGCTTGAGCTGCTCGGCGATAAAGGCAAGGCGCGGGCGCTTGCCAAGAAAATCGGCGTCCCGCTTGCCGAAGGCAGCGTCGGCGCGACCGATCTCGCAGAAGCCCGCCGCATCATGGAAAGCTTCGGCGGCCGTCCCGCGATGATCAAGGCGCTTGCCGGCGGTGGTGGCCGCGGGATGCGTGTTGTCGAAAACATTGACGACCTCGAGGACGCCTTTGTTCGCGCCGGCTCGGAGGCGAAGGCCTCCTTCGGCTCGGACGCGCTTTATATCGAGGAGCTGATCCGGCCTGCCCGCCATGTGGAAATCCAGATTGTCGGCGACCGTGCCGGTAACGTCATCCATCTTTTCGAGCGCGAATGCAGCCTGCAGCGGCGCCAGCAGAAGCTGATCGAATTCGCCCCCGCGCCGGGTCTTGACCCTGATTTACGCGATCAAATTGCCGCATCGG